>OMAQ01000531.1_pt1 | contig 20355 bp, 14 predicted proteins | sample 1673461 | NCBI WGS metagenome assembly OMAQ01 (sample SAMEA103958112, study PRJEB25191) | human gut metagenome | biome: human-associated habitat [ENVO:00009003]; feature: intestine environment [ENVO:2100002]; material: feces | place: Germany | collected 2013/2015
CCCTCACAGGTCACCGCCGGATTTTCAATCACGCAGGCACAGCGAAACGTCTGATTGTGCGCTGCACCCGTCGTGGTGATCACGCGGTATTCAGGGAGCTTCATGTGCGCAGCCTGCAGAAATTCCTGCAGCTGCGTTTTGGCGTCTTTGGCAAAGCGCTCGGGTGTGACGTTCCCGGCCGCAAGAATCGGCTCATAAAGCCGCAGAATCACGCGCTGCGCGGCTTCAAAGCCGCCGTCCAGAAACACCGCGCCGAAAACCGCCTCACAGGCGTCCGCAAGAATCGAAGGGCGCTTGGCGCCCCCCGTTTTGAGTTCGCCTTCACCCAAGCGGATAAAGCTTCCGATATCAATTTCAGCGGCGATTTCGTCCAACGTCTTTTCGCAGACGAAATTGGCGCGGGTGCGCGAGAGCACCCCTTCGGTGTAGTGCTTGTCTCTTAAAAAAAGCGCGTGCCCCACCACACAATTTAAAACCGAGTCCCCGAGAAACTCGAGCCGCTCGTTGTGTTCGGCACCGAAACTTCTGTGCGTGACCGCGCGCACCAAAAGCGCGCGCTTTTTAAACGTGTAGCCGATTCTCTCTTCCAGAACCGAGAGATCAAGAAGCACACGACGCGCAGGCATCGACATAAAACCTCCCCTTCTGCGGTTAACGGAAGAAACCGATACGGCTCATATCGCCGAAATTGGCCCAGATCAGAAACGCCCGGCCCACAAGGTAGCTGTCGGGCACCACACCCCAGTAGCGGCTGTCTTCGCTGTTGTCGCGGTTGTCGCCCATCATGAAGTAGTGGCCTTCGGGAACCTTGCAGACAAAGCCGTTGGAGTAGTACTTGCAGGACTCAAGCGCCCGGTCGTAAGGGGTGCCCCTTAAGCCCATCGGCGCGCGCTCGTCAACAGCCATGATGTGCGTGACGTCACCGAGCGTCTCCTCACGCTCAGAAAGCGTCACGAGCGTATCGGAATCGACCCAGTCGCCCAGGATCTTCTGAGGCATTTCCTTGCCGTTTACCATAATCTTTTTGTTCACGTAAGTCACGGTGTCACCGGGCAGGCCCACCACGCGCTTAATGTAGTCAACCTGCGTGTCCATCGGATAGCGGAAGACCACAACGTCACCGCGCTTGGGAGTCCCCACCTCGAGAACCTTGGTGCCGAGAACCGGGAGCCTTACGCCGTACTCGTACTTATTCACCAGAATAAAGTCGCCGATGTGAAGGGTCGGGAGCATCGAGCCCGAGGGAATGCGGAAGGGCTCAAACAAAAAGGAGCGCAGCAAAAAGACGATACAAATAACCGGGAAGAGACCGGCCGTGTAATCAATCCACCAGGGCTCACGCAGGGCGCCCGCCGCAATGCGGCTTCGCTCCTGCAGCACCACGGGTTCACCCCGATCCACAGCCTCGCGGTTGGCGGCATCAAAGTCGTCCGTAAGGCGCTTAGCTTCAGCCTTACGCTTTTTGCCCCAGACAAGTTTGTCGCAGACCCACATCACCCCGGTAAAGACCGTGAGCAGAAAAAGAATGAGAGCAAAGTTCATTGTCGTGGGTCCAAATTATTTCTTGTCATCAACCTGAAGGATGGCGAGGAAGGCTTCCTGCGGAATTTCCACGCTTCCCACCTGCTTCATGCGCTTTTTGCCGGCCTTTTGCTTTTCCAGAAGCTTCTTCTTACGCGTGATGTCGCCGCCGTAGCACTTCGCAAGCACATTCTTGCGCAAAGCCTTCACGTTTTCGCGGGCAATAATGTTTCCGCCGATTGCTGCCTGTATCGCCACGTCATACATCTGACGCGGGATGAGCCCGCGCAGACGCGTCACGATGTCACGGCCGCGGCTTACCGCATTGGTGCGGTGCACGATGGAACTTAAAGCGTCCACGCGGTCGCCGTTAATGAGCATGTCGACTTTGACGACGTCAGACGCCCGGTATTCCTTGAACTCATAGTCCATCGAGGCGTAACCGCGGGTGATGGACTTCATGCGGTCAAAGAAGTCAAGCACGATCTCCGCCAAGGGCAACTCGTAGGTGAGATGCACCTGGCGGCCGTGGTAGGCCATATTGATCTGAATACCGCGCTTTTCCTGACAAAGCTTCATCACCGCGCCCACGTAATCGTTGGGGACGAAAATCGTCACGGTGTCAATGGGCTCGCGGATTTCAGCAATCTTATCAACGGGCGGCAATTTACTCGGGTTTTCCACCCGAACGACTTCGCCGTTTGTCATCAGCACTTCGTACACAACGGACGGGGCCGTCGTGATGAGGTCCATGTCGTATTCGCGCTCAAGACGCTCCTGCACAATGTCCATGTGCAGTAAGCCCAGAAAGCCCGCGCGGAAACCAAAGCCCAAGGCCTGAGAGACTTCCGGCTCGAACTTCAAAGCCGCGTCGTTAAGCTGCAGCTTTAAAAGTGCCTCTCGCAGCGCGTCGTACTGGTTGGACTCCACCGGGTAAAGACCAGCAAAGACCTGGGGCTTGACTTCCTTAAAGCCGGGCAGGGGTTCAGAGGCCGGTTTCTGAGCGCTTGTGATCGTGTCGCCGACGCGCGCGTCTTTGAGTTCCTTGATACCCGAAACGACAAAGCCCACTTCGCCGGGTTTGAGGCACTCACGCTGCTTAGCTTTCGGTGTAAAGACACCGACCTGCTCCACAAGGTGCTGAGCGCCCGTTGCCATCAGCATCACCTTGTCCTTGGGACGGATGACGCCGTTTACCACCCGCACCAGGGTCACGATACCGACGTAGTTATCAAACCAGCTGTCGATGATCAAGGCCTGCAGGGGCGCGTTTTCATCGCCCTTGGGGGGCGGAATATCCGAAACAATGCGCTCGAGGATGTCTTCTACACCCATGCCGGTTTTCGCTGAACAAGGAATGGCGTCGGTGGCATCAATCCCGATCACGTCCTCGATTTCTTCTTTGGCCGCGTCGGGATTGGCGCTGTTTAAGTCCATCTTGTTTAAAACAGGGACGACTTCAACACCCAAGTCAATCGCGGTGTAGCAGTTTGCAACCGTCTGGGCTTCCACGCCCTGGGTGGCGTCGACCACGAGAAGCGCCCCTTCGCAGGCCGAAAGCGAACGGCTTACCTCGTAGGAAAAGTCCACGTGCCCCGGGGTATCGATGAGGTTTAACTCATAGGTCTTGCCGTCTTTGGCACGGTACTTAAGGGAGGCCGTCTGCGCCTTAATCGTGATGCCGCGCTCGCGCTCGAGATCCATGCTGTCCAAAACCTGCTCGCTCATTTCACGGGCGGTCAAACCGCCGCAGGTTTGGATCAGGCGGTCGGCAAGCGTACTTTTGCCGTGGTCGATGTGCGCAATAATGGAAAAGTTACGGATATTGTCCATAGCAGAACGTGTCGGTACGACACCGTCTAAAAAGATACGGCCAAAGTCTCGTGCGAAAATCCTGAGCAAGTCAGGACAGCACTTCTCGCACCAAGCTTCGGCTACTGAAAACAACTTATTTTAGCAAAGGAAACAGACGTTTCCGCAGAATCTTTCTCTGTCAAAATTCTTCAGCACGCTGAAGAATTTTGCGTCATTTTTCTTCATCGTAATGAAGATTTTTGTCATCCGACAATCTCTTTCCTCCCTCATCGTCAAAGAGCGGACTTCTGATGTCTTTGGGTGTGACCAGATAGAGATTCGCGTCCTTAAAGGCACTCAAAAATTCACTCTTTCCCTTTACAGGTGCCGTGGGCGAGAGTTTGCACTCAAAAGCATTGATTTTCTTGGGACCCACCTCCACCAAATCGATCTCCCGGGGCGAGCGGCCGGTGGTACGCCAGAAATAAACCTCAGTGAGGTCCCTTAACTGGCTATGAAGCTTAATGCGCTCCATATAGAAGAAGTTTTCCCAAAGCGCCCCCGCATCTTCGCGTGAAGACAAAGGATCAAAGTTTTTGATGACGGCGTTACGGATCCCGGTGTCGCAGAAGTAGATCTTGCGCCCTTTTTTTAAGGCATTGCCGGGATTGCGTGAGTACGACGGACAAACCTTCACAATGAAACACTCTTCAAGCAGCCTCACATACTGTTCCACCGTGTTGCGGGCAAGTCCCACTTCGCGAGCGAGTCCGTCAAAGGAAACTTCAGATCCGATGTTTAATGCAAGGTGCTTGACGAGGTTTTCAAAAGGCAACGGCATTCTTACCCCCGCCAAAGCAAAAAGATCTTTAAAAAGGAGTGAGTCCACGTAATCCGTGAGCGTATCGGCCGCCTCCTCCGGCTTGTTGCAGACTTCCGGAAAGAGCCCGTAGACCATATGCCAGCCAAGATTCTGAATGGTCTTTCCTTTGCCGCGAGACTGCGCGAGCTCTCTTAAGGACAAAGGCCAGAGCTGCCGGTTCACGAGCCGCCCCATGGCAGATTCCTTGACGCCCGCGGCAAGCGTAAGCGCCGAAGACCCGGTGACGAATATCGCCGTGGGCTCCTTAAGCGTTTCGTTCATGTCCACGAGCCGCTTTAACGTGAGTCCGATATCGGGGATGCGCTGCGCCTCATCAATCACCAGAAAGCGTGTGCGCGTGAGAAGCGCCTTGACGTCAGATGCGGAATTCAGACGTAGCATCTCGCGGTCATCGGGTTCGTCACCCGAATACCAAACCACGTCTTCGTCTTTGAGAAGCTCCCGCAGTACCGTTGTCTTGCCGGTTCGGCGTGCGCCGTAAATCACCACGGCTTTGGGCGGCGTCTGCCGCATGAGATCCTCTTCAATTGTCCGCTTGATGTAAGTCATGTCAAAATTCTTCAGTACGATGAAGATATTTTACGCAATTTCTTTCATCGTATTGAAGATTTTTTGCTCCGAACCGCATCGACGTCCGGCATCGCCCCCGGTCATCCGGTTGGTCTCCAGCATCCAAAAAGCCACAAAACCGCCGATAAAACACATCAAAAGCTATGCTTCCCTTTTTGCGCGATCTAATCGAAAAGGATTAGTCTTTTTCAGAAATTAATCCTTTTTTAACGATCCCGCCCTATCCCATTGTGCGTACCACGCCGAAGGCCCTTTCGCGGCCGATTTTCAAAAAAGTCCCGCCGTTATTGCCTATTCGGGCATCCTCCTACTGAAAAGAACTAACGTTATTCATAAAAAGAATAGCGAAAATCCTTTTAAAACATGCTCCGTCAGAACGATTGACGCTCTTCTGAAATTTCTTGAAACTAGCCGCCGACACGCGAAAAAGGGCCTTGTCTGAAAGGTCCTTTCACGCCAAAACGAATAGTGCGGACAGGCGGGCTTAACGGCACCGACCTCAGGTCCGTGCAGTAACCCTTACCTGAATTCAGGAGAGATCCATGGAACTTTCACGCAGAAGTTTCCTCAAGCGCGGACTGGTGTTCGGCGGCGGTGCTGTCGGTGCCGCCTCGGGCACGGCCTTTGCCGCTCAGGAACCGAAGAAACCCTACAAGCTGCGTAACGTCAAGGAAGTGACGAACATCTGCTGCTACTGCTCCGGCGGCTGCGGCACGATCTGCTCGTCGCGCGACGGCGAACTCATCAACCTCGAAGGCGACCCGGACCATCCGGTCAACCTCGGGGGCCTGTGCTCGAAGGGCGCCGCGATGTGGGGCCTGCGTAACGTCGTCACCGAAGACCGTAAGGCAAAACTTCATCCGGACCGTGTGCTCTATCCGCAGGTGCGCCGCCCCGGGAGCAAAACCTGGGAACGCTTAAGCTGGGATCAGGCTGCTGAAGAAATCGCGCGCCACATCAAAAAGACCCGTGACGCGACCTTCGTTGAAAAAGAAGGTGATGTCACCGTAAACCGCTGCGACGGTATGGCAAGCTTGGGGGCCGCTCAGCTCAATAACGAAGAAGGATGGCTTGTGCAGAAGTTTGCCCGTTCCATGGGTATCTGCGCCATTGATAACCAGACGCGCGTGTGCCACTCTTCGACCGTGTCGGGCCTGGCGCCCTCCTTTGGCCGCGGCTCCATGACGAGCCACTGGTGCGACTTTGCCAATTCCGACGTCATCATGTCGATCGGTTCGAACAACGTGGAAAACCACCCGTTGTCTTCGCGCTGGGTGGAACGCGCACAGGATAAGGGCGCGACCTGGATCGTTGTCGACCCCCGTTACTCCCGTTCGGCCGCACAGGCTGACATCTACGCCCGCATCCGTCCGGGTACCGACCTTGCCTTCTACGGCGGTCTCATCAATTACATTCTTTCGAACAACCTCTATCAGAAGGAATACATGCTGCATTACACCAATGCCGCGTGCCTCCTGACAGACGACTATAAGTTCGATCCTGAGAAGGGCCTTTTCTCCGGCTGGGATCCGGAAACGAAGACCTATTCCAACGCGAGCTGGGGCTACGATGTCGCGAAGCACCTGCAGTGGGACACATCCGAGGGCTCGGCTTTTGCCTGGGTAAACCGCCCGGGTACGCCCGAATTTAAGACGCCGGATCTGAAGGTTTTAAAGCGCGACATGACGCTCACGGATCCCCATTGCGTTTTAAACATTCTCAAAAAGCACTACGCCCGCTACACGCCTGAGCTCGTGCAGCGCATCACCGGTATGGATCCGGACGTGATGAAGAAGGTCTGGGAGGTTTACGCTTCCACCGGGGCGCGCGACAAGGCCGGCTCCATTCTTTACGCCCTCGGCCAGACTCAGCACAGCTACGGCTCTCAGAACTGCCGTGCGATGTGCATGGTGCAGTTGCTTCTGGGTAACGTCGGTATCGCGGGCGGCGGCATCAATGCCCTGCGCGGTGAACCCAACGTTCAGGGTTCAACCGACGTGGGTGTGTCTTCGCACCAGGCGCCGGGTTACCTCTCCTGGCCCACCGGCAAATCCCATCCGACGCTTGCTGCGTACCTTTCCAAGGAAACGTATGCCGGGGGTTACTACTCCAACAAACCCAAGTTCTGGGTGTCGGCACTGAAGGAATGGTTTGGCGAAAACGCCACCAAGGAAAACGACTACTGCTACGATCTGCTGCCGAAAACGAGTCCCAAGCTCGACTACGGTGACTATTCCACGATCATGTCCTTTAACGACATGCGTGACAACAAGATCAAGGGCTACTTCTGCTGGGGCATGAACCCGGCGCACTCCACCCCCAACGCCAAGCACGCCCGTAAATCGATGGCGAAGCTTGACTGGCTCGTGGTGGCCGACTGGTTCCAGACGGAGACGTCGCTTTTCTGGGCGGCTCCCGACATGAAGGCAGAAGATGTCAAGACCGAGGTCTACTTCCTGCCGGCAGCCCTCCTCTACGAAAAGATCGGCTCCATCAACAACTCCGGCCGCTGGATTCAGTGGCGTGAGAAGGCGGTTGAACCGCCGGGAGAATGCCGCAACGACTTCGAGATGATGATGCTCATCTGGGACAAACTCCGTGCGCTTTACGAAAAGGAAGGCGGAGCCTGCCCCGATCAGATTCTCAAGGCCAATTTCAACTACCGTATCGACGGCAAACCGGACCTGCGTGCCCTTTGCTGGGCCCTTAACGGCTACACCGTCAAGGACGGGAAACTCATCAAGGGCTACGGCGAACTGCAGGCTGACGGCACCACGGCCTGCGGCATCTGGATTTTCTCGGGCTACTACAACAACGAAGCCGACAAGATGGATCCCATGAAGCAGCCCATGACCCGCAGAAGTAAGGCTGACCCCACGGGGCTCGGGCTCTTTCCGGGGTGGTCGTTTGCGTGGCCCGCAAACCGCCGCATTCTCTATAACCGTGCGTCCGCCGACCCGCAGGGCAAACCCTGGGATCCCAAGCGTGTGCTCGTGGAATGGAAGGGCGATCATTGGCTGCAAAACGACGTGGGCGACTTCGTCACAGCCGCCAAACCCAACGACAATGCGTTCTTCATGAACTGGGAACAAAATGCGCGCCTCTTTGCCTATCCGATGGTAGACGGGCCCCTCCCTGAACACTTCGAACCGCATGAGTCTCCGGTAAAGAATCTGTTAAACGGCGCCCAGGGTAACCCCTGCATCCGTTTTGCCGATGACCCGTCGATAAAGCGCGGCAATGTGAAAGACTTCCCGTTTGTCGTGACGACTTACTCCGTCGTTGAACACTGGCAGTCTGGTACGCAGACCCGCAACATCCCGTGGCTCAACGAAATCAGCCCCTGCAACTTCATCGAAATTTCCGAAGAACTTGCCAAGGAAAAGGGCATCAAAAACGGTGACGCGGTGCGCGTGTGGAATAACCGCGGCGACGTCAAGGTTGCTGCGATGGTCACCAAGCGCATGAAGCCCATGATGATTGACGGCAAACTCACGCATGTCGTGGGTATGCCCCACCACTTCTCCTGGGCCACGAACCTCGCGCGGGGCGACAACATCAACGACCTGACTCCCAATGTGGGCGATCCCAATTCCTACATTCCCGAGTACAAGGCCTTCCTCGTGAACCTTGAGAAGGCGGCTTAAGTCCGCGCCGTGTCAACTAGGAGATAAAACAACATGGCTAAAGCAAAAGAAGTTGCCATTCTGTTTGATTCATCGCACTGCACCGGCTGCAAGGGCTGCCAGGTTGCCTGCAAACAGTGGAACATGCTCCCCTCGCCGATGGGGTTAAATGAAAACAAGTTCACGGGGTCGTATCAGAGCCCGATGGACTTAAACGGCAATACGCGCCTTATCATGACCTTTGACGAAAAGGAGTCGGGAAACAAATTCCAGCCTCTGAATTTCGCCATCGGCCGCCGCTCCTGCTACCACTGCACGGATGCTGCCTGTGTTGAGATCTGCTCTTCGGGCGCGCTCTACCACAAGGAAAACGGCGTTGTTGCGTTTGATACCGACAAGTGCAACGGCTGCACGTACTGCCAGTCGGCCTGCCCCTTTGATGTGCCGCGCTTCAGAAAAACAGACAGCAGGATCGATAAGTGCACCCTGTGCTTTGACCGTCTGGAAGAAGGCGGGGTTCCGGCGTGCGTCAAGACCTGCCAGCCCGAGGCTCTGAAGTTCGGGCCCCGTGAGGAAATGATCCGCATCGGTAAAGAGCGTGTTGAGTTCTTGAAGAAGAAGGGCTTTGACAAGGCGGAACTCTACGGTGAACATGAAATGGGGGGCTTACATACCCTCACGGTCTGCAAGTACGGTCACGAAGCCTACGGGCTTCCGACCGATCCCAAGCCCAACAGCATGATCGCCACCATGAAGACCATGAAGGCCGTCACCGGTATCGGTACCGCCGCAGTGGTCGCCGGCCTTGCCGCTTCCTTCGTTGCCGCCACCGGCTACCGCCGTAAGAAAGTGACGATTGAAGAGGCCAAGGAACACTGGACACCCGAACAGCGTGAAAAGGCTGACCGGGAAGTGAAAGAACTGCTTGGCCGTGAATCACGGCAGTAACACGATCAGGAGAAACAAATGACCCGCTATATTCAGCGTCACTCCCTTCTGACCCGCGTGACCCACGGTGTTGCGGCCGTCAGCTGCATCCTTCTTGCGATCACCGGTGTCTTCGTTTTCGTCCCGAGTCTCGGGGGCGGCATCATGGGCGGCGACTTCACGTACGCCATGCGCATGCTGCACCGGATCCTCGCGATTCCCTTTATCCTGATTCCTCTTTGGGCGATCATCAAGTCCCCCAAGGGCTTTGTGCATCTCTTTAAAGAGGACATCTTCGGTAAGTGGGACAAGGACGATTTTGCGTGGGCAATGAAGTTCCCGTTCTACCTCTTTGCCCCGGGCAAGGTCCACATGCCGCCGCAGCACCACGTGAAGTCGGCGCAGAGGCTCGCTGACGGCGCTCTCGTCTTCTTCTGCTTCTTCCTTGCCGTTTCCGGCATGGTTATGTGGCTTAACACGGGGCTCTTGCCTGACGGCAGCTGGAAGGTGGAATTCAGCCCGACGACGGTTCTCGTGGCACACCTCGTGCACGACGTCTTCTTCTTCCTCACGGTCTTTGTGGGTATTGCCCACATCTACCTCGGCGCGGGCATTTTCCAGCCCTACCGCGGTACCGCCCGGATTATGTTCGGTGACGGTAAGGTGAGTGAGTCGGACGCCGCCTATCACTGGGGTTACTGGGCCAATGAAGAAATTGCGCTCGGCAAGAACGTGACCACCGTGAACGACGAAAAAGACAAGAAGTCTGCTTAAATCGCCGTTATGAAGGTACAAGGGCCCTCAAAGCCCTTGTACCTTACACTCCCCTTCTCAATCAACAACACTTAAAAAAGAGAACTTTCATGACAAGCCGTCTGTCTGTACGCAATGCCGTCAACCACCTCAATACGCTCAAGGATCCCCAGCTTGAAGCTCAGGCAAAGGAGGCCGCAAAGATCCTTCTGGAAGCCTGTGATCTTGCCGGGGATTTGAGCGCCGAGGCGCCCGAATGGACGGGCGACGATGTCCTGAAAGCTCTTACCGGGGTGAAGACCCTCTTGGCAGCCGCCGCTCCGAAATCCACCGCCGAAATTTTCGCAAAGATTGCAGCGGCCTTGACGGACACCTATCTTGCGGAAAGCAAGTTGTCGGACGACCTCAAAGCCAAATGCGCGGCCTGTGACTGGAAGACGGTCACGACGGATGAGGCGCTCAATAAAGGCTTGGTGAATCCCGAAAACTTCGCGGAAGGCTTGGTTGCCGGCATGAACCCGGAAATTGAGCCCTTCACGAGCCTCATCATTCATCTCACGCTTCGTGTGATCCTGCAGGATTCGGTGCGCGAAGCCGACCGCCGCATTGCCGACAACCAGAAAGACACGATTCACTTTAACCGGCCGTTAAAGTGCCCGGTGTGCGGCGGACTTCCGGCGATTGCGTGTGTGGCGGGCACCGCCTACCACGGTAATGTGAAGCAGCTTTTCTGCGGCACGTGCGGCGCGCACTGGCCCTTTGACCGCATCCGCTGCGCGGTGTGCGGGGATCAGGCTGTAAGCGACCTCTCCTATGTGCATGATTCGGGGGACGAGAGCCGGCGTCTGCACGTCTGCAAGTCCTGCCATGCGGCTTTCCCGACGGTTTTCGTGAACGACCTCGAAAACTTCGATCAGGATGTGGACGGTATCGCCATTTCCGGTCTTGCCGCCTACTACAGTGAAGAACAGGCCAAAAAGGCCAATGCCTGAGTCAGATTCCACACAAAGGAAATTCATCATGGCGTGCGACAGCGTAAATAAGGTTTTTCACGAGGGACTCGGGTCAGCGAAGTCTGACATTGAGACCGTGGCCGGTATCCGCCGCGTGACGGTGGATAAGTTGGACTGCGTTGAAAAGCTCGAAGACTGGGTCGCTGAAGAGGTCCCCGTGGCCCTCACCTATAACGGCATTTCGCACGCCGTCATGATGTGTACGCCTCTGATGCTCGAAGAGTTTGCGGTGGGCTTTACGCTCGCGGAGCGCATTGTCCCGACGCTTTCCGACATCTACGGCGTGGAAATCAAAGACGGCTGCCGCGGCGGCAAGGTCGCCGACATCACGATCGCAAGCGAACACTTCTGGCACTTAAAGGAACGCCGCCGCTCGATGACGGGACGGACGGGCTGCGGGATCTGCGGCGTAGAGGATCTCGACTCCGCCGTACGGATTCCGGACACCGTCGCGCACACCCAGACCTTTGACATGCGGCACTTCAATAAAGGATTGGAATACTTAAGCCACATCGAGATGCTCGGCAACCTCACGGGCTGCACGCATGCGGCCGTTTGGGTGAACCCGGACGGCACGTCTGCCGGGGGCGCAGAGGACGTGGGGCGCCACGTGGCTTTGGATAAATTGCTGGGCCTCAGAGCAATGTCGGGGTGGACGGACGGTGCGCTTTTTGTGAGCTCACGCGCCTCCTACGAAATGGTGCAGAAAGCCGCCGCCTGCAGCGTGGAGATTCTCTTTGCTGTATCGGCACCGACGGCTCTTGCGATTGACGTCGCCAACCAGTGTGGCGTGACGCTTGCGGCTTTCTGCCGCACCAACCGCGCCAACATCTACACGCACCCCGAGAGGCTCCAGGGCCTTTAAAATCCCCTCCCCGAGCTTAAGCAGCGCGGTAATACATCGGAAAAGGTGCTGATTTCGGGCCCTTAACTGTTCAAAGACGCCTTAAGCCATGTAGACTGCGCCCGCACGCACAATTTGCGGGCGCTTTGCTTTTTTCCCCACCGGTTTAAACCATGGCGAACAACTTTTCTTCTGATATCACGGATATGGATGAGGCTGCTTCTGAGCTCATCCGCTACGCGCGTTTGGCCACAGAAGCCACAAGCCGCTTTGAAGACGGCGTCGTGGACACGGGCTTTGAGTCCGCGGTACGTGCGCCCCTTGATAAGAGAGAAGATGCCGTCATTGAAACGGCCCTAAACCGCCTCAAAGAAGAAGAGTCCCCGGCCTACGAGGAACTCCTTTCGATGGCCGAAGACTGCGCCCAGACGCGCGTGGACGCGAAGGGCGTGCACCTTTTGGTGCTCATCCCCATTATGTGCTGGAGCCGGTATCTGATTCCGCACGGGAAGATTTCCAACGAAGCGCTCAAAGCCACCGCAGAACTCTTTCAGAAGGGTTGGGCTACTGAAAAAGCGACCGTGCAGATCGGGGACTGCCTCTTATCGGCCGATCACCTCCCCGAGGGCCTTGCGGACGTGAGGCACCTTCTTGACCGTCTTACCAAGAAAACGAAGACCGGGATTGTTGATATCGCCAAGGTTGTGACCACGACGCCTCCGCCCGATTTTGCGGATGTCAGGTACCTCGCTTTAGGCGTCTCTGCTCCCGATACAGCGTCGCTTTTTCATCCGCTCAATCAGTCTTATGAAGAGCGCGCCCGCACCGTGATGGATTTTTGTCTGGGGGTGCGGGAGATTCTTCAAAACGACTTTATCGGCACGATGATTGACGTGCAGCCGCCCGCGAGCTTTTTCTCGGGCTGGCGGCAGGCCGATGCCACGATGCGCATCTTTGCCGTACGGTCTTTGGTCGATTACGTCTGCTGCATGGGCTACAGCCCGGCTGACCTCATTGCCACGACTGCGGTCTTTACGAAGATGGGGGGCGAGACGCACGAAGGTGACGGGGACGAAATCCGCGTGAGTATTTCCGTGAAGGACCAGCCCTCAAAGGTGGTGGCGGGGGTTGTGGCGCCCTCGATGCCCGAAGACAATGACAACAATCAGACCTTTATCGGGGCGGTGCTTGATAACTGCCGCGTGGGGCGGATTATTCCCTTGACGCAGACCTTTCCGATGGAATGGTGTGAGGAGTGCGGCGCACCCTTGTACGCCAATCCCGAAGGGTATGTGTGCCACATTGAGCCGCCTGCGGGATTGGATGAATCGAAGTTTGCGCCGACGCTGAATTGATTCTTTTAGCTGGACAGTAAACAATCCCCCGTCTGAAGACGGGGGCTTTATTGTAACCGCATCACACGGCCCAACATAAGGCTGGTTTACATCAGCCCCTGTGCTGACAGCTGTCGGCACAGACCCTGCAGGTTGCGGCTCGCATTCAAGTCGCTGTGCGCAAGGTGACCACATTGGCTGCAGCGGAACCCGTGCTTATGGCGTTTGCCCGGTGCCCCGCACTGTGAGCATGTCTGGCTTGTATAGCGCGGATCCAGGAAAACACACCGGATTCCAGCGGCTGCCGCTTTGTAAACAATCATCTCCTGCAACTCACGGAAAGACCAGCGGTGCAGTCGGCTTCTGATGCGTTTCCCGGCCTTGATGTGATCCCGGATATGCGTCAGGTCTTCCAGGGCGATTAACTTGATACCCCGCTTTGCGGCTTCCTGCACAATCTCTTTGCTTACAACGTTATTGACATGCGTCACATGGCGTCTTTCTCGGCCTGAGGCTTTTTTCAGGTGCTGTCTGGCACTCTGAGAGCCGTTGCGCTGAAGACGCTTTCTCTGACTCATATATCGGTCTCTTTTATCCTTTAATGCTCCTGCTTTCCAAATACGGCCCGTGCTGACGGCCGCAATATTGTTCTCGCCGACATCAATACCCATGATCTCGTCGGCTTTCAGATTCTTTAAATGCTCTTCGCCCGAACAACCTTGGGACTCCACTGCGATGTGAAGCTCCCAAAACGCTTCTTTCCGGCCTCTCCGGGGATGCAGAACAAGGTTGCACTCCTTACGCTTTCCAGAAGCCAGCAACTCTTTTTGAAAAGGGCCGGGGCACAGACGTGCCCGAATCCGACCGCTGATGGTTGAAATTGAAACAGTGCCGTCAGGGAAAAATGTCAGCGTGTTCTTGTCGACGTGAACCGAGGGGTGCCTGAACACCAGCGTCTTGAGCTTCTTGTCCTCACTTTTGAGCTGTGCCGGATGCTTGGCAAGCTCCGTCTTGTAGGCTGCCGACACCGAGCGGATGACGTTACAGGCATACTGGCTGCCGAGATCCGGAAATTTTGCCTTGATCTTGTCATAAACTGCGTGATGCAGCGTGAAACGCTGCCAGAGCCTCTTCGTGCGGTCCGCCGCTACTGTCGGAACTACAAAGTTACACACCTGCGCATAGAGTCTCTGCGTCGCTGCGAGCTTTTCGTGTGCTGCCGGATCGAGTAGTTCCAGCCGAACGCAGGCTGTGCGGACACACTTGCCGCTCCCTTCAACGCGCCTAACGCCGTCCGCGGATGTGTTCAGTCCTTTCGATGTAGCTTTTGATCGTTTCTGCACTGACACTGCCTGCTGTTCCGACGTAGTAAGAAGGCGACCAAAGATGGCCTGCCCAAAGTTCATTTTTGAGTTCCGGATGCCGCATCAGCAGCATCCTTGCACTGGCACCCTTCAATACTCTCACCGCGTCGGCAATGCTGACGGACGGCGGAAAACTGACAAACAGGTGCAGGTGATCCGGCTGAATTTCCAAAGAAAGTATCTCATACTTTCTTTCAGCGCATATGCTTTCAAGCAACTCACGCAGAGACTGCGCAACACCACCCCTGAGAACGGATTTCCTGTACTGGGGGCACCATACCATATGGTAAGCTGTCTGATAGACGCAGTTTCTGCTGTAAACGATGTTTAGCATAGTGCGTATGGTACCAATTTTTTAAAATAAAAACAGCCGCGATTCCTCCCGCGTCTGAAGATGCGGGTTTCCTCGCGGAATTTCTATGAAATTTCACCAAATACGCAGCGCTACGAGCATAGTGCATTTTGGCGGCAAGCGCTTTTTGATTGACCCGATGCTGGCTGATCAGGGGGCGTATCCGGAAGTGCCCGAAACAACGAGTACCGGCCGGGGCAATCCCGATTGTGACCTGCCATGTCCGGTCGAAAGCCTCTTTGATGTTGATGCCGTCATCGTGACGCATCTGCATTTTGACCACTTTGACGAAGTAGCGGCAAAAGTTTTGCCCAAGGCCCTGACACTATTTTCGCAGTCCGAAGAAGAAGCGCAGATTTTGCGCGGCATGGGCTTTGATGATGTGCGTGTGCTCTCCGGTGAGGGTATCGCCTTTGACGACGTCAGGCTCTACCGTACCAAATGCGACCACGGCTCGAGTAATTTGGTGACAGTTGACGGGTACAAAGACAGAGGCTTAACGGAAAAAGCCAGCGGGGTCGTTTTTGAAAGTGCAGCTGAGACTGAGCGCTTCTACCTTGCCGGCGATACGATCTACTGTCAGCTCGTGGTGGATGCGGTAGAAAAGTTCAAGCCCGGCATCGTTGCGGTTAATGCAGCAGGTGCACAGTATCCACTCGGGCACCTCATCATCATGAACCAGTACGATGTGCGCTCGCTGATGCGCCGCTTCCCGACGCTCAAGGTGATTGCCACGCACGTCGAAGGTGTTTCGCACGCCACGGTTAATCGTCCGATGCTGCGTGAGTTCGCCAAGGCCAATCAACTCGACCAGCTCTTTGTTCCGAACAACGGTGAAGTGCTTGAGTTTTGAGAAGCTGATGACAGGCGCCTCAGAGATTAAGCGCGGAGTGTTAAGTTGTCCGGTATTTTCCGTATAGCCTGAAAAGAATCGGCCTGCAGAAAGCGTTTTTTCTGCAGGCCGCCGGAACTCAGAGCCCTTGCGGGCAGACTTTAGAGTTCAATCTTTTCGCCGTAAGCCTTTTCGTACTTCGCGGCGATTTCTTCCTTCGTGGCCTTGTAGGCCTGAGCGCCCGCGCTTTCCACCTTGAAGGACCCCATGACGGAGGCAAGGCGCAGCGTCTGCTGCCAGTCGTAGCCGTGGGTAAGACCGTAAAGGAGTCCGCCGCGGTAGGCGTCGCCCGCGCCCACGGGATCAACGGCGTTACTTTTAACAGCCGGCACGTCCAGGGTCTTGCCGTCATAGTAGACGGTGGAGCCCTTTTCGCCGTGGGTGATGATGAAGGCCTTAAGGCCGGAGGCGATCTGATCCACCGTGAGGCCCGTGGCACGGGTCATGAGGTCGGCTTCGTAGTCGCTTGCGACGGCGTAGTCGGCAAGGTAGAGCATCTCCTTCATTTCTTCGCCGTTAAAAAGCGGCGCACCCTGGCCGATATCGAAGATGAACGGAATCTTGCGGATGGCAAGTTCCCGCGAGCGCTGCTGCATGGCCTGTTTGCCGTCAGGGCCGACGATTGCGAGTTCAATCTTGCGGTCTTCCGGGAAAGGCGCTTCATGGCTTCTGAGCATTGCGCCCGGGTTAAAGGCCGTGATCTGTGCGCCCGTGATGTCGGTGGTCGTAAAGCACTGGGCCGTGAAGGTGTCGTTTAATTTCACCAGGGCCGTATCAATGCCGTGCATCTCAAAGTAGACCTGATAGTCGCGGCCGTCGGTACCGACTGCGCCGATCACCAGGGGGTCGCCGCCGAGCATTTTGAGAGAATAGGCGATGTTGGCGGCACAGCCGCCGTACCCGCGGATCATGTTGTCGGTGACAAACGACAGGTTGATGTGATCGAGGCTGCCCGGAATCAGGTGGTCGCTGAAGCGAGACCCGTAGGACAGGATGTTGTCATAGGCAATGGAACCGCTGATAAGAACAGACATTTTCTCTTGTATCCAAAGAAAAACCGAGGATTGCCCGGTTCGGCCGGAGGGGAAAGTCCGTCCGTCTGAACTAAGCATTTCTAGCTAATTGTAGGCGAAAGACAAAAAGAGCCGAAAAAAGGCGGGCTTTCTTTGGCTCAGAAACAGTTACTTCTGTTGTTTTGAGTAGACGGGCGTGACGATGCAGCGCGCAGGCGTGACGTTGGTCTGCAGATTCACGCGCACCGTGAGCTGCCCGCGGGCGGCGATGCTTTCATCAGCCTGTCCCGGATCCAGAAATTCGGGCGGGGTGAGCGTTTTTCGCAACAGCGACCCGTCATTGTCGTCAACAAGTTCGATCTGCAGGTCCGGTACGGCCTGTGCGGTGGAGGAGCCGTTCACGACCGTCACTTCAAGCGCATAGTTTCCGGATTCGTCCAGCGGCCGCAGATTGGTTTTACTCACCACAAAGCTTTCGATCTGGTGCAGATAAAAGCCCGGGCAGGGGATCGTGCGGCAGACGTTGTCAAAGTAGGGTTCAGTCTGCGGGAAAGCTGCCATCAGGCGCTGATTGAAGATGACGGCTGCAACACAGGCAATCGCAATGAGAACGATCACGGTCAGAATGAGGCTTCCGGCGCCGCTTCTCTTTTTGCGCCCGGCTTTCGCGGGTGCTCCGTGTGCGGCAGAGTCCGTCGCCTGCGCAACCTCTGCCTCGATTTTGAGTTTGGGCGTGCCGTTGCCGGCAACGGCCGACTGCAGACTCGAAAGGTTTCCGAGGCGCGGCTCATTGGAAAAGCCTTTTTGCATGAGGGAGAGCGCCGTTGCCGTTGCGTTCAGTTTAGTCTCGGGCTTGGCAAGCGGCACGCCGGCGATGGGCGCGGGCTGTTCAGGCTGCGTACTCTGCGCGGGTTCGGCTTTTTGCGCGGGCGCAGATGCCTTTTCCGGCTCAGCTTCCGCGGGGTTTTCGTGCGCAGCCCGGGGCTGATCTTCACCTTCAGGCGCGGCAGCCTCTTTCGGGGTGCTTTCGGCAGTGTCGGCCTGCGGTGTCTGCGGCGCGGCGTCAGCGAAATCGGGGGCGCTCTCTTCAGTGCTTTCCGGCGCGGCCTCAGGTTTTTCTTCCGCGGCAATTTCCGGAATCACGGAAAAAGGTTCCTTTTTGTCGGTAGCGGCAACGGGCATGCCGCTACCCTGCAGCATCACCGGCACGCGTCCCGGGAAAAGAGAATCCGGCACGGCGGTAAGCGAGCATGTCGCATCAAAACTGTGATTGCAGTCCGGGCACTTCACGGGCGTGCGGTCCGCCGTTTCCTTGTCCGGCATCAGCCAGACCGAACCGCAGTAGGGACAACGTGTTACGTAAGCCATAGTCAAACCCGAGAAAGAAAAAGGCCAAGAAAAAAGCTGTCCGGTTTTTTGATCCGGACAGCTCTTAAGTCTAGCCGCGTTTTCCGGCAAGACAAATCCACCCGTTCATTTCTTTATAAAGGGTGAGTTCAATTCCAAAACCTTTATAGACGGCGATGATCTCATCGGCCTGGTGCGCAAGAAGCCCGGAAAGCACCAGGTGACCTCCCGCGGAGACGCGGCCGACAAGCGCGGGCGCCAAAAGCTTTAAGGGGTTGGCAAGGATGTTGGCCACCACGATTTTGAATTTCTTCTCTTCGGGCATGCCTTCGGGAAGTACAAAGTGTGCGTCCACACCGTTTTCGCGGGCGTTGTAAACCGCGGCTTCCACGGCCTGCGGATCAATGTCCGTGCCCCAGACGTCCTTTGCGCCGAGTTTGGCGGCGGCAATCGCAAGAATCCCCGTGCCGCAGCCGTAGTCAAGCACGTCGTCTCCGGCCTTTGTGTTGGCGTCAAGCCACTCAAGGCACAGGTGCGTCGTGGGGTGCGAACCGGTACCGAATGCCACGCCGGGATCAAGCCGGATATTTAAGGCGTCGGCAACAGGCGGTTCACTCCAGGAAGGAACGATCCACAGGCGCGGGCTTACCTGCGTGGGCCCGAACTGCGCCTGCGTGACGCGCACCCAGTCGGCGTCCGGAACCGGCGTAACGGATTCCAGCGCGGGCGGTTCAATGCCGAGGCTTTCAGAAGCGTCCCGCACGGCCTTACCGATATCAAAACTCTCATCCACGAGGAGTTTGAGACGCGAATTGCGCCAGGCCTGCGTGGTGGGTTCCAGACCAGGCTCACCGTAAAGCGGCACTTCGTCGGGACTGTCGGCATCGGCGTCTTCGGTGGAAACGCTCATGACGCCTGCGTCCATCAGCGCGTCGGCCAAATCCTCGGCAACGTTTTCCGGGCAAAGAAGGCTCGCTTCGTTTAACGCCATTTAGTCATCGCCTCCGACGGGGTTGGTGTTGGGAACGGCTTTCCATTCGGCAAGCTTTTTCTCAAGGTAGTGAATGCTCGTGCCGCCCTGCAGGAAGTGGCTGTCGGCCAAAATCATGCGGTGCAGCGCAATGTTCGTGGTGATGCCTTCCACCGCGGTTTCAGACAGCGCCACACGCATGCGTGCCATTGCGGTCTCACGGTCAGGTCCGTAGGCAATGAGTTTGCCGATCATGCTGTCGTAGTAGGGCGGAATGCGGTAGCCGGCAAAGACATGGCTGTCTAAGCGGATGCCGGGACCGCCGGGCATATGCCACATCGTGACTTTTCCGGGGCAGGGACGGAAGTTGAAGGGATCTTCGGCGTTGATGCGGCATTCGACCGCATGGCCCTTTACTTCAATATCCTTCTGGCGGATGGAGAGCCGCTCGCCTGCGGCAATCGCAATCTGCTCGCGCACGATGTCCACACCCGTTACGAGTTCCGTCACGGGGTGCTCCACCTGCACGCGCGTGTTCATTTCAATGAAGTAGAACTCGCCGTTTTCGTAGAGAAATTCAAACGTGCCCGCACCGCGGTAGCCGATGCGCTTACAGGCGTCCACGCACCGGGCGCCGAGTTTGTCGATGAGCTTTCGGGGGATGCCGGGAGCCGGGGACTCTTCAAGAACCTTCTGGTTGCGGCGCTGCATGGAGCAGTCGCGCTCGCCCAGGTAAACCGCGTTCTGGAAGTTGTCGGAGAGAACCTGGATTTCGATGTGGCGCGGATTTTCCAGGAATTTTTCCAGGTAAACCTTGTCGCTGCCGAAAGCGGCCTTGGCTTCGGTGCGGGTCGTGGCGACGGAATTAATGAGCGCGGCTTCGGTGCGCACAATGCGCATGCCGCGGCCGCCGCCCCCGGCGCTTGCCTTAATAATGACGGGGTAGCCGATCTTGCGGGCTGCGGCAATGATTGCCTTGGGGTCGTCTGGGAGGGCGCCGTCGCTGCCCGGTACGCAGGGCACGCCCGCCTCGATCATCGCGCGCTTGGCGTTTACCTTGTCGCCCATCAGGCGGATCGTGTCGCCGCGGGGGCCGATAAAGGCAAAGCCGCTTTTTTCCACACGGTCGGCAAAGTCGGCGTTTTCCGAGAG
>OMAQ01000535.1_pt1 | contig 20309 bp, 10 predicted proteins | sample 1673461 | NCBI WGS metagenome assembly OMAQ01 (sample SAMEA103958112, study PRJEB25191) | human gut metagenome | biome: human-associated habitat [ENVO:00009003]; feature: intestine environment [ENVO:2100002]; material: feces | place: Germany | collected 2013/2015
CGCACCGCCGAAGCGGTCTCACTGCCGTATATCACCCAGCCGGGGTATTTTGCGTGGTGCTCGTCGTAGAGGTACTCGGAGTAGTTGTAGCCCGCGAGCTTGACTACGTCGGAGCATTTCTGCGCGTTCTCGTCGCCCATGTAGTTGGAGCCTATCGTTGGCGCGGCGTTGCCCTTGGGGTCGTATTTCAGGACGTACTCATAAAGGCGCTTGGTGATGTCCAGACCGTGCGGGTCGATGGTGTCGTTTATCTCGTTGCCTATGCTCCACATTATCACCGAGGGGTGGTTGCGGTTCGACTCCACGAGGGCCGTGATGTCCTTGTCGCTCCAGTCCTTGAAGAAGCGGGCGTAGCCATTCTTGCACTTAGGGTAAATCCACATGTCGAAGCTCTCTGCCATGACCATCATGCCCAAAGAGTCGCACACGTCCATCTGAATCTGCGAGGGGTGGTTGTGCGACGTGCGGATGGCGTCGCAGCCCATGGCCTTGAGTTGCTTGATTTGCCTTATGATGGCCGCCTTGTTGACCGCGGCGCCCAGTGGGCCGAGGTCATGGTGCAGGCAGACGCCTTTTATCTTTCGGCTCTCGCCATTGAGCCGGAAGCCATGGATGGAGTTCACCTTGACCGTACGTATGCCGAATCGCATCGAGAGGTTATCCAAGTCATTCCCTTGGCTGTCGGCCAACGTGAGCTTCAACGTATAGAGGTTAGGCTTTTCAGGGCTCCATAGCTTAGGCGCGGCGACAATGAAGCCACCCAAAAACGTCTCGCCCTCGACTGGCATTTCCCGCAACGTTTTCTCTTCTCCTGTCGTATTGTCAAGAAGCGTGAGTTTCAACATGCCCCTGAAATCCCTTGAAGCACCGGCAAGGGTCGTGCGCAGGCTCATCACGGCTTTAGCGTGCTTTGTGCCCGTCACGCGCTGGGTCTTGACGACCGTCTTCCATGGCTCAAGATGCACCTTGTCGGTCACGGTCAACGTCACGGGGCGATACAGTCCCGCGCCAGGATACCAACGGCTGCTCTCGTCCACATTGTGGAGCGACACGTCCACGCGATTGTCGCCCTTATATATATAATGTGTAATGTCTACCTTGAACGGCGCGTAGCCATAGGCCCACGAGCCTACGCGCTTTCCGTTGACGTAAACCACGGGCTCGGCCATGGCCCCGTCGAAGCACAGCTCCACGTGCCGGCCCTCAATGTTGTCCAGGTGGACATTCGTGGTGTAGTAGCCCTTCCCTATCCATGGCAACGCGCCCGACCGTCCGCTCTTTTCCGTTTTCTCGCTCTCGCCGTTTTGCTCTATGGCCACCATCTGCAAGTCCCATTTCTTGTCGAACGGCCCCTTGATGGCCCAATCGTGGGGCACGGTGACCGACTGCCAATGTATGCTGTCGTGCGAGAATTGCCAATATTTGAGATTTCGCTCAACTCTCCCCTGTGCCATCGTGAGCGTTGGCATGAGAAAGGCGAAAACGCCAAGGATTTTTTTAAGCATGGTCAATTGTTAAAATAAAATTAGTTTTCAGCGGCTTTTAGTGTATTTCAGCCTGTTTATTCCGCAAAACTAATGTAAATAAATTAATTTTCAAAGATTTTCATAAAGTTTTTACCCAAAAACTTTGCAGATTCATTAAAACCTCGTATCTTTGTCAGCGTTATCCTGAAAACAATCTTTTTACCTTAGATGAAACTGATACCTATTGAAGATTTGGAGCGGTGGCCTGTGAAGGTAATCGCTTTTTTTGTTTTTATTCTTATCTTCCATTTGGCATTTGGCACAAATTTTGTTGATTCAAAACAGAATAACGTTAAACTGAACGGAGGATAATAAAGTGGCATTCATTGATTATTATAAGATTTTAGGAGTCAGCAAGGACATTCCGCAGAAAGACGTGAGGCGGGCTTATCTCAAGCGCGCCAAGCAGTTTCACCCGGACCTTCACCCTGACGATCCCAAGGCCAAGGCCAAGTTTCAAGCCTTGAACGAGGCTTATGAGGTGATCAACGACCCTGAGAAGCGCAAGAAGTATGACCAATACGGACAAAACTGGAAAGAGGCCGGGGCGTTCAACCAAGGCGGAGGCGCTGGCGGAGGCAACGGCTATCAGTGGAGTTCCGCGGCGGGAGGCTCGCCGTTTGAGGGCTTCGACTTCTCTGGCTTCGGCTCTGGCGGAGGATTCTCCGACTTCTTCCAAAACCTCTTCGGCAACATGGGGGGCCGGAGGCAACACGCGTCGGCACGCACCAGCACGGGCGAGATGAACGCTAAGGTCAACATAGACCTCTACACAGCCTTGCTCGGCGGCGAGGTGATAATCCAAATCAGCAATGGCTCGAAAATCAAGCTGAAGGTTAGACCGGAAACCCAAAATGGCACGAAAGTGCGCTTGCGTGGCAAGGGCTACGACAGGGGCGACGGCACCTACGGCGACTTGATTATCACTTACAACGTAAAGCTGCCTACCAACTTGACAGATAGGCAGAAACAGTTGCTCAACGAGATGAGGTACGCAGGCTAATACTTAAAATATATTAAATGCGCATCTCGCGATGCGATGGTTAACTTAATTATTATTACCTTTGCATCCGCAATGTGGCTAAACATCCATATTGCGGATAGCCTATCGAAGGAAAGATGCTCGAGTGGCTTAAGAGGCACGCCTGGAAAGCGTGTATACCCCTAAAGGGTATCGGGGGTTCGAATCCCCCTCTCTCCGCAACAGTTCTGAATAAGATGGAAAACTAGCGGGTAAAGGTCTACAAATCTATGATTTGTAGACCTTTTTTGCTTGTACTCCGTTTGCTTTGAAAGACTTGGAAACTATGTCTTTGTAAATTAATTATAGATAATGAAAGCTGGATGACATCTCCTTTCATAATAAGGCGATGGGATAATGCATTGCCACTGCAAAGCAAGTGCATGCTTTTTGCAGTGCTACTGCATTCAGCTTTGCAGTGGCGCTGCAACACATATGCAGTGTCACTGCAGCATATATGCAGTAGCGCTGCAACACGTTTGCAGTCACACTGCAGCAGATGTGCAGCGACGCTGACCCGGTAGGTGTGTACGGGATTGTATCATGTTTCGTTAAGAAGATATTATAAAGTATCCTTTGAATGTCGTATTTTTGTCTATCCGTAATTTAGAGTAGTCAAAGAAAACTATGAAACACACTCGTATGAAACTAAAAACAGCGGTAAAGAACCTTCATGAAGGCTGGAAATTCCGGCAGGCGAGACTGACCAATTGGTATCCGGCTACAGTTCCGGGAGTAGTCCACACGGACTTACTGCAGAACAAGATTATTGAAGACCCGTTTTTCCGGTTGAACGAACGGGGATTGCAATGGATTGACAAGGAAGACTGGGTTTATGAAACTTGCTTTACTCTTGCTGCCGACATGATGCGGAAAGAGAATATGGAGCTTGTGTTCGAGGGGCTGGATACTTACGCTGACGTTTATTTGAATGATGAATGTATACTGAAAGCGGACAATATGTTTCGCCGCTGGTCTATCCCCGTTAGGCAGTACATCAGGGAGGAGAATAATATATTGAAGGTGTACTTCCATTCGCCGGTAAAGATAGACGTCCCCAAATGGGATGCACTTCCCTACCAGTATCCGGCATCCAATGACCAGTCTGAAAACGGGGGCTTGTTCAACAAGAAGATAAGCATTTTTGCCCGTAAGGCGGGTTATCATTATGGCTGGGACTGGGGCCCACGTCTGGTTACCTCCGGCATCTGGCGTCCGGTGTATATCAGGGCTTGGAGCGATTTGAGAATCAACGATGTGTTTATCGAGCAGAAGGAAGTCGGTGCAGGCAGGGCCGTGATTGCCGGACATGTGGAGCTGGATGCCGATAAGGATATGAATGGAGTGTTGGTCACGATAACGGATGAGGTTACTGGAAGAGTGCTTGGCGAGTGGCAAGCGGATTTGAAGCGAGGCACCAATCAGGTGACCGTTGATTTTGTCCTTCACAAGCCGAAGCTGTGGTGGAGTAATGGACTGGGGGAGCCTTTTCTTTATCGTTTCCGTACGGATATCATTGCAGGTGGGGAATTGTTGGACTCTAAAACCGAAAGGGTGGGCATACGCTCTTTGAAGGTGGTGCATCAGCCGGATAAGGACGGGCATACTTTCTATATAGAGCTGAACGGGCGTCCGGTTTTTGCCAAAGGAGCCAATTACATCCCTTCGGATAACTTCCTGCCGCGCGTCACTCCCGAGAATTATAAAAGGACGATTCTCGATGCCGCCGGTGTAAACATGAATATGTTGCGCGTCTGGGGTGGAGGTATCTATGAGAACGATGTCTTCTATGATTTGTGTGATGAGTATGGAATCATGATTTGGCAGGACTTCATGTTTGCCTGCAGCATGTATCCGGCAGAAGGCGCCCTACTCGATAATATCCACCAGGAGGCGGTGGACAATGTGAAACGTTTGCGCAATCATGCCTGCATTGCTTTGTGGTGTGGAAATAATGAATGCCAGGATGCCTGGCTGGGCTGGGGCTGGAAGTGCGAGATAGAACGGCAGAACAAGGAATATGCCGACAAGATTTGGGCACAGTACCGGCAGCAGTATCATGTCACCTTACCCGGGGTGGTCAGGGAGTATGCACCCGGAACCTTCTATTGGCCTTCTTCTCCGTTCGCATTCGAGGGAGAGATGTCCGGTACTACTGACGGGGACCGTCACTATTGGAGTGTCTGGCATGGTAAAGCACCCATTTCTGATTATGACAGCGAGAAATCCCGCTTTTTCAGCGAGTACGGTTTTCAGTCTTTTCCAGAGTTCGAGTCCGTCAAGCGCTATGCTCCTTACCCCGAAGACTGGGATATACGTTCCGAGGTGATGATGTCCCATCAGCGTGGTGGCGACCATGCCAACGGGCTGATTGAGACTTACCTGTTGAATGAATATAAAAAACCGCGTGATTTCCGGGCATTCCTTTATATGAATCATGTGCTGCAGGGAGATGCCATCAAGACGGCCATCGAGTCGCACCGCCGCCAGATGCCGTATAATATGGGGACACTTTTCTGGCAGCACAATGACTGTTGGCCCGTAGCTTCCTGGGCGAGCCGTGACTATTACGGACGCTGGAAGGCGCAGCACTATTATGTCCGCAAGGCCTATGATGACATCTTGATTTCTCCGGTAGTGGAGGGGGATGATTTGATAGTATATGCAGTGTCCGACCGCTTGGAGAATACTTCCGGCCGGCTGCAGCTTCAGGTCTGCCAGTTCGACGGAACCGTGGTTCATCACTGGGGCAAGTCTGTCGGCATCTCCGGTAATGACAGCCGTGTCTGTTTTTCCGCACCGCTTGCCAAGTTGCTGGAGGGGGCAGATAGAGGAACGGTATATGTCCGCGTAGACTATACGGACAAATCGGGCAGGGTGTACCATAACAACTACTGTCTGGGCAAGCAGAAGGATATGGATTATCCGAAGGTGGATTTGCAGACTGAAGTCCGTTCCATTGAAGGTGGATATGAAGTGATGGTTTCGGCAGACAAGTTTGCCCGTGCCGTATGCTTGTCCGTTGCCGACAATGAAAGTGTGTATAGCGACAATTATTTTGATGTCCAGCCGAAGGGCAGCGTGCAGGTGCAGGTCAGGACGCGATTGTCTGCCGAAGCGTTCAACGGTTCGTTGAGGCTGACTTGCCTGAACAATGAATTCTGATACTCGCCATCCGGACGTTGGCATGCTTCTTCCGTCCGGATGTTTTTTACATAAAGATAATATGCTGCTTCAGTATAGCTGATATTTGTGTCCTCAGCTGATTGGCATTGATAGGTTTAGCCATATATGCGTCGAAGCCGTTTTCCATGACCTGCTGTTCATCAGAAGCATAGGCAAAGGCGGTGACGGCTATGATGGGGACTTGTGTAGAGTATTTGCGTATTTCCCTGGTCGCTTCGTAACCATTCATCACCGGCATGTTGATGTCCATCAAAATAAGCTGCGGGTCGTATTCCCTGAACATATTCACGGCTTCCTGACCATTCCACGCATGTATCAGATTGTAGTCTTTTCGTAGGATGGACTCAATCAACCGGAAGTTGCTGTCATGGTCTTCGGCAACCAAGACGGTGATTTTCTGCTTTTTTACTTTTATAGGTTCGGTCTTGCTTTCTGCCTGCCGGATGCGGCTTGCCGGCACATAGGGGAGGGTGAACCAGAAGGTAGAGCCTTCGCCGGGCTTGGAAGTCAGTCCGATATTGCCTCCCATGTGCTGTACCAACATCTGGCAGATGGATAATCCCAGTCCGGTGCCTTGGGCAAAATTATTGAGCTTGACAAAGCGGCCGAATATGCTCTCTTGTTTGTCTTCGGGGATACCGCATCCCGTATCGGATACGTAGAAATAAAGCATCTTGTCGTCTTGCAGCTTGTAGCCAAAACGGATACTGCCTTCTTGGGTAAACTTGATGGCATTGGTCACCAGATTGATGACGAGTTGAGACAAGCGGTTACGCTCGGAATGAATGTGGCATTCGGGCAGTCCGGGCTCAAAGGAGAGGGTGACATTCTTTTCGGGCGATAGCTTCAGGCAGAGCGAACTTTCCAGCTCTCTCATCACTTTGTTCAATTCAAAATCCGTATCAATGAATTCCATTGTGCCTGCTTCTATCTTTGACAAGTCCAGAATGTCACTGATGAGTTGCAGCAGCAAAGTATTGTTGTTCTCAATGATGCTGACGTATTCTTGTTTTTCTTCCTCCTCTTCGGTGGAAGCCAATATTCCGGAGAATCCCACAATGGCATTGAGCGGCGTACGGATTTCATGGCTCATGTTGGCGAGGAATGCGGATTTCAGTTTATTCGACTCTTCCGCACGGTTCTTGGCGGAAACCAGTTCCGTCTCCATCTTTTTCCGTTCGGTGATAACCAGCGAAGAGCCCACCAGGGTCAGCGGCTTATTGTTCTCGTCGTAGGTTTCTACGGCGGCCTGGGCCTCCACCCAGTCGAAGTGTTTGTGTCTGTCGGCATGATTGATGACGCGGTATTCCTCCTTGACTTTCTGGATACGTCCCTCAATCAGGTCTGTATAGGCTTGTTTCACTTTTTCCAGGTCTTCCTTGTGTATTTTGGAGAAATACTGGCTGTCGGGTACGGACAGCTGTTCATCGTCCATGATACCGGCATTATTGCTGAGCTCTATCGGCTTGTTGACATCGCAGAGTATGGTGTGTGTCCGGAGGTTCCATTTCCATGGTACGATGTTGGCAACGTCGAGTGCCATGGAAAGTTTCCGGTTTGTCGACCTCAACTGTATTTGGGTGTGGTGCAACTCGGTGCTGTCAACGCAGAAGACGTGCATGTATTCGCCATTGTCGCTTGCCTTGACTACAATGTCGTAGAAAGTGTCTATCTTTTTGTAATAATAGGGGAAGGTTACGGAACGTTTCTCCTTCAATGCAATATTCATGAAATGGAGGAACTCGTTCATGGATTCGGGAAATAGTTCGCTTCCCCGCTTGCCGACAGCCTCTTTGCGCATGATAAATCTGTCTTCGAAGAATTTGTTGACATCTATATATAAGGTGTCAGTAATGTGCCCTTTTTCATCTTTTATAAGTTTTTCATACATGTATAGGATGGGCATGTTGTTTATCAGATTGCGGTATTTGAGATTGCTGTCCAGTTGTTGCTGCTGTAATCTTTTGATTCTATTCAGTGACTGTAGGCGGAGATATTGGAAAAAGAACAGTAGAGCTATGATTGCGGCAATGATACTGATAATGACATATTCGTACTTCTCCCAGAAGGTGGGAGGCATGTTGTAGAATATGGTACCCTTGGGGCATAGCTTCGGATTCAGGTCACGCTGCAGAAGAGACTTATAGTTGAATACGGGGGATCCGTCGTCGGGATAGTAGAACGGGATGTTGCGTGCCGGGGTACCGTTCAATATCTTGTGGATGGTTTCCAGTAGCCGGGCATTATAATTCTCTTTGTTGTAAATGTATCCGCCTACAATCCCCCCTTCTTCTTCAATACCGATGGCCCTTAGCGAAAACAAAGGGATGGGGGCGGTAGAGATGACCCGGTGGGAATTACTCCTCATGATATTGTCATGGGGAGAGCTCTTGTACAGCCAGGATGAAAAGATGACTCCGGTAGTATGGGGATTCACGTGGTTCAGTATATTGAAAAGGCTGTCCGTTCGGATGTCCTTCGCACTAAGGAACTGGTAATCCAACTCCGGATACTTTTCACGGATAATCTCGGACAAGTCATAGTCGTTCTGCTGGCAGATGTATGTTTCATCCCCTATATACATGACCTTATCCATTTTGGGGATGAGTTGCTTCATGAGTTGCAGGTTCTCGTTCAGGTATACACTGGATTGCATTAAGGTCAGATTGTACTTCTTCTGTAGGTCACTGATGGGAATACGCTCTGTGCGGGGCAGGGCGTGCTCGCGTATCATTGTTTCCTTAGGACCGGTATAATCCCTCTCACCACATAATATCATGGGGATATCGGGCCACTGCCGGTTCAGTTCATCGCACATGATGAAACTTCCGCATCCGATAAGCACGATAAGTTTAGGGTTCTTGTAACTCTTGAACAAGCTCTCTTTGAATGTCTCCAGTTTATTTTCCTCGTCAAGTGTCAGCATTTTCATGTGTGCGGTGTATACTCCGATGTGGCTGTTCTGTGATGCCATGTTCACAATGGAGGTGATGAAATCATTACTCCAGGGATTGGCTTCTGTATAAGTGTTGATTATCAGAATATCGTCGACGTCTGTTGCGGGAGATTTTCCATATAGGGTGTCTGTGCAGGTGAACGAGTAGAGTATTGCAATTACTGTTCCCAGTATGTATTTCATATCCTTTGGACCGTTTTAATGTTTGCTATTGTGAAAATTCTTACAAATGTAGGGGTTTCCCGGTGGATAGACAAAGAAAAAGATGAATTTAAGCGGGATATGGAAAAATAAAGCGGAGCAACATATTGAAATGTCACTCCGCTTCTCATTGAGATGTTGAAAGATGTGTTTTCAGGAGATTTAGTTGTTTTCTTTTTTAATGTCTATGGTCATGAACCGTTCACCGTCATATAGACTTTTGACACGGATGTTCAGCCCTTTTTTCTCTTTCAGTTGTTCCGCTATATTGTCCAGCTTGAAGGAGGCCAGTCCGGTGCCCAGCGTGAGCTGGCTGTCATTGTAGGCATTGTGGCGGAATTCGAGATTGACGTAATCCGGTTTGTCGTTTTCGCCGGTGGATGCTTCATTGATGACCAGGTTCAGCATGTGCTTCTTATCTTCGTTGTTGCTGTGGTAGAATTGATATTTGATGTTCAGATACTCGCCCGTAATCCATAAATCCGTGGCGTTGATGTTGTCGTCTCCGATACTGTCTGCCTTTTCGGCAGGCATGGAGTAGATGTCTTTGGTCAGAATGTTTTCGATGTGCTTTATTTGGGCATTATATTCGTAGCCTGGAAGTTTCTCTTCCAGTTCGCGGAAGTAGATGAAAGCCCTCTGGCCGTCTATTACGGCATAGTCGTGAACATAGGTTGTGTCACTGGGATATAGTTTACTGCCTTCGTCCAGTGAGAAATAGTAGTCTTTTCCTTCGATGACCTTTACCGTACCTACGGCGAACAAAGTGTCATATTTGTCATCCCAATCGTCCAGGCATGATTGCAATACAATGGCAGTCAGGAATAAAAGCATGGATGCTGCCAATGTCATTCTCAGTTTCTTCATAAGTGGTAGGTTTTAGCTCTTTTTCTGTTTAAAACTTATTTTTGTATTCAGAAAATGCGGTGAAAAGCTAAATACTGCGTAGTATACTGTTAAAGAAATAAAAGTATGATTTTCTTCTCTGCCTGATGCAGTATTTTTGCGCCGATTGCATTTATAGGGTAAACACGTGTTAAAAGAGAGAATGGAAGAACAGGAATTGGCAGAACGCTGTAGGCAAGGAGACAATCTTGCCCGCAAAGAACTGTATGAGCGCTATGCGGGACGCATGCTCAGCGTATGCCTCCGTTATGCAGGTGACCGGGAGACTGCCCAAGACCTGATGCATGACGGTTTTCTGAAACTTTTTGATTCTTTCGATAAGTTCACTTGGCGGGGAGAGGGTTCTCTGCGGGCATGGATGGAACGCGTAATGGTGAATACGGTGTTGCAGTATTTGCGGAAAAATGATGTGATGAATCAGTCATCGGCCTTGGAGAATGCACCCGAAGCTTATGAGGAACCGGAAGGTTCGTCAATAGATGTCATTCCTCAAAAGGTACTGATGCAGTTTATCAGTGAATTGCCTGCCGGCTATCGTACCGTATTCAACTTATATATTTTTGAAGAGAAATCCCATAAGGAGATTGCTCGACTATTGGGAATTAATGAAAAATCCTCTGCCTCGCAGTTGACGCGTGCTAAAGCGACTTTAGCGGCAAAAGTGCGTGAGTGGATGAAAAGAAATGATTAAATGAAGGAACGTATGGAAGATGAATTGTGGTTGAAAAAGATAAAGGACAAGCTGGAAGACTATTCCGAACCGCTGCCGGTTGCCGGATGGGAGCGGTTGGAGAAGGAATTGTCCGTTTCCGGAGCTCCGATAACCGGACCGCATAGGATGATACCTTTCCGTCGCTGGGCGGTGGCCGCGGCAGCTGTGTTGCTGGTGGCGGTTTCGTCCGTCAGTCTGTGGCTGTTGCAGAGTCCGGTAGGGAATGAAATGCGGCATACGTCAGTGCCCGCTTTGGCTGTGGCTCCGGACGTCTTGCCGGAACAGACAGTACCTGCCATACGGACTAATTCCATAGAGCCTGCTTATCGGGCACATGGAAATGCATCGGCGCCCAATAAGGAGGCAAGTCACCCTTTGGTTGCACAACATATCAGAATATCGGTTGGCGAAGAACAGCAGGAGGAAATGCTGCCGGTTGAAACTGCAGATGAGGTTGTCGGTATTGGACAGCAGGCGGAAGAACCGGTAGTGGAAGATACGGACCATGAAACTACAATGCAGGCCGAGGAACCGGAGACAAGGGAAGACCGCTATCGTCCGTCAGGCCGGGACAAACTGCATCTTCCGGAAAAAAACAGTTCTGGTAGGGATGCTAAAGGATGGGCGGTTGGCTTGTCCGTAGGAAATACGGGAGGTTTTTCATTGGCGAATGAAGGGGAAGCGAATGTGATGTCGGACTACATGCCTGGAAGTCCTATTTATGGCGGTAACGTAGATTTATCCTCTACGGCCAATGGCATTGTTACTATTCCCGACGGGCAGGAACTGGTTTTTAAGGATGGTATGCCCTATCTGCAAAGACGCGAAAAGAAAATTGCGGATATAGACCATAAACAACCGCTCAGTTTCGGTGTTTCGGTGCGGAAAAACTTGGCGAAGGGTTTCTCTGTGGAAAGCGGGCTGACGTATACCTATCTTGCTTCTGACGTAAGGTATGAGGGCAGCTCGGAAAAGATAAGCCAGAAGCTGCATTATATTGGCATTCCGGTACGGGCCAACTGGAACTTTGTGGATGCAAAGAACTTTACGATGTACGTTTCGGCGGGGGGTGCCATTGAAAAATGTGTGTATGGCAAGATTGGTACTGAGAGTGAGACTGTGAAACCGGTACAGCTTTCTGTCATGGGTGCTGTCGGTGCCCAGTATAACATAAGCAATAGGGTGGGCCTGTATGTGGAACCGGGAGTATCTTATTTCTTTGATGACGGTTCGTCGATACAGACTATACGCAAGGAGAACCCGTGTAACTTTACGTTGCAGGCCGGTATACGTCTTACTTATTGATAGCAGGACAGACATGTTTTTGTCCACTTTCTTGTAGATTCAGAATTTTCTTAATAACTTTCGGCCGTGTTTCTTCGTTGGTGGATGAAGGGACACGGTTTTTTATTGATTGAGAAGAAAGAAAGTAGGTCGGGACATGCCCGGCAATATAACAAACACGTAGTAAAATAGACAAAATGAAGATTAAAAAGAAAGTAGCCTTAAGCGGGCTATTGCTTTGTTGTGCAATCACGGCAAAAGCACAAGTGTGTATTACTCCCCAGGTGGAGCAGCGTGCCAGGGAGTTGGTTTCTCAAATGACGCTGGAAGAAAAAATCGATTACATTTCCGGTCCCAAATCTTTTTATATCCGGGCTGTACCCCGGCTTGGCATACCCGAAATCAGGATGGCCGATGGTCCGCAAGGCATACGTAACAATACTCAAAGTACCTTGTATCCTTGTGGCATCTTGTCGGCTTCGACATGGAACCGTAAGTTGGCTAGAGAGCTGGGACATGGTTTGGCCCGGGATGCAAAGGCCCGTGGGGTAAGTATTCTGTTGGGGCCTGGAGTCAATATCTACCGCTCTCCTCTATGCGGGCGAAACTATGAGTATTTTGGTGAAGACCCTTATTTGACGGGCGAAACTGCTAAAGAATATATCTTGGGAGTGCAGGAAGAGGGAGTCATGGCTACGGTGAAGCATTTTGCAGCCAATAACCAGGAGTGGAGCAGGCATCATGCCAGCTCGGATGTGGATGAACGCACGTTGCAGGAAATTTATTTTCCCGCGTTCCGAAAAGCTGTGCAGGAAGCAGGAGTAGGAGCGGTCATGGATAGCTATAATCCGCTGAACGGGGTGCATGCCACCGAAAACAGCTGGCTGAACATTGATGTATTACGCAAGCAGTGGGGATTTAAAGGTATCTTGATGTCCGACTGGACATCTGTATATTCCGGTGTGGGAGCCGCTAATGGAGGGTTGGATTTGGAAATGCCCGTCGGTAAATTCATGACCAGGGAAATTCTTATTCCGGCAATAGAGAATGGTATCGTGAAGGAAGAGACCATTGACGCCAAAGTCCGGCATATACTCCAGACATTGATTGCTTTTGGAGCACTTGATACTCCGAGAGAAGATAAATCTATCGATAAAGACAATGCACAGTCTAAGGAAATTGCACTTGACTTGGCGAGGGAAGGAGTAGTGTTATTGAAAAATGACAACGGTACGTTGCCTTACCGGAACGGTAGAACATTGGTAATCGGGCCTAATGCCGATATTATTCCCACAGGAGGAGGAAGCGGATTTGTCACTCCTTATTCGGTAGTGTCGCTCTATGACGGTATGGTTCAGTTGAAGGGCGGCAGACAGATAGAGCTGCTGTCTGACAGCATTCTTTATAAGGATATGTCCCAACAGATTTATACGGATGGCAGTTTTACGCAAAACGGTTTTAAGGGCGAATATTATAATACTCGTAATCTTACCGGAGAACTCTTTCAAGCTGCCATAGAGCCTGCCATAGACCATGCCTGGAAATACGGTGCACCGTTCGACGGCATGCCGGTAGATCAGTTTTCTGCCCGTTGGACGGGAGTTTACAAGGCTGACAAGGATGGAACTGTCAAGTTCCAGCTGGCTGGCGATGACGGATACCGTCTGTTTGTAAACGATAAGCTGATTACCGGAGATTGGGGGAACCATTCATTCAGTACCCGCAGTGCATTTATGCAGGTCAGTGCAGGGGAGATATACCGGTTGCGTATTGAATATTTTGATAATGTGGGTGAGGCGACTGTCAGTTTCCAGGCAGGAATGATGGATGAGGAGCGTTTGGCCTCTTCACTGAAGCATGCCAGGAATGTTATTGTATGTGCCGGGTTCAACAGCAGTACAGAAGGTGAAGGGTTCGACCGTCCGTTTGCATTGTCATACGGGCAGGAATATCTCATTAATAAAGTGGCTTCACTTCATGATAATGTGGCTGTGGTGGTGAATGCCGGAGGTGGAATAGATTTCCGCAATTGGGGGCAGAGTGTACAAGCTATTTTGATGGCATGGTATCCGGGGCAGGAGGGTGGAAAGGCCCTTGCCGAAATCATTACGGGCAAGCTTTCGCCAAGTGGCAAACTACCAGTCAGCATCGAGGAAAAATGGGAAGATAATCCGGTATATGGTAATTATTATGACAATCGCAATGTACCTCATAAACGGGTGCAGTATGCCGAAGGTGTTTTCGTAGGTTATAGGGGATATGACCGGAACGGAAAGCAGCCGCTCTATCCTTTCGGGTATGGACTGTCATACAGTAGTTTTGAATACAGTAATCTGAGTGTTGAGAAGACGGGTGGAAACCGGGTTACGGTAAGCTTTGACATCAAGAATACCGGAAAGATGGATGCTGCAGAAGCGGCTCAGGTATATGTGCGGGATGTGGAATGTTCTGTTCCGCGTCCATTGAAGGAGTTGAAAGGCTACGATAAGGTTTACTTGAAGAAGGGTGAAACCAAGCGCGTTCGGATATTGCTGGATGAGGAAGCCTTTGCCTACTATGATGTGGAATCACATCGGTTTGTAGTGGAAAAGGGGACTTTTGAGATTCTGGCAGGTCCTTCTTCAGCTGATTTACCATTGAAGGCAACTGTTGTTTTATGATAAAATAAATATCAAAACAAGAATGGCAGTATGAAAAAGATAATAATACTGATGGTTTGTCTGTGGGGACTTGGTAACACCTTTACCTCGGCACAAACTACGGAGAAGGAGAAATTCATCTCAAGCTTGATGAAGCAGATGACGCTGGATGAAAAGATAGGCCAGCTTGCACAATGCACCTACCGGGGGAATTTTACCGGACCCGACGGTGGAAATATTCCTAAAGAAGAGTATGTCCGGCAAGGCAGAATAGGCTCTATGCTGAATGTGATAGGAGTAAAGGACATACGCCGTTATCAAGAGCTTGCTTTGCAATCGCGTTTGCGCATTCCTTTAATTTTCGGACTGGATGTTATCCACGGCTATCGTACCGGATTTCCGCTTCCGCTTGCCGAGGCTGCAAGTTTCGATTTGGCCATGATTGAGGAAGCTGCACGCTACAATGCTTTGGAAAGTGCCGCCGATGGTTTGAACTGGGTTTTTGCCCCGATGGTGGATATTTCGTGGGACGCACGTTGGGGACGCGTCATGGAAGGGGCCGGTGAGGACCCTTATTATGGTTCTCGGGTAGCGGAGGCGCGTGTCAGAGGCTTGCAAGGAGACGATTTGGCAGACACGACGACTGTCATGGCATGTATGAAACATTTTGCCGGATATGGTGCACCGATAGCAGGAAAGGAGTATAATAGTGTGGATATGTCAATGGGCCACTTTGCCAATTTTTATATGCCTCCCTATAAGGCGGCCATAAAGGTAGGAGCAGCTACCGTGATGAGTGCTTTCAATGATTTTAATAATATTCCTTGTACTGCCAATGATTTCTTGCTCAACCGGCTATTGAGAGAGCAGTGGGGATTTAAGGGATTTGTTGTGTCCGATTATAATTCGGTAGAGGAATTGGTGAACCACCGTTATGCTGTTGACAAGAAAGATGCCGCAGCCAAAGCGCTGAATGCTGGTCTGGACATGGAGATGGTAAGTACCTGCTACTTGACTTATCTGAAGGAGCTTGTTCAAGAAGGGAAAGTAAAGGAGAGTGTGCTTGATGATGCAGTACGGCGTATTTTGGAGAAGAAATATGAGTTGGGATTGTTTGAGGACCCTTTTCGCTACTGTAATCCGGAAAGAGCAGCCAGAATACTCAATGCACCCGAAGTCCGCAATGCTTCGCTCCGTATGGCCGAGCGTTCCGTTGTATTGCTGGAGAATAGGGAATCCGTACTTCCGTTGACGGCACAGACGAGGAAGATAGCCTTGATAGGAGGACTCTCAAAATCCCAATACGATATGGCAGGCGCTTGGGCCGCTACTACGGACCGGAGCAAAGTGGTGACCTTGTATGATGCACTGGTCCGGAAAGGACTGGAGGTGAACTATGCTGAAGGCTATGATATGAAGAGCAATCAATTGACCGGACTGCAGGAAGCATTGCAGGCTGCTGAGGCTTCGGATGTCATTGTTGTGGCGGTAGGCGAGAGATTCGGTCAGAGTGGCGAGAAGGCTTCCAAAGTGAATATAGCCATACCCGAGGGGCAGCAGAAGCTGGTGTCGGAACTGGCAAAGACTGGAAAACCTGTCATTGCTCTTGTCATGTGTGGGCGTCCGGTAATCTTCAATGAGATAAGGGAACATGCTGATGCGGTACTGTGTACTTGGTGGCTGGGAAGTGAGGCCGGCAATGCCATATGCAATGTGTTGTGGGGAGAGTATAATCCTTCGGCTAAATTGCCCATGACATTTCCTGCACACGTAGGACAGATTCCCATTTATTATCAGAATAAGAGCACCGGCCGCCCTACCGCATTGAAACAGACCTATAAGGCATCTTATATCGATGCTTCCACTGAGCCTGCCTATCCTTTCGGATATGGGCTTTCGTACACGGATTTTGGATATTCTGATTTGAAACTGCTGCCGGGCAAGGCTGCAGGCGTCCATACGGAGGTGTCGGTAAAAGTGACTAATACCGGTAAGTGTGCAGGAGAGGAAGTAGTTCAATTGTATGTGCAGGATAAGGTAGCCTCTGTTACGCGTCCGATAAAGGAATTGAAGGGCTTCAGGAAAATTCATCTGAATGTGGGTGAAAGCAAAACTGTAGCTTTTCAGATAACTGACGATGCACTGGGATTCTATGACAATGAGATGAATTATATGGTAGAACCTGGTGATTTCGTCTTTATGGTGGGTGGCAGTAGTGATGATGTACAGCAGATTACCTATAACTTGAAAGAATAGGATTCTTACCCTATAAATGAAAAGCAAGGCTGTCTGGAATCATATCCGGACAGCCTTGCTTTTCTGTTTTAGTTGGTTATCACATTCGTGAAATACTCTTTGAACAGTTTTTCTGCCCGTTCCAGTTGTTCCGGAGTATTTTCCTTCACTTCTTTCAATTTGTAATCCCATCCCATGGCTTCGTATTTGTGAACACCCAGACGGTGATAAGGAAGTATTTCCACCCGTTGTATCTGCCGGTATTTGCCAAGACTTTCACCCAGCAGGCGGGTGTCTTCTTCCGAATCGCTGTAACCGGGGACCAGTACATAGCGCAGCCAGAAGGGGTGTTCATGTTCTTCGAGCCAGGCAGCGGTGCGGAGTGTCTGTTCGTTGCTTCGTCCCGTCAGCGTACGGTGGCGTTCGGGATTGAATTGCTTGATGTCCAGCAGCACGAGGTCAGTCAGGCTAAAGAGCTCTTCCACCTTTTCATTCCAGATGCCTCCGTTACTGTCCAGACAGATATGGATGCCGTTCGCCTTCAGCTCCTTGAAAAGAGGAATCAGCGCTTCTGCTTGCAGGGTAGGCTCACCGCCGGAGAAAGTAATACCTCCTTTCTTCCCGAAGAATGCCTTTTGGCTGATAGCCATTTGCAGAATCTCTTCCGGAGTGGTGGGGGTGCCTCCTTTTACATCAATCGTATCCGGATTGGCACAATACAGACAACGGAACGGACATCCTTGCAGGAAAACGACGAGCCGGAGACCCGGCCCGTCGAATGTTCCCATACTTTCGTAGGAGTGTACATTTATCATATTACATTCTTTCGTGGAATGAACGGCTGATGACTTCCAACTGATGCTCGCGGCTCAACTTCACGAAGTTCACGGCATAGCCGGAAACGCGGATGGTGAGTTGCGGATACTTTTCAGGATGTTCCATGGCATCTTCCAGCATTTCGCGGTTCAGTACGTTTACGTTCAAATGGTGGGCACCTTTGGTGAAGTAGCCGTCCATCATGGTTACCAGGTTCTCTACACGTTCTTCCGGTGTCGGGCCCAGTGATTTAGGAACAATGGAGAACGTATTGCTGATGCCGTCCTGCGAGTCGCGGTAGCGCAATTTGGCTACGGAGCTCAAGGAAGCGATGGCACCGTTCTTGTCACGTCCGTGCATTGGGTTGGCACCCGGAGCAAAGGCAACACCTTTGGCACGTCCGTCCGGAGTGGCACCGGTCTTCTTGCCGTACATCACGTTGGAGGTGATAGTCAGCAAGGAAAGGGTGGGACGGGCATTCTTGTAGACAGGCAGCTTTTTCAGTTCTTCGCTGAAATAGTAAACGAGGTCTACTCCCAGGTGGTCCACACGGTCGTCATTATTGCCGAAGCAGGGGAATGAGCCTTCAGTGTCGAAACCTTCGGTCAGGCCGATTTCGTTGCGGCGTGCAGTGACTTTGGCATATTTGATGGCGGACAGTGAGTCTATGGCGATGGAAAGGCCGGCAACACCGTATGCCAGATTGATGCGTGGGTTGGTATCGATGAATGCCATCTGGGCCTTCTCATAATAATACTTATCATGCATGTAGTGGATGATATTCATGGCCTCGTTGTAGACACGGGCTATTTCAGTCAGTACCTTCTTGTAGTTGGCCATAACTTCCTCAAACTTCAGTGTCTCGCCGGTCAATACGGGAATACCTTTCACCATGACAGTTCCGGTGTTTTCGCAACGGCCACCGTTGATGGCAAGCAGCAGGGCCTTGGCAAGGTTGGCACGTGCGCCGAAGAACTGGATTTGCTTGCCGATGGCTTGGTAGGATACACAGCAGGCAATGCCGTAATCGTCGCAGTTGCGCACTTCGCGCATCAGGTTGTCGTTTTCGTACTGGATGGAGCTGGTATCTACGGAAACTTTGGCGCAGAAATCCTTGAAGCCTTCCGGCAGTTCGGGACTCCACAGTACGGTCAAGTTTGGTTCCGGAGAAGGACCGAGGTTGTATAGCGTCTGCAAGAAGCGGAAAGAAGTCTTGGTGACTTTCACGCGTCCGTCATTGAAGCGTCCTCCGATGGCTTCGGTCACCCAAGTCGGGTCACCGGCAAAGATATCATTGTACGACTGCATACGCAGATGGCGTACCATGCGCAGCTTGATGACGAACTGGTCTATCAGTTCTTGCGCAAACGTCTCATTGATTTTTCCGTGAGCCAGATCGTATTCAATGAATATATCGAGGAACGAAGATACGTTACCCAATGACATGGCAGCACCGTCTTGCTCTTTGATGGCAGCAAGATATGCCATGTATACCCATTGCACGGCCTCTTGAGCTGATGTAGCCGGATGGCTGAGGTCGAGTCCGTAATATTCGCCCATAACCTTGATGTCCTTCAAAGCTTTGATTTGTTCCGCCACTTCTTCGCGTAGACGGATGCGTGCTTCGGTCATCGGGCCGGTGAGGTTGCGCAAGTCCTCCTGCTTGGCTTCAATCAGACGGTCGATGCCGTAGAGAGCCAATCGGCGGTAGTCGCCGATGATACGTCCGCGGGCATAGTTGTCGGGCAATCCGGTAAGGAATCCCAGTGAGCGGAAGGAACGGATTTCTTCGGTATATACATCGAATACGCCGTCGTTATGTGTTTTGCGGTAATGGGTGAAGATGTCTTTTACTTTATCGTCCACTTCCACTCCGTTTTCACGGCATGCTTTTGCTACCACGTTGATGCCTCCGAAAGGTTTGATGGATCGTTTCAACAGTTCATCAGTCTGCAAACCGACAATAAGTTCATTGTCCTTATCAATATACCCGGCTTTATGAGAAGTGATGGTAGATACGGTGGTATTGTCCAGTGAACGGACGCCATTGTTGTTCCTTTCTTCTTCGAGAGCCTTCAGACAGATGTCCCAGATACGTTTGGTACGTTCGGTAGGTCCCTGCAAGAAAGATGCATCCCCGGTATAGGGTGCGATGTTTTTACTGACGAAATCACTGACATTGATTTCTTTATTCCAAAGCCCATTGGTAAAGGTTTTGTTCAATTCCATAAAATTTGTTTTTGTTAGTAGGTTAGATAATGTTATCCTTTAGAGCGCACAAAAATACTGAATAAATTCCGTAATTTTATAAGAGATACTTCTCTTTTTATGTTGAACAGCATAAAATAACTATTATTAGGTAGTGAATGTCCGGGGGAGTAGAGATGTTAATACTTTCTTTATATGTGGTTTATGAATTGAAACAAGAACCGAATAATAATCTGCATTATTTACAAATGATGTAGGTTTAAGGAACAGTCGTATTCTGAACCTAATTCAGTCGTATAGTGAATGCCATTCAGTCGTATACTGAATAGGGTTCAATCGTATACTGAATGTGGTTCTTTGTAAATATACTGATAGCCAGTAAGTTATAAAACTCTGTCTTGCCCTTGATAAATTTCAACAAATAGCCTAAATGCCGTTATGTTCGTTCCGTAGTGGGTATAAACAAGAATTTTGGTATAATTGCTCTGTTTTTGTGCAGAAAAGTTTGTAGAATAAAAAATGATTTGTATCTTTGCACCGCTTTAAAAGAAAAGCACTTCTGAAAAAGAAGTTTTGGAGAGGTGGCAGAGTGGTCGATTGCGGCGGTCTTGAAAACCGT
>OMAQ01000538.1_pt1 | contig 20273 bp, 19 predicted proteins | sample 1673461 | NCBI WGS metagenome assembly OMAQ01 (sample SAMEA103958112, study PRJEB25191) | human gut metagenome | biome: human-associated habitat [ENVO:00009003]; feature: intestine environment [ENVO:2100002]; material: feces | place: Germany | collected 2013/2015
AAAAGCACAAGACATTTACGTAGGCGGATCTTTCAACGTTTGGCGTAACAGCACAGGCAATACTACGTCTTTTAAAGTAGCTCCGGAAATCGGATATAACTTTAACGAAACATGGGCGTTAGGTGCTGAATTGGATTATTCACATGACTATAACGGAAGCTTATCAACAAATGCATTCTCTGTTGCTCCGTATATCCGTTGGTCTTATTATCAAAACGATGCCGTTCGTTTGTTCTTGGACGGAGCTGCTGCCATTGGTTTTGTGAAGGTAAAAGACGGAGATACCAGCAAGGCAGGACAGATTGGTTTTAGACCGGGTATTGCTGTAAAATTGAACGATCATTTCTCTTTTATTGCTAAATATGGTTTCTTGGGATACCGCAGAAATGTAAACACTCCCGGAGATTCTTTCGGTCTTAAACTTACTAGCGAAGATCTTTCAATCGGTTTCCACTACGCATTCTGATAGATAAGAAAAATCGAACAAAAAATAGGAAAGGGAGTTGAGTATGTTGAAAAAGGGTATGGGTAAAAGTATACTGATGACAGTACTTATAACTGGCAATGTCATTTGGGGGGGCACAGTAGTATACGCCGAAGAGGGGCTGCAGCAATTTAATCTGGATCAGATGGTTGTTACAGCAACCAGAACTATGAAAGAACTACAGGAGGTACCTTCCAGCGTCAGTGTTGTCACCTCACAGGATATAGAAGAAAGAAATATTAATTCTGTACCTGAAGCTCTGCAGACTCTGCCGGGCGTCTATATGAACCAAGCAGCACAGGGAGGGATTCAGATCAGGGGCTTCAGCTCCAGTGATATTTTGGTTTTGCTGGATGGGCTTCCGATGAATACTACTTATAATAACGGTATGGAATGGGAAATGGTACCTGTGGAAAAAATAGCCAGAATTGAAGTTGTAAGGGGAGCAGGCTCTTCTTTATATGGCGGTAGGGCTGTGGGCGCGGTTGTCAATATTATCACTAAGGATAATCCTGAAAAAAAAGGAGCCAGTGTAAATGCTGTAGTCAGCTATGGCAGTAATAATACCTGGAAAAAAGCTTTATACGCAGATGCAAGAGTGAATAAAAAATTATCTTTCGGCGTAGGTTATGAAAACAGAAAATCAGATGGATATAGGGGTTATTATTATACTGGTAGCGCTTCCAAAGGCAGTGGAGGGATTAAGCCTGACCACGAATTGCCGCAGCTCAGTAACGGCAAATATGTTTTAGGCGGACGCGGAGAAAAGGTTTGGGAAAATGAAAACATTTCCGCTAATGTGAAATATGATTTTGATGAAGACAGATCTTTAAAATATACTTTTATCCATACGGAAAGTGAGTATCGCTACCAAAATCCGTGGACGACAATTTATAAAGACGGTAAGCCCGTATTTAGTGGCAGTGTTGATGTTGGTAATGGACAGATAGTGAAGCCAAGCATTGGAACATATCTTGGTTATGACGGGCGGAAAGAATCCGATTTACATACATTGTCATATAATGACAATAAAAATAAATTCAGTGCCAACTTTGGGTACCTGGATATGAAAAGTAATGGCTATAGCAGTTCCAGCAGTCCAAAATCTATAGACTGGAACGGTGCCGGTACTGATTCTTTCTATCCCGGTGAAACCTATAATTTTGATGTACAAAAAGCGTGGGATAATGTAGGTAAACATTCTATTCTAGTAGGAGGCAGTTTTAAACAGGAGAGCTTTGATCAGCTGCGTAAATATCTTAGCAACTGGCGCGATCATGATTCTGTTATCAGCGGACTTGGCGATAACGGTGTTTATGAAAACCATGGCGGTAAAGCGCGGAACATAGCTTTATTTGTGCAGGATGAATATCAGATCAGCGATCCGATGACGATGTATTTAGGCGTACGTTATGATCATTTTACAAAAATGGACGGTAAAAGCAGATATTATGATAAAAATACCGGTGCTTTAACACGTTCTTTGGACTATGATGAAGTCAGTTATAGTGAATTCAGCCCGAAAATAGCATTTGATTATAAAGCTGATGAAAAGACTAATTACTATGTTTCTTATGGACATTCTTTTAATCCGCCGCCTTTGTATCAGGTCTATCGTGACGGCGGTGGCAGTATGGGCGGTGTAGTGGCTAATCCTGATCTTGATCCGGAGACCTCAAATACTTTTGAGATTGGCATGAAGAAGAAATTGTCGCGGCAGACTAATCTGGGGATCTCTTTATATCAGGTGAAAACAGATGATAAAATCCTTTATACGACCCATTATCAGCCTGGAACAACAACAGCAGAATATAAAAAATATGAAAACTACGGTACGGAAAAACGCCGCGGTGTAGAATTTACGGTCGACCATAAATTTAACGATAACTGGGGCACATATTTTAATTATGCCTGGCAGCAGGGGAAAGTGAAACAAAATGCGGTGGCGGGAACTAACCTGAAAGATGCTGACAGCGCAGACTATGGCATTCCTAAACATCTGCTGCATGCCGGCGTCAATTATAATAAGGATAAGTTCAACGCTATACTGGATTGTCAGTATGTGAGCGCTCGTCAGGCTCCTGATGATGTGACAGGAGAGTATGGGGCGGAAGACGCGTATTTTATCGTTAATACTGCCTTTAATTATGAAATTGCTAAAGGTACGATTTTACAATTCGGTATTAACAACCTGTTTGATAAAGAATTTTATGCCAGCGAAGCAACTTCCGGCAGGACATATAACGTAGGCCTGCGTTATAGCTTTTAAGTAAATAAAATCAGGGCAGGGATTTTCCCTGTCCTGAAAATTCATGGAAGTGGAGATAAAAATGGGGTTTAAATATCAGCGGCTTTTGGGGTATTTTTTAGGTTTTATTTTATTCTATGCTCCTTTTGCGCTATTTCAAAAAATAATATTTTTTGCTTTTACGGGCAAGTGGCAGCAGCTGACCATTCATAGCCTTTGTTTTCGCATTCAGACAGAGCATTTACTGGATGGAAAGTTGCTGCTGATGTCGCTTCCTTTTATTGCTTGTATCGTGATCTTGCTGATAGTTACTTTGTTTTTTGGTCCTGTATTTTGCGGCAGATTATGTCCTGCCGGAGCTTTTACCGAGTATTTAAGCAAAGTCATACCATCAAGGCTGCAGATAAGCTGGCGTACTTATACCGAGATCGTTCCGTTTCGTTATGGCATGCTGGCCGGGTTTGTGATATTGCCATTTTTTGATAGTCTGCTGGCATGTGCATATTGCAATTTCTTTCTATTTGATTTGTTTGTTAACTATTTCGTTTTTGGGTATTTTATTTCTTTGAGCTCCAGTATGATTCTGACGTTGTTTTTGTGGGCAGGTCTGTTTGGTATCTTTACTAAAGGCGGCCGCGGATTTTGCAATTTTTTGTGCCCTGTAGGAGCGGTACAGAATTTGTTGTATTCTTTCAGCAGCAGGCTGCCATTCGTTTATCGGTTGATTATAGACCGCCAAAAATGTATTGGCTGTAAAAGCTGCAGCCTTGCCTGTCCTATGGAAGCGATGGTGATAGAAGAGCGGAAAGCTGTGAATTGCGTACATAATTGTATCCTGTGTGGGGTCTGTATCAGTAAATGTCCGGAAAAGGCGATCAGATACGGGAGGAAAGATGATGAGGAATAAAGTAATTACTTTTTGTGCAGCTATGGGTATACCGATTTCTTCTTGGGGCAGCACCTTTGGCTGCACCGGTATTTGTGGCAGCTGCCAGTTAAGCTGTTTGCCGGGAGCGGCGGTTATTTTATCTGTTAAAATTTTTTCTAAGAAGATAGCTGAAAAAAGGCGGGCCAGGTATGAATAAACAGCTTGGGAAAAAAATACTTCTGGTGTTGGCTGCTGTTATGGTAATGATCTTACTCAGCAGTTTCAAAATGCAGAATGAAGGCGACAGGAGCTTTAAAAAAATAGTTTTGAATAAAAATAAAAGTGTTGAATATACTGTTGACGTAGGGAAAATGGGTCTGCTTAAATACTGGCTGGAGCCGAATGTTTTTTCCGTTGCTTTGCGTTGTCAGACGGAGGACGATACCTTGAAACTGCGTTGTGAAACAGAAGGCGTGGATGCTATAATTTCACAAGGTTCTAAAAAAGGGATTTGGAAAAAGTTAAAATCTGAAGATGTTTTAGTAAAACGCAGTAAAAATACAGTGCCAATAAATTTAGAAATCGCTGTACCTTCAAAAAATATTTATAGAAGAAATGTGCAGGAAGGTAAAATAAAAATTTGGAATCAGGACGAGCTTTATTCTGTAATAAATTTGAAGATCGTAAATTCCAGATATCAGTGACAGTGTTTTACTAACATATCATTGACAGAGTAAAAGTTTGCTGTAATGGTAAGCTTATTTTTTATTTAGAAAAATTATAAGTGTACTCAAAGAAATAAAAAAGCCGCAGAACTAAGTTCTGCGGCAAAATATTTTATGGAGCGGGAGACGAGATTCGAACTCGCGACACGCGGCTTGGGAAGCCGCTGCTCTACCACTGAGCTACACCCGCATGATTACTAAAATATTATAGCACAACCCCAGAACCATTGCAACTGTGAAGGTTCTGGGGTTGTTTTAATAAAGCTGATTATTGACATAGTTATATTAAAAGCAACTTTGTCATCATTTATCAAAGTCATAGCTGACATCTTTAATAGTTTTGGAAACGGTGACCCTGTTTAAACCTGATAATAAAGCAATCTGTTCGTGTGTCAGATAAAAATTGCCTAAGTTGTGGTGCGCCAGTTTTAACGAATATTCAATACGTTCTTTACTGGTATCAAAAACGAGATTGGTCAAATGATTGATGATACGGTAAAAACGGGAAGATAAATGATGGATAATGATTATGTTGAGAGACAAATGTTTTTGGATTAAAGTATCAAAAATAGTTTTTGAAACCAGACAGCCTGAAACATCTGTCAATGGCAGGATTAAAATATGATCTTGAGGAGATTCTGCGTTAAAGTTTAAAATTCCTAACAAATCGCCGGGCCTTAAAATATCAACACCAATTTGTTTACCTTGATTATTTTGACGAATTGTCATGAAACTGCCTGATTCGATGATAAGAATCTGTTTATTATTAAAATAAAAGAGTTGTTCTTCTTTGGCATTTAAATTAAACCATATTCTGTTTTTGAATATTTCCTCTCTGACTTCGGTAGAAAGCTTTGTACAAAACTTATTGGTACAATTTTGACAGGTAGATTGGAATTTTTTCATAAGAATCGCCTCCTTTCTGTCCTTATATTAACTATAACATTGAGAAAAATATAATTCTATATGTTTTGGAGCAGATAATAAATTTGTAGCATAGGCTACAAACAGTATGTAATGTTAATGACAGAATTTTTATAAACAATTGATTATACTGAAATCAGAAAGGAGGACAGTTAATATAAGCAAAATGGAAGGAGGTTCTTTATATGGATAATGAGTTTTTGCAAACTATAGTAGCATTACTACCATTTGTTATTTTACTGCTGGGCTTTTTAGTTTTTAAGATGAATGCTTTACGTTTGAGCCTTTATGTATGGCTTTTGGAAATCTTTGCAGTTGTTGTATTTTTTCATATGCCAGTACAAAAAACGTTGACCGCGTCTGTATGGGGGAATATAACCATTTGGAATGGATTTCTTGTTTTGTGGACGGGACAGATTTTTGGACAATGTTTTAGAAGTACAGGTGCTTTGAATATGCTGTTGAATACCTTAGATCAGGTTTTGCCAAGTAAAACGGGAAAAGCTGTGACATTATGTTCAGTAGTAGGAGGTTATTTAGGAGCCTTCAATGGGTTTGCCACTTACCCTGTTACTATACCAGGACTGGTCAGACAGGGTATTGACGGTTTTCGTGCGGCTGTTGGCTATTTGGTTTATTTTTCCTGGAGTATAGCGTTCGTAAGTTTGTTTATTGCTGCTACAATTGCCAGCAGCGTTACAAAATTACCTATTGAAGGAATCGTCCAGACTATGGGTTTATTGACACTGCCGATGATAATTGTTTCTGTAGTAGGTTTTTTTAAGATTCTTGATTTTGATTTAAAAAACAGTGATAACCGCAATATAGCCTGTTTAACTATAGCAGCAAATATGTCTGCTGTTATTCTGTTTACTCAGATATTTCCTCGATTATATATTTTGACTTTGATTGCTGCGGCAACATTAAGTTTTTTATTTTTATGGCTGTACAGTAAAAAAGGCGCGACTTACAGCAATACTTCCAATGATAAGGAGATTATTTCTAAAAAGTTAGCGTTTAAAGCTTTCTTACCATTGATCGTTGGTTCTATTATCGTAATAATATTTTCTTATCCGTTGAAAGCTATTATGGCTAAAACTGCATTTAAATTGTCGTTATGGGGATATGCACCTGTCAGTATTAATTTGATCAATACTCCTGGTACATATATTTTGATTACGGCTTTACTGTGTTATGTTTTTGCGATAAAGAAAACCAGTACCTTTACAGCAGATTTTATTATTGCTTCTAAAAGGGGACTGCCCTCGTTGATCACCTTATTTTTAGGAGGGGCAATGGTAAATCTTATGCTGGATACAGGACAGATTACATTACTTGCACGCCATATGACGCAATGGGGCAGTTCGGTTTATGGTCTGTTGCTGTCTGGATTGGGCTTTTTGGCAGGGATGGCTTTTGGACAGGGCATACCGGCTTGTGCGATGTTTTCGAAAATGCAGATGGCATCTTCTGAAATGTTACATGTGAATGCTTCTGTTTTAGTCGGACTGGCTGCGATGGTTACGATGGGGCCGGCAAATCCGTTGAAGCCATCATTGCTGCAATTTACGTCTTCTTTAGCGAATATTACCAATAGAGATAGCGATATGTTTAATCTGGCTTTTAAATGGCAATTAATACAGTTGTTTATTATTTGTGTAATGTCCCTGTTTATTATTTGATGATCGAAAGGAGTTGAGTTTATAATGGCATTTTATGATTTAAGAGATTTTTTGGAGAGCTGCCGCAAGGAAAATGATTTGATTGAGGTAGATCGGTATGTTGACGTTAATTTAGAAATGGGCAAGGCCTTGAAAAAAAGCTATGCAAATAATGGACCGGTAATTATTTTCAGGAATAACGGTACGGATTATCCAGCGGTAGGAGGAGTTTTTGGCAATAGAAAAAAAGCATTGAGAGCTTTGAATGCACAAAATAATACGGTACTTTCCTGGTTTGCAGAAACAATTGACAGACCAATCGCGCCTGTTATGGTAAAAAGCGCTCCGTGTCAGGAGATTATTATTGAAGGTGAAGATGTTGATCTTGGAAAATTTCCTATTCCGAAATTTTCTGAGTTGGATGGAGGGCCATATTTAACTGCTGGTATCAGTATTTCCAAAGATCCTGAAACTGGAATTGCTGATCTTGGACATTACAGGTTTCAAGCTATAGGTAAAGATTATTTTGGCTTTATGGCGCAGCCGTTTCACAGACTTGGTAAAAACTGTAATAAAGCAAAAGCTTTAGGTATGAAAAAATTTGAGATGGCATTGGTTGTTGGGACTGATCCTGTCCTTGCATATACTTGTCAGGTCCAGAATGTCCCTGATACTACGGATGATTGGAGTTTAGCTGGGGCCCTCCGGGGACAACCGGTAGAACTGGTAAAATGCAGGACTATTGACGTTGAGGTTCCTGCTACAGCAGAATTTGTTTTTGAATTGGAGATTGATTTTGAAACTGAGGTCAGTGAGGGTCCTTTGGGTGAATATACTGGATATATGACGCCTGCCAGCGAAAGACCTATCGCAAGGGTAAAAGCTATAACTCATCGTAAAGATCCCTATTTTCAGGTGCTTCTTACAGGAAAGCCTGTTACGGAAAACCATATTTTAAAAAACATTCCTTTAGAAGCATCGTTCTATAATGCGATGAAAAAACAATTCCCTACTATTACTGATGTGGCGGTAACTCCATCTGGTGGAGTTCAGTTGTATGCTGTAATCGCAATGAAGCAAAGATATGCCAATGAGGCTCGGCACGTGATTTTATCAGCAATGTCCAGTAATGTAAGACCTAAATGGATTGTGGTTGTTGATCCTGACATTAATGTTCATGATTCTGCTGAAGTAGAATGGGCTTTGTCATTTCGCGTAGACCCTGGAAGAGATGTTATTTTGGTAAATAACGTTCCTTCTGCACCATTAGATCCTTCTTCACACGGCGATAGTTTACAGGAAAAAACGAACTCTACCATTGGTATAGATGCGACAATGCCTTTTGGTAAATTATATGCTACTGTTGCCGAAGTTGCCGGATGGGAAGATTATTCTTTTCCTGAAATAAGTAGTGAAAGATAATTGACGCTAAAAACAGGTCGGCAGCAATTTCTACTGCTGACCTGTTCTGTTTAGAAAGAAGGTGCTGTATGAAGTGGAATAATTTATCTCTGCACAAAATAAAATGGATATGTTCATTTATCGTTGTTTTGTTGCCATTTTTCTGCTCTATCAGCAATGTTTTTCAGAAATATTTAGCCGTGACTTTATGGGCGATTATGATGTGGATGTTTGAATTGCTGCCAGAGGAAATTGTTGCAATAATGCTCCCGGGCCTGTATATACTGTTTGATATAACAAATTATGCAACTGCATTTTCTGCATGGACAACCAGTACTCCCTGGATAACTTTGGGAGGTTTGATGATAGGTGGGATGATTGTAAAATCTGGCTTGGTATTACGCATAGCTTATAAGTCACTGCTTTTGACCAAAGGAAGTTTAAAAGGGATTGTTTGGGGGATAGTACTTACATGCACGATTTTTACGCCATTAATACCTTCTATTATGGCTAAGGTTGCTTTATTGGTACCAGTTGTCATAGGTATTTGCAAGGTGCTGAAGGTTGAGGCAAAAAGTGTGACAGCATCAGCTTTGATGCTGGTAGTGTTTTTCGCTTTATGGTCTCCTAAAATGGCGTTTATGACAGCATCTACTGACAGTATACTGACGGCGGGGATTTTAGAGCAATACCTGGGGGTGAAAATAACATGGTTAGCTTGGGCTAAGGATATGTTCATTCCGGGGATATTATGGATGCTGGTATCAATACCTTTAATTTATATTCTGAGACCACAGCATTTGAATTTAAATAAAGAATATTTAGAAATTGAATATAGGAAATTGGGAAAGATAACTATCGATGAAAAAAAGACTGTGACATTGATCACGGCATTACTGATATTATTGATTTTTTCTTCGTGGCATAAATTGCCTGAAGGAGTACTTATGTTGGGAATAGGGTGCTTGGGCTTTTTTCCTGGGATAGGGCTGCTCAAATCAGATGACTTCAGCAAAATACAATTTAAAGTAGTATTTTTTTTAGCTGGAGCTGTAACTATTGGAGCTGTTGCATCTAGTATCGGCATTACAGAAAGTGTAATAAATTTTGTGCAACCGTATTTTGAACAAATGAACAGCTACGAGCTGGTAATGAGCATCTATATTTTTTCTATATTAGCTAATTTTTTACTTAATCCACTGGCATTAATTGCAACTTTGATGATCCCTATAGCTAATTTATGCAGTAATTTAGGATATTCCGCTACTATAGGCGGATATTCTATGATCATGGGATTTAACCAGGCATTGTTTCCTTATGAGATAGCACCGTTAATGCTAGTATATGGATTTGGTTATCTGAAGCTTACGCATCTAATCAAAGTTATGGTGTTCAGAATTGTAGCAGGTATTATATTTATGACAGTTGTTACATATCCTTACTGGCTGTACATAGGTTTATTGGATAAATGAGGAGAGTGAGATTATGAGGCTGGTGATAGGTATTTCGGGTGCCAGCGGTGTTTGGCTTGGTTATAAGCTGCTGCAAATTTTAAAAAGTTACACTGATATAGAAACGCATTTGGTAATAACAGAAGGTGCTATAAAAAATTTTGCATTGGAAACTACGCTGGATATTGCTGAGGTTTTAAAGTTAGCGGATTTCTCTTATGCCAATAATAACTTGGGAGCACTTATTGCAAGTGGATCATTTACTACAGATGGAATGGTAATTGTCCCTTGCAGCATGAAAACTTTAGCCGGTATCGTCCATGGCTATGCTGAAAATTTGCTGCTGCGGAGTGCGGATGTGTGTTTAAAAGAACACAGTAAGGTAGTATTAGTTCCAAGAGAAATGCCTCTGGGCAAGATTCATCTGCAAAATCTAGTTAAGGCAGCAGAAGTTAATTGTGTTATTGTACCACCGCTGTTAACCTTTTATAATCAAGACATTACTGTTGAACAGCAGATAAATCACATATTAGGTAAAATTTTAATGCAATTTGGACTTAACTATGAGAAATTCATTCCTTGGAAGGGGTGTGAATAAAGTGGTTATAAAATGTGGCTACGGTAGCGGGAAATATAGAATTATCAGTAACTGTTTTTTATGTGGGGAGGATTTAAATGTTTCTGTAGTTGGTGGAAGTAAAGGTCATATAGGGGCATGTGCAATAGCGTTTCTTTTAGGAAAAAATATAGAAGCAAACCTTACCGTCATAGACAGGCATAAAGAAGGGGCGTTAGCTGAGGATACAGCTAAGAAATTGACTTCTTTATTCTCTTGTGTTGCTACAGTAAGTGTTGGGATACATATTGATAATGCAGAGAAGGAAGAAATTGAATTATTGGTAAGAAACTTTGAACAATGCATAAAAATTCTTATAAAAAAGCTGAGAAAGATAATTTAGGGAGGGATAAAAATGAAAAAAATCAGAATAGGTATTTTAGCAGTCTTGTTGACGGGAATTACTGGATTAGCAGCAGCGAATAATCCGTTTACGGATGTTCCTGAAGGACATTGGGCTTATAATTCCATTAATAAGCTTGTTGATGCTGGTATTATTGAAGGTTATAATAATGGACATTATGGCGGTGATAGACTGATTACACGCTATGAAATGGCACAGATTGTTGCTAAAGCGATGGCAAAAGGGGCAGATGTAGACCGACTGGCTGCTGAATTTGCAGAAGAACTTGATAATTTAGGCATTCGTGTGAGTAATCTGGAGGAACAGTCTGATAATGTAAAAATCACAGGTGAGATCAGGATTGCTGATTATGCTTTCAAAAATAGCAAAAGTAGAAGTCATGATGAACTGCGGACGCGATTATTCATAAACGGAAAGATCAATGATCAGTGGGAATATGGCGCAATGTTGGAAAACACGCAGAATTTTAGGAACGATAGTGGTGATGAAAATACTTTATTTAAACGTGCTTACGTGCAGGGAAACTTAAATGGCGTAAAGATAACAGCAGGCCGACAGTTTTTTAAGTCTGGTTATGGCTTCTATGCGGTCGCTACTAATATCAAAGCATTGAAAGTAGATGTCGGAAACGTTTTGAAAGCCAGTGCTTTTGTAGGCCGGTTTGCCAATATGGTTACGACTAAGGAAAGCAATGAGAAATTATACGGCCTTCATTTAGCTTATCCTGTAAATAAAAAAATATTTGCACAGGCGGCTTACTATCACCCAGAAGCAATTTATGACGGGAATACAGTTGCTTACCAAAAAAATGATGTTTATACAGTAGGGTTAGGGTATAAATTTGATAAGAGTACTATTTTGTATGCGGAATATTTAAAAGCAGATAAACCTGTATTACCTGAACAGGGTTACAGTAAAGCTGGTTGGGCGGCAAGATTGGATTATAAAGGCGCAAAATATAATAATCCAGGCTCATGGGGAACTTATGTGGCTTATTATGATCAGCCGGCAGCTACTATTTATGATCATACAAGCGAGATGGATGTTAATAAAATGTATGATACGAGAACAAATAGGGAGTTGGTAACTGGTTATGCAGGTATAAAGGGATATGAAATAGGGGTCAATTATACTGTTGCTCGTAATGTTATGGCGGCTTTTAACTATTTTGACTACCAGGGTGCTGATAATAATAATATTAAGGATAGAATGATGTGGACACAGTTATATTATATTTTTTGATTTAAAGTATGATAGGAAAAGGCTCTTCGCGATTATTGCGAAGAGCCTTTTTTATAAAAACAACAAAGTAGTTTTTGGATATTTATGGATTTTGCTGTTCAATGTCAATGTTTTTCTGCTGCAGACGCTTTTTCACACTGTCAGATAATATGTAGGCTATCACCGAAGCAACAGGCACGCTGACGATGATGCCTAAAACACCGTAAAGACTGCCGCCGACAGTAATTGCTGCCAGAACCCAGATCTCGGATAAACCAACAGATTTGCCGACGATTTTAGGATAAAGGATATCGCCTTCGATACGCTGCAGTACGAAGAAGAAAAGAATAAACAGCCAGATTTTGCCGGGGGCGGCGAGCCCAATAAGAATAAGACCTAAAAGGGCGCTGATGATAGTGCCGATGATCGGGATAATAGCCAGAAAGCCGACGATGACCGAAATTGACAGAGCATAGGGCAGCCCTAAAAGCAGCATCCCGGCGAGGCATAATAATCCCAGGCAGAAAGCTTCGAGCAGCTGACCGCCGATGTAACCGGAGAAAATAGTATGAGCGGCACTGCCTAGATCAAGCAGGTAAGCCGCGCGTTTACCGCTGCAGAATGCTAAAATCATATTACGGGTTTGCTGGGAGATTGTTTCTTTATTCAGCAACAGGTAAACCGCAAAAACGACGCCGATAACAATATTGCTGACCAGTGAGATCAGGGATGTCGTGATATTTAATGTATTATAGAATAAAGTTGTTTTATTATTTTCCCAGTAGCTGTCTACAGCACGCAGCAGTTCTGACCATTGCGATTGCAGGTAATCCAGTGTGTCAGGCGAAAGGGCAAGTTCGGACCATCTTTCTTTAAGGGAGACGGTCAGTTCGGCAGATGCTTTAGGCAGTGTTTTTACGATCATATTAAAGCTTTGGTGCAGATCGGGGCCAATTTTGAGCCCGCCGATCAGAACGATGCCGATAATAAGAGTCAGGGTGAAGATCAGACAGACCGGACGTTTGATTTTTTGGGGCCAGTCTGAAGAAAAGCGTGCAAACAGTTTTTGCCAGAGGCGTTCGATATGCACCAAAGGAACATTGACGATAAATGCCAGGCAGCCGCCGATGATAAAAGGCATGATTAAATTGCAGAAGAAGCTGAGCAGGGCCAGCGCCGCTTCATAACGCCAGAGGGCCCAGATAAAGATAATGACTGCCAGCAGCGGCAGGAATCGTTGACGTTCCATTGTTTTTGCTCCCGTATAATATTTATAAACTGCTTTTATTTTATCACATAACCGGCAGGCTATAAAGGGCATTTGTCTTAGTATTGTGAACATTTGGCAAAGTTTCGAGCCTGGTGAGAATACATACCCTTGTGGTATCGTTTGAACACTTGGCGAGGTGTTTTCGAGCCTGGTGAGAATACATACCCTTGTGGTATAATAGCACTACGAGTTTAAAAAAGTTGGTGAAAAAATGATAGTTATCAGCAAAGCGATTTTGCATATTATGGATTTTAATTCAGGGGCTACCATCTATTCCGGTGCAGAGTTGGATATGGGCGCGCCTGGTACTTATGATTTTCTGGCGGGGCATATCGATAAATTATTCAAGGACGCGTCGGCTAAAACGGGTCAGTTCCTGCCTGAGAGCATTTTCAGTCAAACGGCATCAAATTATTTGGATGAGCATATCACTTTCTCTGATTTCAGCGCCGGCATCTGCAAGGATCTGGATACCTGCCTTACAGATGCTGGTGAGACAGATATAGTCGATGTCGTAGTTTGCGATTTTACGATCGAAACGGAGCGTTATTTGGGAGTGATGCTTTATGGCAGCCGGCCCGCTTATACCCATCAGGTAGTAAACGATGGCACTGCCGTACGCAATGAGATCATTCGCCACTATGCAATCCTGCCTAATCCGGTGCAGAAGGTCAATACCTTTGCTTTAGTTAATGTTGCCAGCGGCGAGCTGCGTTTTGCTGATAAAAAACGCAGTATAGGCGGAGAAGATGTCTATATTTTGCCGCAGCGTATTTTGCAGTGCAGCACTAACACCTCAACGAGGGAAACAGTGAAGCTAGTAACGGAAATGGCAGGACAGATCGCTGAAAACTACGGGTACAGCAGCACAGAAGCCGTTGCTAAGGTCAAAAGCTATCTGGCGGAAACAGCTGAAACTGACAGTAAACTGGAAACAGCAGCGTTGGTAAAAGAGGTGTTTTCTGATTCAGAGGTTCTGCAGCAGGAGCTGCAAAAAGGCCTGGAAGAAGCGAAGCTTCCTGAGCAGGTACCGGTTGATAAAAATTATGCTCTGCGCATGAGTAAGTCAATGAAGATCAAAACCGATACTGGGATCGAGATCATCGTGCCGGCTGAATGCCTGGAAAATAACGATTATATCGAATTTGTCAGCAACCCTGATGGAAAGATTTCTATTTCTATAAAAAATATAGGTAAAATCTTGAACAGATAAAAAAACCAGTCCATATGGACTGGTTTTTCTTATAACAGTTATGCTTTGGTTTCTGTTTTTTCAGTTTCAGCAGGAGTATCCACAACTTCAGCAGTTTCTGCTTTGGTTTCGTCGACTGTCTCTGTCAGAGGCGCAGCTTCTTCTTCAACGGGTTCCGGTTCATGGACCGGCATTTTATCGCCGCATTCGCCGCAGAATTTTGAGTTGAGCGTCACCTGAGCGCCACAGGACGGGCAGGATGTTTTCGGTTCTTCTCCGGCAAAGGCAGTTGCTTTGATTTTGGCAATAGCGACTTTGTGTTCATCGATTTTGGTCAAAGCTTCACTGATAGCAGTACAGTGTTCCTTGAATTCTTCAGGTATTTCTTCGCCTGCTTCAAATTTAGCCCACAGGATCTCACCGATTTTTTTGTGGGTATCGCGCTGATTTTACTGCGTTCTTTATTGACTTGAGAGTTCAGGCGCTGGATTTCGAGGGCAGCTTCTGCTTTCTCACCAAGAGTTTTAGTGAGTTCTTCAGTTTTTTCAGCGGCGGATTTAACTATTTCGCCAAGTTTGTTTAAAAGTGCCATGATATTTGCCTCCTGATACATAAATTTTTGTTGTTCATATTTATTATAGCATAGAAAGCGTGCAGATAATATATTTACGATAATATTGAAGCCCGGTTTTTAAATAAAAAAATTCTTAGGATACTTTCTTAAATACCTGTAATCGTGATACAATGCAAAGAGAGTCAGCAAGAAAAGAGATGAGCAGAATGAAAATAAAAATCGATGTTTTTGGTTTGAAAAAATGGTACAAGCAGCTGCTTGACGAAAATTTTTATAAATTTTTGATCTCACTGGGTCTTTTGGCCAGCGCGCCCGTGATCGCCAGTGTATTATTTGATTATATAGTTATTTACGGCAATGGCCGCTTCAAGGCAGGTCTGCTGTTGGGCATCGTTCTGCTGCTGCTGTTCTTGTTATTGAGTTTTATCAGTATTGCGATCTGGGCGGCAATCAACAGTAATACTACGGGTCAGCGGCGTATGATGCTTATTATCAGCGCCTATCTGATGATTTGGCTGGCCTTCGGCAATTTATATTATTTTTTCAGCGACACCGAAAATTTTGTGGCTACTAATACGACCAGTGTCGAAGGATTGGTGAAGGAGTGGGACGGCGATATGCATGTTACTGAACTGCAGGAAAGTACAGTTTTGCGTAATGTTCCGCATTTTTGGGAGTTGGTGCCGCATAAGGACAGTGGCGGCAACGAACAATTGCTGCCGCGTACTGTTAATCGTCTGAATGGATATCTTGATTGCCTGTATTTCAGCGGCGTCAGTATCTTGACTATCGGTTACGGTGATATTGTGCCGGAGTCGCGGTTTTTAAAAATGCTGGTTTTGCTGGAGGGTTTTTTAGGGCAGTTTATTAATGTTGTAGCGATTGGCTTGTGGCTGTCAGGCGTTAAGGGCAGCGACGATCTGAAAAAACAATAATTACAGCTGGTGAAAGAAGGCAAAAAAAGTGCATAAATTTTTGTGTTGTTTACTGTCCGGGTTGCTGGCTGTTGCCGCGGTCTGCCTGCCGATCGGAAGTTCGGTGGCCGCAGAGCAGCAGATATCGAGAACCGGCATTACTATTCCAGAGGATACTGTGCTGCAGTTAGAGCTGATGAATTTTCTGGAAAGTAAGAGAAATAAAGTCGGCGATACTGTTTCTGTAAAATTATTGGAAGCTGTCAGTGTTGCTGATGAGGTCATCATTCCTAAAGGAACTGTTTTGGAAGGGTACCTGAAAAAAGTGCAGAAAGGCAAGCTGCTGTCACAAAAGGGCGTGATCAGGATGAGGCTTAAAGATTATTATCTGCCCAATGGTTATCTGCTCAGATTGAATAATGAGGAAATAAAATTTTCAGGAGATATGAATTATACTTCGCTGGCGGCAGGTGTGGCTGTTCCTTTTGCAGGTCTGGCTTTTAAAGGCAAAAATGTCAGCTGTAAACCGGGGATGCAGTTTAAGTACAAACTGGCGCATGATGTAGCGGTAGAGCGTTATTGATGTCAGAATCGATGAAAAAGTAAAACCTTCAGTACAGAGCGTTAAGTTTCTGTGCTGAAGGTTTTATTATTATGTTTTATTTGGAAGTTTTATTTTTTCAGGCTGATGCTGACTTCCATTGCTGCCTTTAGTTCTTCCAGTTTGTTTTCCAGCATGATGGTGACAGTACCGTTATTAATGGCTGTGATAGTACCGGGGAAAGTTTTTTTGAGTACAGCGGCCTCGGCAATTACTTCCTGACCTGTTTTTAAAGCTGCGGCCTGCTGCGGCTGCATTTTCAGATTTACCTGGCATTGTTCGGTTGCGCGGATAGTCAGGATATGTTGTCCCTGAGCAGCTGTATCTCCGCTGCTTAGCAGTTTTTCCGTCACTATGCCGGTACAGGGGCTCTGGGCTTCGTTGGCCTGCTGTTTTTGCAGCAGCTGTTGATAATGCTGTTGTGCCTGGAGTGCTGCTTGCTTTTGCTGTTCGATAGCTTCGGGTGAAGCTTTGGCAGTCAAACGTGTCTGATGCGCTTTGGCGGCTTCCAGGTTGGCTTCTGCTGCCGCCAGTGCTGCCTGTGCCTGTTCCACTTTGATCCTGGCGATAGCGTTTTGAGCGTAAAGAGAGGCCATTTTTTGATAGTTCTGCTCCGCCGCCTGATAAGAGCTCTCGGCACTCTGCAGTGAATAATCAGCAGCGGCTATGGCCTGTTCACCGCTTCCGCTTTCCAGGTTAGTAAGCTCAGCATCGGCGCGGGCCGCTTCGGTAGCAGCGTCTTCAACAGCAGCGTCAAGCTCCGGCTGTTCAATTGCAAATAAAGGCTGCCCTTTACCGATACGTTCGCCAGATTCAAGGATCAGTCCTAAGATTTTTCCGGCGGCAGGCGCTGTTATTTTATAAGCTGGGATATCGACACTGCCGCTGCCGATAACAGTGGGCAGGGTAGCAGCCGGTTTACCGCAGCCGGCCACAAGCAGCAGGCTGCAGAATAAAAGCAGTAATTTTTTCATGTAAAAACTTCCTTCGTTATCTGATATCATCTTTTACTATATCATAAGCTGAAACTTAGTAAAAGTGAAGGATCGGTGAATTCAATGCAGATATTGTTTCAGGAACGGTAATGTTTTTGCGGCAACAGCACCGGTCAGTAATCCAAAAGGCAATGATAAAAGGAGCAGTAACGGCAGCAGGGAGAATAAAGAGAAACTTTGCATTATCAGGGAAGCAGTCAGGATCTGACCTGTATTATGTGCGGCAGCCCCCAGGATGCCGATACCATAGGGTGAAAAAAGCTGACTGCGCCGTCCTGCTTCCATCAGCAGCAGGCTTAAAAGCGTTCCTCCAAGGCCGATAAGAAAACCAGGTGTAAAAAGGCCTGTGCTCAAAAGTCCGACCAGAAGAACGCGGACAGTTAAAAAAAGCCCGGTCAGGCGCAGACCGAACAAATATAAACATAAAATAGTAATAGTATTGGCCAGCCCCGGACGAATTACGCCCAATTGGACAGGCAGGGGCAGCAGGTTTTCGCCCAGACGCAGCAAAACTGCCAGCGCTGCCAGAAGTGCCAGGACAAGCATGGTTTTAGTTGTCGTATCAGTGGAGGAGCGCATCAGAAGAGTCTCCTTCTTTGGAAGTTATTATTTCAATAATAACGCCTTCGGGAATGCAGACGATAGAACCGCTGCCGGTAATTGGGCCCTGCTTTTCGCAGAGCTTATCAGGGCAGGGAGCCTCGCTGACGCGAAGGCTGCTGTTTGCTTTGGTGATCGTCAGGCTGCCGTGTTCAGTTGGCAAAAGATACTGATCGGGAAAATCACGCAGTGTTTGCTGCAGGATAAGCTCGTGGTGCCGGGTGATGCGTACAACGGCATTGCTGTCCGCAGCAGTGCTGCCTGAATACCAGAACCCGCACAGTGCTGCTGTGATGATGACTAAACAAAGCAGATAATCATTACGGCGCATAATCATATTCCTTTGGCAGGCTGCCAGGTTTGCTGCAGATTTTCGGAGACGAAAATACTGCCGTCATTTTCGACAATGACTACGGCCAAATCTTTGGCAGCAGTAAGCCTGTTTTTGATTTCCGTTGTTGGCAGTAAAAAGAACAGTGTAGAATGATAATCAGCGTCCAGCGCCGATGGCGCGATCACTGTTACAGATTGATGCAGACGGGACGGCTGCCCTGTTTGCGGATCTAAAATATGATGGTAGCGAATGCCGTTCAGTTCGTAGTACCGCTGATAATCTCCGGAAGTTGCGGCGGACTGGCCGTCATGGAGCATCACCGTACCTAAAAAGGCTTCAGGATCACGGGGGTGCTGGATGGCAACGCGCCAGGGCATGTTGCCGGGTTTATTACCAATTGCTTTAATATTACCGCCGGCGTTGATCAGGGCGCAGGTAATACCAGAATGTTTTTTCAGCGTTGCCGCCGCCGCGTCAACGGCATAACCTTTAGCGACAGAACCCAGGTCAAGTTTGACGTCAGGATCATTGTAGCTTAGTGTTTGTGCGGCAGCGTCAAAATGATATTTGTCTTTACCTGTATGGCGTAAGGATTCCTGTAGTTTTTCCGGAGCGGGCAGTCTGTTCTGGCTGCGGGCCAGCTGCCAGAGGTCAACGACAGGAGCGATGGCAATATCGAGCTGCGCATCCGGTTGATGGTCCAGATAGTTCAGCAGTCCGGCAAGCTGTGGAGCCAGCTTAACCGGGGCCGCTGCAGCTTTGCTGTTGGCTTCGTATAAGGAACCGGGGCCGCCGTCGTTAAAACGGTCCGTGACCCGGGCTGTTTTTTGGAAGGTCTGCATCGCGTCGTCTATAGCCAAGCGGGCTTCTCCGGTTTTATCGCTGTAGGCGTCTATTTTGACGAAGGTATCCATAGAAAAGCGGGTGTCGGTGACTTTGATCTGTTCTTCTTCGCCGCAGCCGCTGATGCTGAATGTTAAAAGCAGTATCAGAAAGAGCAGATATTTTTTGCAGTAACTTTTCATTGTTTCTGGCCGCAGCTTTCTCCGAGCGGGCAGGATGTGCAGTTGCTTTTTTTATTCGTAGCAACGGTGCCGTGCTCGTGTTCGGTAGTAATGGGATCTAATTTATGCAGGCAATGACGCGGACATTTCTGAACACAAAGGCCGCATTCTATACATTTACTGTGGTCGATAACCGGCAGACTGCCGTTGGCATCTTCGCGCATGGTAATGGCCTGCACGGGGCAGACTTTTGCGCACATGCCGCAGCTGATGCAGGAAACGCTGCAGTCTACCATAGCGGCTTTCCCTTTGTCGCGGTTATTGCATTTTAGATGGATCTTAGTGCTGGCGCTGGTAATATACAATACCATCTGCGGGCATTGCCGCGCGCAGATACCGCAGCCGCTGCATTTACCATAGTCGATAACAGGCAGACCGTTTTCGCTCATGGAAATGGCATGAAAGGGACACATTTTTACGCAGGAACCAAAACCAAGACAGCCAAAGTTACACTTGCCCGGTCCGCCGTAGTATTTGGCTACCAGGTGGCAGTCTTTGATGCCGGTATAATTGTACAGCTTGGGCGCATTTTCTTTGCAGCCGTTGCAGGCGACGCGGGCGACCTTACGCAGGTCGGGCGATAAAGGTATATCGCCGGTAAAGCCCATGATGCGCGCTATTTTCTTTTTAGAATCAGGCGAGCAGGCCAAACAGGGTGAAACACCGTCGCGTCCGGCAACGATGGCTTCAGCCAGTCCGCCGCAGCCGGGATAACCGCAGGAGCCGCAGTTGGCGCCTGGCAGCAGATTGGTGATCTCTTCTATAC
>OMAQ01000539.1_pt1 | contig 20256 bp, 24 predicted proteins | sample 1673461 | NCBI WGS metagenome assembly OMAQ01 (sample SAMEA103958112, study PRJEB25191) | human gut metagenome | biome: human-associated habitat [ENVO:00009003]; feature: intestine environment [ENVO:2100002]; material: feces | place: Germany | collected 2013/2015
TTACTATATTAATTAGAAAAAGTATTATAATACTTTTTATGATTTGTATTATAATACTTTTTATGATTTGTATGTATATTATACTTTATACTTCATGCCAAGCAAATGCTTCAATTATAGCTTGTTCAACAACTTCACTTATTTTAGCGTTAATACCTTCAATTTTAATACCATCATCACTTAAAGAAAGATAAGGTTCAGATGTTGGATCTATAATTAAATGAATATATTTTCCTGTTACTCTAACACCATTACTTCCTTGATAAGCATCTATAAGACTGGTTACATCAAGATAAATAGCATCCTTACCAGCATCAGTATTAAAAGTAATAACAAGATAAGTACCCGGGTCATGAGATTCTGGATCTGTTACAAGCTCAACAGTATTAATCATACCGTCTTTAATAAATGCAGTAGCATCAATACTTGCTATAATAGAAGAATCAAAACCTTCAAGATTAATCTTCTTAGTTTTAGTATCATAAGTAAGATTAAGATGACCTTCTACATCAGTACCGTTTTTCTTAATAAAGTTTTGACCTGTAACATCTCTTAGAGCAGTTGTATCTTCAGCTTTAAGACCCTTAGCCCCTAAACTAAGAGTAACATTTCCTTGAGTAGGATCAAGTTTAATACCAACAGTAGGTGTTTGTTCAGAACCACCTATTTCAATACCTTTATTAGCAGCACCTATAACTCTTGTAACTTTACGTGTTAAATCATCACTTGTTGCTATAGAGTATTTAGTAAGATTAGAAATACTATCCCAATTATTTACAGAATGAATAGCTCTAAATTTTAAAATATGAGTATCATTATCGTTACCACTTACAATAGCGTTAATTAAATAAGTAGTTGTATTAATCGCAGATACTCTTACATAATATTGCCCATATGGAGTTTTAGCAATAAATATTTTTTTACTATCAACAGCTTTCTTAAAATCAGTATGAGGTGTAAGAATAGTGGCAATAGTAGATATAGATTCGTTTGTAAGAGTTAAAATATCTCCAAGAAAATATATATTATCTAATTTTTCTAAATCTTCAGCAACAGCTAATTTTTGTGGAGTAATAGATTCAACACCTAAAGATTCAAGCCAATCATTATTATCATGTTTAATAACATATTTTGTAATTATAGGATTACCGTCGGAATTACTATTAATAGTTATAATAAATTTACCTTTTCCAACTATAGGTCCTTCATGATTTATAGATCCAACAGTATAATAATTATCAACAATACATAATAGTAATTTATTGTTATTATAAGCATCTAAAAAATCATTATATTCTCCTAAAACATCTATAATTTCACTTTTAGGAGAATTTTCAAATAAAGTACTTAAACTAGAAATTATATAGATAGGAGATTCTTCAGCATTACCATCAACGCGAATCCAAGAAGAAATAGAAGTATAAGCGTCGGGATTAATAAGCATGAACAAAGCATTTTGTCCATTATAGTTAACAGGAACAACAAGACCTTTAAACAGCCAAACTTTACCATCACTATCAACCCATGTAGATTGTTGAGTTAATTCTTCATAAGTAATATACGTTTGTCTTGCGTCAAGTGGTGCTTGTTTTTTTACTTCAAGACTCGCACTAAAATTAAATGTACCTCTTTCTCTTGCCATATTATTAATTCCTTTCTATTATTTACTAAATGTAATATTAAATGTACTTTCTCCATTAAATCCAGCGTCATTACGAGTATAAACTGCATACTCAACTTGTTTACCTTGAACTTCAATATTTTCAGTTGTCTTAGTAAATTTATCTGTACCATAATTTTCGTATTTGCCAGACAAAGTATTAAGAAGTTCAATTTTAGTTAAAGTATATTTTACAGGAAGTTTAAAAGTATGTTTGTTAGGACCTTCAGCTTTAAATTTAACAGCACTAAGAGTATTAGAAGTAGTAAGTGCTAATTTAGCAAAAGCTTCATTATTATCTTTATTAGTAAAATAAGGATATACTCCATTAATAATTACAGCAGCACTATCAACTGTTCCAGCAGGAAAAGGAGTTTTATAGTTATTACCTTTACTATCTAAAGGTTGAGGACCTTGCTGATAAGCAGCTCTATATTTATACGTTATAGCTCCTTCAGGAATTTCTGTTGGAAATGTTCTATTAGTAGGTATATTATTAATATAAATAAACGAACTACCAGAATCTAAAGCGCCACAACTATTTTGTTTTTTAACACCAGCTATTTTAATAGCTCCAGCGTTATATCCTGTATTAAAACTTGCTGCAACAGGAACTGAAGCTCCAGTTGTACCAACTTCTTGAATAGTAGGTGTAGTTGAAGTACTTTTTAAACTCAAAGAAGCAGTAGGACCTTCAAACGTAGGATTAACAGTAGGGAATATAAGTTCATCAAAAAGTTGAGAAAAAGTTTTATTTTTAAGTTGAGATACAGTAGTTCCAGCGGGTATACCACCAAGAGCATTAACAGTAGCTATATCATCAGATAAAGCGGATTTATATTTAAGTATTTCAGCTAAGTCGACAGTTTTACTTGAACTATCAATCATAGTAATTTTAAGAGTAGTTCCTTCAATACTAACAGCCTTTATACCACCAGAATAAGAAGTACCATTAACTAAAAGTTCATGAGTATCAGTAGCAAAATAAAGTTTATCTAAATGATCAACAGCAGGTTTATAACTTGCTTTAAGACCCTTAAACAATATACCTGTAAATTCGGTAAGAATTTTAGTTTGCAAATCGTTATATTTCATTACTTTTATATTTTAAATGATGATTAATAATTTAATGCCAATTAATAATCTTTTCAATTATTGAAGTAACTGGTTTATTGGCAACAGCATTGTTAGAAGTATCATCAAGAACAACATCTACTTTTAAAAATATCTGTTCTTGTATAGAAGAAACTTGTTTCCATCTATAATATTTGTTAACTTGTAAAAAATATTGATATTTAGAAATTTTATTTTCTCCAAAATACATATACTCGATAACAACACCTAATCCATCAATACCACCAATAACAACATTAAGAATCGAAGTTCCTGTAACAATAATATTTTTACTTAAAACAGCATTTTTTAAATTTAAATAATCTCCTAAAACTATTTCAAGACCTTCAGGATTAGTATTAATATTTATATTTTCAATATTACCCGGAATACGATAAAAACCATTAGTAGAAATAACGCTATACAATTTTTGCCAATATTCTTCATTAGTAATATCAGTACCATTTGGAACTTGTTTACGAGATATATAATTATAAGAACCATTAGTAACTAAACAAAGTTTATCATAATCCTTTTTAATATCCCATACACCATCACAACTAATACTTACTTTTCCTATATTCTTCTCATTAGTAATCATATCATTTATCTTTAATAATTAAATCTTCATCTTTTAGTACAAATTCTTTAGTATCAGAATCTTCAATAACTTGTAAATATCCGCTATCAACATTAACATCTACTTTAGGAATATTATTTTCACAACTTACTCTTGCTTTAAGATAATTATTATCCAAATAAACAAAAACATCTTGTTGAACATAATCATCTCCAGTATAGAGTTTGTCAATTTGAGAAGTAATATATTTTATTAGTAAACCAGCTTCTTTATCTTTTTTTAATGCCTTACAAGCTATTGCAGATTGAAAAGTATTCCAACAATCAATTATAATTTTATTATTACCTTTACAAGTAGCAGAACAATCATTAATTATTTCTCTACCTATATTAGACATTAAAATAAGTAATTTATGATATATGCAAATATAATCTTGTGGAATAGTCAAATAAACATAATTAACTTCACTCATACACAATTTATATTTAAACTATTAATAATATTACCAAGATTATTTAATTGTTCTTCGGTAAATAATTGACTATTTTCTATACAATGTATTAAAACAGGAATAATCATATTCTTTGTTTCACAACATTGATTTTGAACAAAACCAATATTCATCAAAGCAATACGATTAACTCTATTATTAATATCTCTTATAATTAAATAATTATCTGACATAAGTATGACACTGTTTCATAACAATTAATTTTATTATTTATGTTATATAATTTTTCTTCTTTAGAAAATTTATCATTATATATAATTTCAATAATATCTTCAGTTAGTTCTGTTTTCCATTCAGGTTTTATATAACTACATAACTTATATAAAAACATTAAATTATATAGTCTATAATAATTAGATTCAATGATATAATGAATATTTTCAATAATATTTTCTTTATTATCATCTATATTATTAACTACAACAACAGAAGTTGCATGACGAATAATAGAATTAGCGAATGTTTTAAAAGAATTTTTAATAGCATAATCTCGTTTTTCTTCAGCATCGTTAAGAATATCTTTAGTGATATAATCTAAAAACGAATTTAATTTACGAAAACATTCAGTAACTTCTTTATTAATTTTAACGGCATTAGATTCCTTTTTAGTATCAATTACCTTAATTATAATAAGATAAATAAGAACAATAACACCGGGAGTTATTCCTAAACGTAAACTTTCTAACAATTCTCCCATACTTTATAAGAAAACTATCGTTAAGCTATTTAATAGCAATAACGATAGTTTTTACTTTAAAGGTTTAACCTGCAAGTGCTTTACAAACAGTTTCAAAAATAGTAATTTGTGTAGCATCAGTTGGAAATACAACTTGTACAATTTGATTAACAACTTCATCTCTTGTCTTAACATCTCGAGGTTCAGCAAAAGACAGAGTAAAAATAGTAAATCCTTTATCAGCAGCTTCTGAAACTTCAAGAGGATTAAGAGGATAATTAGGTCTCATTAATTCTCCAGCTTCTTGATATGTATATTCAAATCCAGCATCAGCGGCAGCTTTATTTGCTAAATCAATAACATATTGAGCATCTCCGTAAGCAGCTTTTCCTTTCTGAGTGGAAATAGCGACAAGACCAGTGAGTAAATCAGCAGGAATTACTTCATAATCCATACCTACAACTTGCCCATTAATAGTCAACGTTGCGTCAGAAACAGTAGCTACAACTTTAGAGCTAACAGTATTATTATTAATAGCTTTAGCCAAAGCCTCTGCAAGCTCATTAGCAGTCTTATTTACATCTTTAATATAAACAGAAGCAGTCCATTTATTACGTTGATTAAATCCGACACCCTTTAGAGCAACAATAATTGAATATTCACCAATCGTAGTAGGAGCAGGAATAGTAAATACTTGTTTAAATACTTCACCTGCTTGATAAACTCCTTTTACATAAGAAAATTTATTTTTATGAATAGGAATTATAACATGACCTCCTTTATTAACAGGACGATTAACAATCAGCATGCAATCTTTAGTAATCTCTGTACCAGTATTAGTAGGAGAAATAGTCTTATCAGATTTTCTAAAATAAAAACCAATTGCCCCATCAACTACATTATCATTGCTCAAAGCAGTAATAGGATAAGCAACGTTTTTACCTAAAAGAAATTGTCGCATAACTCTATAACTATTTTAATAAATTAAGAAAACCGTTTAATTTTTTTGTTGAGACATCGTTGGACTAATAGAAGCAATATACTTTTTAACAGCCAACTGAACTATTTCCTCATGAAGATATTCTGGTAAATCACAATCAACACCTTCATTTTTACCTTCAACATTATATTTAACAATCTTAGGATTGTCAATATAGCAAATCTTTATTCCACCAATAACCTTTTTGTCATCACTCTCAGTCTGACCCGTCATAACTTTGATTACAGTAAGATAATTTTCAGCTACTTCTGTAAACATTGTTACAATAGGTTCATTAATTGTAGGTCGAGTACAATAATCAGTTAAAGCATCAGAAAGTCTATCAGGTTCTATTAGTCTACAATGTACATCTTTTTTGCCGTCTTTGTAATCGATATAAAAATCAGTATATAATAAAACATTATGGAAATCAACAATAAGTTCAAAAGGATTATTATTAAAATAATCACTTTCTGTAATATTAGTATGATCAACTCTATAAAGAGTTCTCAAAGCATTAATTGGAGTAATAGAAGCAGCTTGTGGTAATATTCCAACTTGAAGAGAATTAGCAACATTTTTACTAATTATATTTCTAACAGTTTCATTAATTGCTGCATTCAGATATACGTCTATAGACTCTGGAAGAATACCTCTAACAAGTTGTAAACCCATTACTTGTCCAAACGTTCTAAACTTATTGTGCATTTCCTGTATAGTCATATCAAATAAGATTTAATTTATGATTATAAGCAGCTACCATAGAAGCATTTTTTGGATCTTTAAACCAAGCAATAGCTTCTCCAGTATTAGCACCTATTAATTCTCCATCAGTAGTAGTAATATTTTGACTATATTGAGAACGAACTAACTCTCCACGGGCAATAAGTTTTTCAATAACAGCCATAAGTTTAATATCCTTATTATATACTATTTTGTTGAATTTAACAGGTTCATTAGAACTAAATTTATCCAAATCAATTTCTTTATCAAGTTGCGGTCTATTCAAATAAGTAAGAACAGGTAAAGAATTAAGAACACAATATTGAATATAAACAGCTTCAAATAAAACACTATCGGCTATACAAGCAACATAATTAGATTTTGCTTTGTTAACTTCAAGTCTATATTTGCGAAGTTTATCAGCTTCTTTCTTATCATCTTTAAAATAAAAACGTATAGAAGTATCAGAATTAATAATAGACATATCTTTTGCTACACTATGATACAACAAACAGTGTCTATACATAAGATAATCTTCTACATTAATAGGATAACCAACTTTATGTTTTTGAGATTCAAGAAGATTAAGAGCATTAACTTTAGCTTTAATAGCTGCTTTAATTTCAACATCTCCTCTACGTGGAGCTTTTTGATAAGTCTCTTCAATAGCCTCTTCTTTAGCTTTAAATTTATAATAATCTTTTTTATGATAATAATAAAAACTAATATCAAACGTTTTTCCTAATTCATCAACAGGAATACGAATATTATTAAGATATTGTTTTACTCTTAACATAAAAGAAGGATCATTAGGAGAAAGACCAACAAGATTTGGAAAATATGCGTTGACTTCTTCTTGATTAGCTGAAATAACCTTAGACGAATTAAAACAACTTCCAATATAATCAATACGTTTAGGAAGTACTTTATCATTTACTTTACGATATAGCGAAGTATTTTTAACAAGCATAATCGTTATAGAACGAACATCAGTATAAGGTTGATTTTCACTTAAATCTTCTCTGTCATCACTTTTTTCTATATCAATCTTAGAAGTAGGTTGTTGAACAGTATTAACTACCTCTACAGGGGATTGAACAGAATCTTCAATTGTCTGTTTATTTATTTCGGTATTTGGTTTATTAAATCCAAATGTCATACCACTGTCAGAACTATTTTGCATACGAATTAAATTTATAAATTAAGATTACAATTCACACTTAATAAGGAACATCTTGGTAGAATTATTAACTTGAAGACCAAGAGAAGACATAATTTCATATCTACTCATGTCTATTTCAGTAGAAATATAATTACTATCAGGAACTCCCCAAGAAGCAGGAATATCACTCATACCTTTAAACACTTTAGCTTTATAAATTTGTCCTTTACGACGAACAATACGAACATTACGTTCTCCATCATAAGAACTGAAATCAATAAAACATGCTTGATGAGAAGTAATAGGAAGACCTGTGCGAGGATGAATTTCACCATTCTGTTTAGCAGCTTCTGCAATAGTTCCTTTATCGAAGAAAGAACAATGTTTAACTGTAACAGTATGACCTTCAACAGTTTTATATTTACGGAAATAAGCACCATATTCAAGACCGCCACTCATTGTACCAATTTCTTTATCTCCAAGAGGGGTCAAGAAACCGTTTTGTTTAGCGTCCATTTTCATAGCGTCATCGAAATCTTCAATAAAACCTTTACCTCCCATAAGAACAATATCCATAGTTCCACTATCAGTATCTCGATCAAGTACGTCGCCAACAATACGTTTAATCTTATTAAGAGTTAAAAATTCTCCATAAGTATCATAATTAGATTCACGACAAATCTCAAGCATACCAGAAGTATGAGGAATAGGTTTACCATTATCACGATCTTTAAGAGCAACTTCTCCATTCATATTGCGGTTATATTCAGCAAGCCAAAGACGTTCTTCATTCATAACACGCATATGAATATGGAATTGACGCATCTCTTCATTAATCCAAAGACGATTAGTAGTGCCATTATTGTCTTTAAATTCATATTCAGTAACAGTATTTGCCAAATTACCAGCAATTTCTTTAGAATAACGATGGAACTCAAGTTGAGAAGTCATTTTACCTGGCCCCATAGAATTACTTCTATTACCTTTAGAATATGATTCAGAAACAGTAGGAGCAGCTAAACTCCAATACTTACCTACAGCAAGTAAATCTTCAGAAATGTAAGCATTAGGATCAGGATTAGTTAATTTAATAAGATAAGCATATCCATAAGAAGATTCACCAAGATCTTTTTGAATACGAACTTGAGTACGACCATCAGGACCAATCAAGCCATATTGTTCAATAAACCAATGAGTACTGGTATGAATTTCAATCTCAGCACCGCCAAGACCAGGTTTTCCTCCAGTAGCAACATCGCAATGAGTAATGAAGTCAGTAAATTTCATACGACCCATAGTATTCCAAGTCCATTGAACAGTAGGAACGTCAACAGTACCAGCTCGTCCTTGACCTTCTGTCATAAACGTCAAAGGAAAACGGTCGTCGTCCATACCATAGTTATAAGTAATAAATCCATTTATTTCAGCAGGTTTTTGTAGCTGAAGATAAGAGATACTATCTTCATTAGAATATCCTCTATCATCATACTTTCCCTGCGAAAGTACACGCATTTTGTAAAACATAACTAAATTCTTTTTAAAATAATATTAATAACTAAAATTAATATCTTTCTTTTGATTATTATTAGTAGGCTTAGTTACTCTATAAGAAGTAGACTTTTCTTTAGCTTTAAAACGAAGTTTATTTACAGTAGCTTTATTGATAGCCATATCTACAAGATTAGAATAATTTCCACCAACAAATTTAAGATAAGCACGAAGAATTTCATCATCTCTACGACTTTCAGGAGTTTCTTGTAACAAATCTTTTACATAAGCAGATTGTCCATTTTCATCAACTCGATAAATATAATTAAAAAAGTCTTCTGGAGAAGCAGATATTTTCTCACCATTACGACTAATAATAATATTTTCGGGAATTTGATAGCCGGCAATATTACGATTTTTAATTACATCATGCACACCATTCCAATATTTTTCAGTGTCAGCAATCCGTTTATCTTCAACTTCTTTAGCTCGTTTTTCCATTTCTTCTTTATAAGCTCTATCAGATTCTTGTAAACCTTCAAGCTCTTCTTTTGCAATAGCGGCTAAAGTACCGTTAGATTTAAGATACGCAATATAGTTATCTACATTACCTTTTCTTCCTTGTTCACTCCAAGCAGTTCTAATAATATATTCTTGTTGTGCTTCATTAGTATCATCAATCGTAATTCCGCTTCTATCAGGAACTTCTCCAAATCCTTCAAGAGAATTACCATTAGCAATATAATAATTTAGTACATCGTTTAAAATAGGATAACGTTGATATAATGTGTTGATAGCAGTTTCGTAATGCTCTTCTTTAGCAGCTTCTATGACTGCATTCATATAAGATTTAATTCCATCTACTGTATTTTCAAATTCAACAGGTTTATCATTTTCATCTGTAACAGTAATTCCTATAGCATTTTGAATACTTTGAATATTTAATTCTTCAGTATCATCATCAACTTTATCAAGTCCTTCAAGAAAAGACTTAACATCTTTAGCTTCTTTAAATATATTTCCAGAAGTATCTACAAGATTACCTTTATCGTCTACAGTATAAGAATTATTTCCAATTTCTACAACATCTCCTTGCGATAATTCGGAATCATCATTGTTGGTACTTTTATTGTCACCACCATCATTTCCTTTGTCATTACCTTTGTCATCATCATTATTATTTCCTTTGTCATTATTATTGTTACTATTATCTCCATTATTAACATCATCAAGATTAGTAGTATCGTCATCTGGAGCTACAGTTTGATTAGTAATATTAGTAACATCATTTCTTGTGTTATTCACATCGCCAGCACCGTCATTATTACTGGTTTGCGCTTGGCTATCACCAAAACTAAAATCCATAATAGTTATTATTTTGTTATAGTTTACTATCACGAATATAAGCACAAACTATATCATAAACAATATTTATTTCAAAAACAAGAACAGTATAATCGTTAGTAACTACAATATTATTTATACTGCTTATGTTATATAAGCTATTTTTGAAGCTATTTTTAGCTTGATTTTTATTTACATTGAACATTCAGTAACGTTGAAAAAGAAAGCCTAAATTATAGCTAAAAACAGCTATTTATGAATATAATTTGCCCTATTCCAATATATCGTTTTTGATATATCAAAATAGGGCAACAACATAACTAACTATATCAATAACTTACTTTTTACTCTTAGATTTACCTTTAAAATCATATCTATTTTTATTCTCTTTAGCAATCTTATATTTAGTATCAATATCATGCATTTTAACTTGTCTATCACGTTCTTTATTGACCATATCTAATAAAGTCTTTTGTTTATCTAAAGCTACTTTATCTTGTTCAACTCTTGAACGAGCTTCATTAAGTCTATCAATACCAGCTTCTTTATTAGCATTGCTAACTTCAGCATTATAACTTATCATATTAGCGTCAGCACGAATAAGTTCAATTTGTTGATCAATATAACCTTCAAGTTCTTTAGTCTTTCTATCTTCTTCTCCTTTAGCTGCAATCTTTTTAAGTTCAAATTCTTGACGCATTTGTTCAGTTTGTTGTTCCATTTGTTTAAGTTGTTGTTCATGAGCGTCTTTTTCTTCTTGAAACTTCTTAATAAGTTTACTAATAGCAGCAACATTATCTCCAGTAATAGCAGCAATTGCCATCATACTATCACCATTTTGAGAAGCATTAAACGCAAATTGTTTAAGTTGATTAAGTTTTTCTTGTTCTTTAGTAGAATTTTTAGCTTTAATAACGTAATCAGCATATATATGTTTATCTACATCAAGACTAATATACTTTAATTTATCGTCTGCTGAATCTCTATATGCGGTATCAAGACCATCAATCCATGCAAGTTTAGAATAATCCATATCTCGATTATAATCATAACTTCGAAGATTATCCATCATAAATTCTATAATAACACTACCCATACTACCTCTAATAATAGCTTCTTCAGTAGATGCTTTTCCAGCATAATTACTGATTTCACCATAACGCTGAGGAGTCATATCAACTTGCATATTTGCGGTCTGTTGAATTTCATTAAGTAAAGTACTTAACTGAGCAATATAATCTCCAAAAGAAGCAGTAAGCATACGAACTTGTTGTGCTCTAAGCATACCTTGATCATTTTCATCATCAATATACAAAATACCATCAGCAAGCATTCGATAAATAGTTTCTTCAGGATATTTACCTAATAAAGATTTAGCTATCATAAGAATATTAAGTTTATTTTTAGCAATAACCATTTCTCTATGATAAGCTACAATATTATAAAATACTTGAAAAGGAGTAACTATATCTACAATACTAAATTTTCCAAAACCCGGAAGAATTTCATTAATACCATTATAAGGTAATTTTCCATTACGATTATAAGCTATAGCTCTTGCCCCATAAGGATAAATAGCATCATGTCTTCCACCAATACGAACACTTTCATAAACTTGTGGTTCATACACATATTCTAATGAAATATCCCCCGTAGAGACATTAAGTACATAATCATCATTCTCAACTCTACTATCTATTAAACCAGCTTCATTAACAAACGTTACAATAGCTCTTCTTACTTCACCTCTCCAAACTACATGCCAAACATCATACAAATCCATATTATAATCTCTTTGCATATTAGGAGAACGTCTAAATAGTTCTCTATCAGCTATACTATATTTTTGACAAACATCTGGAAAATAACTTTCATAAGTTGAAAAAACTAAATCTTTAGTATTAGCTGGGGAATGTTTAGCATAATAAGTATTAAGAAAATCTCGTTGTTTATCGTCAAGATAATCATCAAATTCATCAATAATTTGTTGATAAGACATTTTACGTCTACAAGCAAACATGTCATCGTTTTCTCTAAAAGGACTATCTGTATTAATAGGATAAGCGTCTCTCGGAGAAACATTTCGTTTAACTAATTTTGTACCAACAACATCAGCATAAGTATAACACTCACCAAAACTTACAAAATCAAAATATGCTCTTGCATAAAATATTTTATCATCAGTAATATCTCGAATTACATTAAGAATCTCTTGACCTTGTGCAGATATATCATCTACATAATTCTCATTAAATTCTTTTGTAAAAGCTTCAACATCAATAGAATCTTGAGGATTAAATTGTTGAGGATCATTACCTCCATTAACCCATTCTTGATAACTTTGCTGAATACGAGCAGCAATACGTTGTTGAACAAGTAAAGATAATTCTTGCCTAAGTTTACGATTACGAGCAAGCATTACTTCTGGATTATTAGCTCCTACAATAAAATCATGAGGGTTCTTAATATATTCACTAACATATCTTCTTATAATACCTTTCATTAAATCATAATTACGCATAGTAGCAGGAAAACGTTTAAATTTCTCTTGAGTAGCATTATAAGGATTTAATATCTTTTTATAAAATTCATCAGGAATATTACCATTAAGAATAGCATATTTTATTTCTATTTCTGAATTATCGCCTCTATTAGCAATACCTTGAGCTATAATCCAATCACAACAATTAGCTGCCCAAGCAGCATCTTTTTTATCACTTGGAATACGTTGTAAAGGAAAATCAAATTCTTGTACATTACTTCTCATATAATTATATTATTAATTAAAACCACGGTCTTGATAATATATTACTATCATAATCATCAATATTTTCACTATTAAGTTGCTTTCGATTACTAAGTTCATCTTGCGCTTTAAGATTCATAGCTTTCCATTCAATTCCTCTAAGAAGCATAGAAGAAACACGGTCATAATTACCTTTAACACTCCATTTCTTTAATTCAAGAATAGTTTGATAATCATATATTCTATGAAAATTTCTTAAAGTATTTCCAAATTCATCTTTACCAATTTCTTCATAAAGAAATTCTTTAGTAAGACGAATACAATCTAATTTATGTTGTTCACCAGAAATGTTATAACCATAAGTAGTATTAATTTTTCCTTTAAAAGTAGGGTCAAAAACTTCTAATGGTTCGCAAGATAAATACTTTAAAGCATTCCATTTACGAAAATTAGAAACAGTTTCACCTCGGTTTACTTCGACATTAGTTGTTCCAATACAATTGTAATATTTAGCTAAAAGATAACATATTCTATCGGCTTCTTCAAGAGTATCAGGACGACCATAATAAGTACAAACAAGATTTTGTTTAAAACCGTTAAGATAATGAGGATTTTGCCAAACCATAATACTATTATGAGAATGTTTCATAGTAACCTCATCTTTATTTTTATTAACACCTACAGGGTCATAATTAATACTATATAAACCAACAGGTATTTCTTTTGTAAATCCTCCCATAGGATTTTTAATTTCAATATATTCTGGAGGAAACCAACGTCGAATACAGCCATGAGGATCTTCATGTCCTCTTCTTGGAACACCAACTATATAATCGTAAGTTTTCTTATTTTCAGAATGTAATTTAGCATTACTTTTAAATATTACTTTACCTTTTTCGTCAATTTCAAGATTACCATCTACATAAAAATGTAAATCAGTATCTATTCTAAGTCTATCTTCCCAAGCGGTTAATTCTTCTGAACTAAATATATTTTCAGAAGCACTACTAAACGATTCAGCAGGAAAATTAGCATATTGGCCAAGATAATTAATATAATCAGAATATTTCTTTACACTATTTTTCTTTTCAATTCTTTCTCGACGAGATATTTCAAGACCAACAAGAATATTGCTATTACCGTCTTTATCTATACCTTTAACACCGTCTATTTCTCCTTGCAAACCCCAACAATATGCTTTAAAGAAACCACAAGTTTCATTACGACAATCTTTATCCCAAACATTTTCAAAAGGCATAAAATTAAAACCTTTAACATTATAAAAATTTTGTTCAAACATTTGCATATTACCAGAAGTAGCAGTTCCCCAAGCACATAACATACCAGTAGTATAAGCACCTGTTCTCATTGCAGGTTCAGTAACATTCATAAAATCATCAAAATTTTCCATTGTAGAAACTTCTTCTACTTTAACTTTAATAGCATCTTTACCAATAGCACAATCTGGATTATTAGCTGCGCTTACACTAATAAGGGCAGAACGCCAAGATTTATCAGCTTCAACACCATTTGGAAGTTTATATCCTAAACGAAAATCAGACTTAACAGTACTAAGTATTCCACGAACAAAAGGAGTATTTTCTTCATAAAACTTTAAATCATTAACAGCAAAATCCGTAAGACCACCTGTTTGAGTAAGATATTTTTTATCAACAGCAACATGAATAACTACTTTACGAGATTCACAATTAACAGCATTAGCGCTATCAGCAGCCATAATATAAGAAAATCCACCACGACGAGTTTTATCAATCAATAAATGAAAACCATTTTTTTCAGCAAATTCAAGTATATTAAAAATCCACCATTGACTATCAATAAATAAAGGTCTTGCATATTTCTTTTTAGCAGTTGACTTCATACCATTAACAACAGTAGATTCATCAAGCTGTTCAATTCTACAATAATTAAGAAAATTATAATGACTGCCAGTAATATGAATATTTTTAATTTCCCCATTAGCTAATTTAAGACAAGGAGCATCAAAACCATATTTACGTCTATATTGTTCTCTATGTCTAAATTGTCTATGAGGAATAGAATCTTCTTTATAAGCTGTATATTTTCTATTATTATCAAAATAAATTCCTACTTCTTGAAGTAATTCTGTATTAATAAATTTAGCAGTAGGATCAATATTCATTAAAAACCCACCGCTATCGCCAACAAGAAAATAATCATAAGGATCGTAAAAGCCACATTCTGAAGCCTTTTTATATTTCTTTTCTTTGTCAATTTCATTAATATAGTCCAAAAAAGGATAACTTTCCATAATAAACTATTTTATTAAAATAGTCACTATAGTAACAACTACAGCAACTCCAACAATTCCACCAAATATTTTAGATTTAATTTTTTCTCTTTCTAAATCTTTTTTTATAGTTTCATTTAATTGAGCATTTACAAGAAGTCTTTTTTGAAAATCATTAATAACATTTTCTTGTTCAAGAATATATTTATCTTTAAGAGTAATTATAGAATCTTGTTCTACAATAATCTTTTTAAAATATTTTCTTTCAATCATTTTAATATTAGCTTTACGAAGTAATTCAATAGGAATAGTAATTTTAACAGTGTCTGACTTCCATTCAATCCCCCGTAGAGGAGTATCATATTTATCACTCGCTAACAAGCTCATAAAACTGTTTAACAACATTACTATCGTTAGCATTAATAGCTTCTTGTATATCATCTTTTAAATCTTCTTTTATATTATATATAATACTATCTTTTTCAATCAAACGATATTTTATACTATCTAAAATTATATGATTATATGTAGTATCTTGTATAATAATGTTATCGTTAATATTATTTTTAGCTTTTCTATACCCAATAGTATAGCCAACAGAAAAAACTATTAAATTAACAATTAATAATAACAATATTTTATTAAACTTTTCCATATTGCATTAAATTATGTTTAAGTTCTGGAGTAAATTTACCTGTAATAGTCATATTACAAACTTGTTGAGCAAGTCTAATAGAAATAGTTATTCCACAATTAACAGCAGTATCAAATAGTTCATGAGCTATTTTTTGACTTGGGATATCATCAAGTTCAAGTCTATCCCAATAATTAATTTTATAAATTTGTTTAACTTCATTAGTAATTTCTTGATTATTTTTTAATCTACTATTAATACCTTTAGTACCAAATTGTTTTTTAATATCATCAATAATATTCCACATTTTAGAATCTGGATTATATCGTCTACTTATACCAAGATAAGTTTCTCCACCAGCATCGTCAGGATCATTAACATATCCTCCTTCAACCAATATTACTTTCTTAAATTCTTCATTAAAATTAGCCATAAGGATTAATTATTTTATTATAAAGTTCAATAGCTTCTGCTTTACAAAATTCACTATCATCGTCATAAACTCCTTCTTTAAACTCTTTAATTGTTATCCAAAAGAACCATACTTGAATTTGTACTTTATAACATAAAAGATAACATGGTATATCTTCAGGAACTTCTTCTTGAGTAACAATTACTCTGTAAGGTTTTCTATCATCAGAAATAATTACTTTCATATTATTCATTTAAAACACGATTAATCCAACCTCTTAAAAATTTAATATTATTGCCTTTAGCGGCAATATTGTTGTAATATTTAATTCGAGCAAGTTTATATCTTGCTACAAATAAATCTTCTCCAATCGAATCTCTAATACTATTAAGACTATCTCTTGTTAATTGAAGTTCTCGTTCAAGATTAATAATTCTAATAACGTTAGAATTATCAGATATAGTATCTTTAACAGGCACATATATCACTTCCGTCTCTACGGGGGATTGAACACAAGCAGAAATTATAAGAACGGCAAGAACGACAAATATTATATTTTTCATAACCATATCAAAATAAAGTTTTAGAAGCTATTCTTGAAGCAGCAATATTTTTACGTCTATCTTCAAGAATATTAATTATTTCAGTTCTAAGATATTTCATTTTATGTACAGTAACAATTTCTTTAGGATTCTTTTTAAGATGATAAAGACCATCTGGGAAACGTTTAGGCATTCCATATTCATTAAGAACAAAATCTGAATCAATATGACAAAGCCATAAACCGGCACAAGGAAGTCCTAAAACATATTCTACCATAAAAGCATACATGGAAAGTTGTAAATTATATATAGCTCCGTTACAATCAGCTAAATGAGCGACTGGAGGCAAAAGTTTATTATTAGTAGAAACCCAAACATCAGTTGTTTGATGAGGATTTTGTCTTTTATCTTTTTTATAATAACCACTTTCAAATTTAAGACCCCCACGATTAGTTTTCCAATCTCCTATAATAAATTTATCTTCACGAAGAATAAGAATGTCAATAGTTCCACTAATTAATAAATCTGGTATAAAACTACCAATTTCAGAATATATTTTATATCCATTAGTTATATAATAATCAAATATTTCATAAATTTTAGGATATTTATTTTCAGTCTTTTGTATAAAGTCATCAAGAATAATAGGTTTGACATATTGGTCTATAGTTTCAATATCTGCAACAGTAGTCATACTATTATCATTACGTTTAATATGTTGTACAGCTTTATAAAACATAGACGTATCTTTAATGCTATCTTCCAGACCATTATGAGTTTTAGTACCACGTTTACAAGCCTCATCGGTTATTTCTTGCCATTGTTTAGCGAGTCTTTCTTTGCTAATATGAAGTTCTTTAGCTTTTTTATTAAGCCAATATTCTTTATCAAATTTTGGCTTATAATTATGAAGTAGAGTAGTAGTTGAAACATATTCATTACCAAGATTATCAGTATATTTATGAGAAGGCTCATCAAAAAATAATCTAATATCGTCATAAATAGGTCTAACTTTATACATAATAAAATAATTTAAATTAGGTTATTAATCTTTTATTTGTTTAATAACTTGATACAAATATCCAGCAAAAGTATTAACAAATTTTTCATTACTGCTAAGCTCAGTTTCTCCCATAGTATCTAAAATTCCATGTATAACTTCATGTATAAAAGTAGAATTAATACTTTCTTGATGTTGTTTACGACCATTAAAATTTTGAGCAATAACGATTTCGCTTTCTCCTAATGATATTTGTCCAAGATAACCATTATCTAAATGATCAATAAGTTTAACTTCAATAACTTGACCGCCAATAGTTATATTATCAGGTATTTTCATATTATATTAAAAATTATTTTCATCTGCGTCCATACTACTAAGAATTTGTCGTCCTCCACGAGCAAATTGTTCTTCTTCTTCGTTACGAAGATTATCATAAGCTGTGCCGAGAGCTTTAGTTAAAGATGGAATTTCTGCAATACGTTTACTAACAGAATCCATCAAAGTTAGAATAGGAGTAATATCTTCATCTGTTATAACTCCACTAAGTTTTTTATTTAATTGTTCGTTTATTTTAACAGCAGCTATAGAAACTAAATGAACAGATTTTTGTAATGCTTCTAAAGCAACTCCAGCTTCTGTAATATTACGAACATAATATTTATCAATAAGTTTCTTAACAAGAGAATCAGGTTTATAATCTTTAGGCAAATCATAATTTTCTATTGCCATTTTAAGACTTTCTTCATAACTAAGTCCTTGTTGTTTAGCAGGAGATTTAGGATCTCCAAGATAATATATAACACCTACTTCTGCTATATATTTATGTTTATCTTTTGAAGTATCTCTTTGCCATAGTAATAAAACATCTTTATCTTGTAATTGACGAAGAGTAGGAGCTTTAGGCATACCAGTATCATCAACAGTTAATAATTTATCTATAATTAAACCATTTACCATATATGAATTATTTTTATCATTCGTTGTTACTAAGTTCTCTATATAATTCTTCAAACTCTTCATTATGCTCAACAGGAGTTAAACAATATATGGCAAAAATATAAAAATCAGCATATGCTTTACCAACACTTTCATACAATTTATTATATTGTTTATGATTGATTTTTTGAATCTTATAAAGTTCACGTTTTAAATCATTTTTTCGACGTTCTTCTTTTTTAAGTTTATCAATAGATTGTCTAACATAATCTTTATATTCTTCTCTACTCATACTTAAACGAGCTTTTTTAAAATCAAATCTACGACTAACAATAGCTTCTCTTAAAGGACTTTTACGAATACAACCTATATATGGAATATTAACAGTCTTAGATTGTTTAATATTTTCAGCAGCATATTTTTCAAGATTAGTAATAATAACTTCACACATTAATTTATCTTCTTCAGACTTAAAACCAATATTATTAATAATATCTTTCATAGTATTAACTTCTAGTTCATTATTTAAATCAGAATCATATATATTATCTATAACGTTTCTATCCATTTGATTACTATTGTTAATAACAGTCGTTATAGATTAAGCATGAATGCCCTCACTTCGTTCGGGCAAATCCCCCGTAGAGAAGTTCATCACTATCTCACTCACTACTTGCTTTTTCTCTATAACGACTACCATATGTTTGTTAATTAAGTTCACTTCTATTAATAAAAGGATCTGTAACTATATGATTGACATCAACAGCTCCTCTTATATCATTCACCGCAATTATTTTAAATTCAAGAACAATAATTCTTGGAGATTTAGCTATCGTTAAACCTTTATTCAAATTATTATCTACTTTAATAACGTTTTCATCTTTATCATATATAGCTTTAATAAGTTCTGGATCAGAATTAATATATTCAGCTATATTATTATAAGCAGCCATTGTTTTAATATTAACTTGAGTTCCAAGTTCAATAGCTGTTCTATTCAAAATAAGTTTATCTCCAATATTTGCATTTATAAGTTCAGAGTCTTCATCGCTAATAGCAGCAAGTAAAGGAGAAACAGCAACAGTAGATGGTTTCTTAGCATTAATAGAAGTCATAAAATCAAAAAGTTTTGTATCAAAACAAAGAGCTACAATACAATAATGTTTGGGAAGTTTAACTCCTTTAACAAGAGTATTTAAAACTTCAGGAGTAATCTCTCCAATAGAAGAAGGAATTCTAATTCCATAATTCTTCTTTTTACTTTTAATTTCAATCATAGTTTAAATAATTTGTTTAACAATATGTTAATTAAGAAGTTCAGCACCATTAAAAACACATGTACAACCACCTTTATAATGACCAACAACAGCAGCGTCAGTAGCAGTGTCACGAGCAACATGTATATATAATGGCAGGTATATATAATATATAAATATATTATATATACCTGCAACGCACGTAAAACGTATTATAAT
>OMAQ01000572.1_pt1 | contig 19647 bp, 19 predicted proteins | sample 1673461 | NCBI WGS metagenome assembly OMAQ01 (sample SAMEA103958112, study PRJEB25191) | human gut metagenome | biome: human-associated habitat [ENVO:00009003]; feature: intestine environment [ENVO:2100002]; material: feces | place: Germany | collected 2013/2015
GTTAATACTATATTGTCATGTTATAATGAGGCAAATAAAACATAAGGAGCCATGCCATGTCTATCACAGCAAAAGAACTTGCCAAACAACTTAATCTTTCTGAAGCAGCTATATCGATGGCACTTAATAATAAGCCCGGTGTCAGCACACTCACCAGAAAACGTGTGCTCGAAGCCGCGGCCTCTGCCGGATATGATTTTTCAAGAATATCAAATACCAATGAAGCTCCGGCCTCCAATGGCACATTATATTTTGTAATATACAGAAAGAATGGCGCTGTAGTTCCTAATTCTCCTGTTTACACACATACAGAGCACGGCGTTTTGGTACAGGATGTTCCATTCTTTTCACAGCTGTCAGAGGGTATTGATTTGGGCTGCAGGCACTGCCACTACTACCTGAATATCAGCTACATATACGAAAATGACGATATTGAGGCTTTGCTATCTGAGTGGAAAAGGCTTGGAGCAAAGGGTATCCTGCTGCTTGGAACCGAGATGGAAAAGCATGACATAAAGCCCTTTACAAGGTGCAGTCTGCCTGTTGTGCTAATAGACAACTATTTCGAAGCCTTAAACCTCGATTGCGTGACTATAAATAACCTTCAGGGTGCCTATCTTGCCACAGACTATCTGATCAAACAAACACATGCACAGCCGGGATATCTGCATTCCTCATACATTATAACAGGCTTTGAGGAAAGAGCCGACGGCTTCTATAAAGCAATACGCAAAAACGGTATGTCAACCTCACGCTCAGTCGTACATCACCTCTCCCCTACAGTTGACGGTGCTTACTGCGATATGAAGGCAGTAATAAAAAGCGGTGACGAGCTTGCCCGATGCTACTTTGCCGACAATGACCTGATTGCTGCCGGAGCTATGCGCGCACTTTCAGAGGCAGGCTATCGCATCCCTGAAGACATATCAGTAATAGGCTTTGATGATATGCCAATGTGTACCTACATTACACCGCCTCTTTCAACCGTACATGTGCCTAAGCAGTACATGGGTGAAATTGCAGTAAAAAGGCTTGCAGAGATAATAAATTCTACCTCTGCAAGCCATGTAAAAATTGAAATAAGCACAGAAATTATAAAGAGAAAGAGTTGTTAATTTCTATACATTCACTTATGCATTTTTCTGTACTGCCGATGCACTAAGTTTGCCATCCTTCACATCTATAAGAATGGTATCTCCTGCTCTCACACCATCTGCCAGAATCAGCTTTGCCGCGAGTGTCTCGACATGCTTCTGCAGATATCTCTTGAGCGGTCTTGCTCCGTATACCGGATCGTAGCCATTATCGGTGATAAACTGCTTTGCAGTGTCTGTCAGCTCGACTGTGATTTCCTTGTCTACAAGACGCTTGTTTAAGTCTGCCATGAGCAGGGTGATGATATGACCGATGTTGTCCTTTGTGAGAGGCTTGAACATGATGATCTCATCAAGTCTGTTTAAAAACTCCGGTCTGAAATGACCCTTAAGCTCATCCATGACGCGGTTCTCACACTCTGTGCTGATGCTGCCGTCTGCCTCTATGCCCTCAAGAAGTTCCTGTGAACCGAGATTGCTTGTCATAATGATGATGGTGTTCTTGAAATCCACAGTACGTCCCTGTGAGTCGGTGATTCGTCCGTCATCAAGCACCTGAAGCAGCACGTTGAATACATCCGGATGGGCTTTTTCCACCTCATCAAAGAGTACTACTGAGTATGGCTTACGCCTTACAGCCTCTGTGAGCTGTCCACCCTCATCATAGCCTACATATCCAGGAGGCGCTCCGATGAGTCGTGACACTGAGTATTTCTCCATGTACTCACTCATATCAAGTCTGACCATGTTGTTTTCATCATCAAACAGACTTGCTGCAAGTGCCTTTGCAAGCTCTGTCTTACCTACACCTGTAGGTCCGAGGAACATAAACGAACCTATTGGCTTTGTAGGATCCTTGATGCCTGCCTTTGAACGGATGATAGCCTCTGTCACCTTTGTGACTCCGTCATCCTGTCCTATTACCCTCTTGTGCAGCTCCTCATCGAGGTGAAGTGTCTTATTACGCTCACTCTCCGTAAGCTTTGCAACAGGTATTCCTGTCCAGCGCGAGATAATGAGTGCAATTTCCTCATCGCCCACGTTCTCACGTACAAGCGATAAGTCTCTGTCCTTAAGCAGTGCCTCCTCTGATTCCAGCTCCTTCTGCAAATTTGGAAGCACGCCGTACTGCAGCTCTGCTGCCTTTTCCAGGTCATAGTTCTGCTGTGCTGTCTTGATTTCATTCTTTGTGGACTCAATCTTTTCACGAAGCTTGCTGACCTTGTCAACAGCGCCCTTCTCGTTCTGCCACTGAGCCTTTTTTGCATTAAAGTCATCACGCAGCTCTGCAAGCTCCTTTTGTAGTGCTGCGAGCCTGTCCTGACTTAAGTGGTCTGTCTCTTTCTTTAGAGCTGTCTCCTCTATCTCAAGCTGCATAATCTTACGATTCTGCTCATCAAGCTCTGCCGGCATTGAATCAAGCTCCGTCTTTATCATGGCGCATGCCTCATCCACAAGGTCTATTGCCTTATCAGGCAAAAATCTGTCTGTGATGTATCTGTTTGAAAGCACTGCCGCTGTGACAAGTGCCGAGTCTGTGATTTTAACGCCGTGGAATACCTCGTATCTGTCCTTAAGGCCACGAAGTATTGAGATAGTGTCCTCTACTGTCGGCTCGTCTACCATAACAGGCTGGAAACGTCTCTCAAGGGCTGCATCCTTCTCAATGTACTCACGGTACTCATCGAGTGTGGTGGCGCCCACGCAGTGCAGCTCACCTCTTGCAAGCATTGGCTTAAGAAGCTGTCCTGCATCCATGGCTCCGTCTGTCTTTCCTGCTCCGACAATTGTATGAAGCTCATCGATAAATAGAATTATCTGTCCGTCAGAGGCTTTTACCTCCTCAAGCACTGCCTTAAGTCTCTCCTCAAACTCGCCCCTGTACTTAGCTCCTGCAATCAGAGAGCCCATATCGAGTGCAAACAGTTTTTTGTCCTTTAAGCCCTCAGGCACATCGCCTTTTACGATACGCTGTGCCAGACCCTCAACGACTGCCGTTTTACCAACACCCGGCTCACCGATAAGTACCGGGTTATTTTTAGTCTTACGCGAGAGGATACGCACTACATTTCGTATCTCATCATCACGGCCGATAACAGGATCAAGCTTCTGCTGTCTTGCACGCTCCACCATGTCGTAGCCGTATTTCTCAAGTGTATCATATGTGGCCTCGGGGTTATCGGATGTGACCTTCTGATTGCCCCTGACCGTAGAAAGCGCTGTGAGGAATCTGTCTCTTGTGAGACCGTACTCCTTAATCAGCTCCTTCATTGCCTTGTTTGGATACTTCAGCAGACACAGGAAAAGATGCTCTACCGAAACATACTCATCTCCCATTGCCTTTGCCTCATCCTCAGCATGGATAAGAACCTTGTTTAAATCATTGCCCACATAGACCTGTGCACTGCTGCCGCTTACCTTTGTGCGCGCTGCCAGATGTCGCTTTGCATTCTCCGTGAAATGCTCTACGTTTATCTCCATCTTGTCAATCAGCTTCGGTATCAGTCCATCCTCCTGTGAAAGTAATGCCACAAGCAGGTGCTCCTGTTCTATCTCCTGATTGCCATAATCATATGCAAGCTTCTCGCAGTCATTGACTGCCTCTATTGATTTCTGTGTAAATTTTTGAATGTTCATAGTCTCACTCCCTTCTACTATGTTATCCATAAATATGATTCTTATGTGTCATACAGGTAATATCAAAATTTTATCTCTAAATATTCCTTTAAATAATTCTTCAATATTCCTTGTGACTATGTTATAACACGCAAATTAGCACTCGTCAAGTGAGAGTGCTAACAATTTTTATTAAATAAATATAAACTTTTGATTTACAAGCAAAAAAGAGTGATTTACATCACTCTCTTTTACTCAATCGGCTGCACAATCCCCGAAACATTGGCCAGATTCTGCATCTTGTCATCAGCGTCAGCCATGATATCTGCGCATTTCTTAAGCTCCTGCTGCATCTCCTCCGTGAATACACGGCTCTTCTTGTAGCGAAGCTGATGCTCTGTGCTGGCCCAGAAATTCATGGCAATGGTACGAAACTGTATCTCTATCGGAACCTTGTCCTTGTGATCCGAAAAATACACATCAACCAGCACTATCATATGAAGACTCCTGTAGCCATTCTCCTTCGGTTTTTTTATGTAGTCCTTTATTGTGACAATCTCGACATCCGCCTGATTCACAAGCATATTGGCCACCTGATATACATCGGATATAAATGGACAAATGACCCTGACGCCGGCTATATCCTTTATCTCACGCTTCATGGCGTTGGTGGTGAGCGGAATGCCCTTTCGCTTCATCTTGTCTATTATGCTGTCAAGCGACTTTACACGGCTCTTTATGTTCTCGATTGGATTTCTTTCGTGATTGTTTTTGAATTCATTATTTAATATCTGCAGCTTTGCTACTATCTGCTGTATGCCCGATTCGTAGTAGAACATGATGTGTTCATACTGCGAGGCAATTGAACTGAATTCGCCCAACATCGGCAGCATCTCTATTTGTGTATCATCCATGTTTATCCCCTTACATATAATATATTTCCGCTTTCCACTTTATAATCTATGCAAGCCGGCATAGCATGCAGTATACTCTCCGGCAGAAGGTTTACGAGTGGGAAGCTGCATTCCAATTAATTATTTACTTAATTTAGTAAGTAACAGCCGTGAAATTCGGTATGTTACTTCGATGAGGAGCACTCCTGCAACTACATCATATATCACATGCTGCTTCGTAGTCAATGTGGATATGAATACTGCTATAGCGCAAATACAGAAAGTTGTACGTATCCACTGCGGTACTTTTTTATTGCCGCGGATGCCAATATAGCACAGCCAGCTTACAAGGCAGTGTATAGACGGAAAAAGATTGTCCGCTGCATCCATACTATATAAAAAGCGCATGAGCTGTGCCCATATGTCTGAGCCCACTATTTCCGGGCGGGTGTTGGTTGTAGGATACACGACATAACAGATAAAACAGACTGCCTTTGCCAGCCAGTCTGCCATGAGAAAACGATAACAGTGCCTTTTATCCATCGCTGCATTGTACAGATATCCTATAATCCAAAAAATATAGCAGCCAAAATAAATGACTACTGTAGGGTACACAACCGGTATCATGTCATCAAGCGAGGTCTCTATATTGTGATGGATAAAACCGCCTGCAATAGCACGCGCCCCCCAGTATACACTGAAATTGAGCACTACTGTAAAAAGCAGCGGAATACGACTGTATTTTGGAAGTATTCTGTTAAAAAGCTGTCCTGTTTGCGATATGCTGTCCCTGGATAACACGTACTTCTTTGTCTCCTTTTATACACTCTTTAATTTCCGGAAGCAGGTCAATATGACCTTTTTTAAACAAAAGCACTATTGTGGAGCCAATCAGCTCAAAGTGCCCCATCTCTGCGCCCTTTCTCATCATGACATTCTCGTGGTCATTGACTATGCCTCCCACAAGCAGCGCACCTATCTCAATCTGTGCCACCTTGCCAAAATTAACTGTATCAAGAATTGTCCACATACGCCTGTTTTGCCTGTATACAGGCACATTTTCCAGTGCAATAGGCTGTACACTGTGAAGCAGTCCCTTCACAAAATGATTCCTGCCCTGAAATCCATCATCTATATAGCAGTAATGATGATAATCGTTGGCACAAAGACGCAGTATCACGCAGTCCCCTCCATCAAATTCCTTTGCAATTTTTTTGTCGGTGACAAGGTCCGTCACCTTGTACCATGAGCCCTTGATGTGAAAGCTGTTGTTACTTTTTATCCTATATGCACTCAGGTAACCGTCACACGGACTGATAAGATGCTCAGCCTGCCTGTCCACCTCAATATCATCACGCTTTCTGGAGAAAAAGTCCTGAAAGCTGTTATATTTCTGCCCCTTAAAATCAGACATGTCTATATTGTTATTCTTTATATACCGGCTGATAAACGGCTTAGACAACTGGGAGCGCGCGACCATTTCACCAAGCTTAAGTGCGCCTGTATACAGAAGCACCTTAAGTGTCATACGCCCCGGTGCAGTGGTATAAAGCCAGTCTACAAACGATTTTTTTGCCATTAAATAAGAACCTCCGCAATGAGAATACAAAACTCAACTGCTCCTATACCTACAAGCAGAACCTCTCCAAAAAGAGATGGCTTTTTGAGCTTTACAGGGAGCACGTAGCAAATGCCAATGATTAAAAGGGCAAGTGCCGCGATTGTCTGTGTATGTATAGCTGTGAACTCTCCAATCAGATATACCGCCGGGATAGCAAGCGCACTTGATGTGATTGGAAGCCCCAGATAATACTGTCTGCGCTCTGCTGTCGCTGCCTGCCTGTTGGCCTCATCCACATTAAAGTATGCCAGACGGATAAGCCCGCAAAGAATGAATACAAATATGGCGGTAAATGCTATTGAAATCTTTGGAGTCACACAAAATACCCACACTGCCGGAAGCACGCCGAAGCATATGATATCACTTAACGAATCTATCTGTATGCCAAATGTTCGCTCGTCCCTGGTACGATCCTTCTTTGTGGATGCAATGGTGCCATCAAACATATCACAGACACCGGCCAGCATAAGGCAGATTAGTGACCCCACATACCTATCCTTTATGGCAAGCATAACTCCAAGGAAGCCTATCCACATGCCTATGTATGTAAGCACTACCGTGTAATTATAAAAGCCTATGAGCCCTGTCTTTTTCTCTGTGTCTGTATTCCCTATATCCAGAGTATCTGCCATTGCAGAATTAATATTCATATTATTCATATTATTCATATTGATTCCCTTACTTTCGATCTTTTGTTTTTATCAGATAGAACATGATAAGTTTTCTCATTTACCATTAAACGGTAATATTATATGCCTATACCTGATATATAATAACATAAACTCATTAATTATTTGTTTAAACTTTTCTTAATATCTCTTATTTTTAGCAAAAAACAAGGCAGAACCCGCTTTCTGATTCTGCCCGCATACTATAGCATATCATGAATTATATCTTTAATCTCCTGCTTGTCCTTTTCAAGAACAAATGCAAGCTCTGCATTTAAATTGTGCTCTGCCATCTTGCCATAGCGCTCATCGACGGATGTAGCCTTCTTGCCTGCCTGCGCACGCTGCTCATTTCTGATATGTAAACACTTTAAGAGACTGATCACACTATCCAGCTCACAGCTTCTGACTGCCTCCTTATAGCGCGTTTCGCGCTCCTTCTCATTGTTTACCACGAGTGCCTCTATCTCAGGTACTCTATCAAGCACCGCCTGTGCCTCATCCTGTGTTATTACCTTACGTATCCTCTTATCAGCATTGTCGACAGGTATATACACTCTGTCATTCTCCTCCTCAACAGGGCGGAGTAAAAAATATGACTTGAGCTTCTTGTCTCCTGACATGTCTAACTCCACGATTTCGCTTATTTTACAAATTCCATTTGTAGCATTTAATACGTAATCACCTATTTCGAACATATCACACCTCTTTCGTTATACAATATTATTTTATCACTTTTTCACGAATTTTGTAAGAGGAATTTTTCAGAAATGCCAAATATATCAAAAAAGCGTGTTTTACGTCAATAAAACACGCTTTAAAAAATTACTCAATCAGCTGCTTCACGCGGTCATCGAGCTGGAGCATACGGATAATAAGCTCTATTGAGCCCTTGATACCGTAGCTGGCACTGTTGATACAGATATCATAGTTACTTGCCTTGCTCCACTTTCTGCCGGTATAGAATTTGTAGGTCTTCAAATGTCTCTTATCCTCAGATTCTATCCATTTCTTTGCCTGGTTCGGAGTCACATTCTTATTTATCTCAAGGAAACGCTGGACTCTTCTCTTCTCCGGTGCTGTGATAAAAATACTTATGTGAGGAATATGATTGTTTGTCAGAATCGCATCTGCAAAACGTCCCATAACAATGAAGTCCTCCTGCTTTGCCTTCTCTACAAGGAACTTGCTTGTATCAAAGAAAAGCACATCCTCTGATGAAAGTCCGTGGTATTTCTTAAAAGCTTTTATGCGCTTTTTGATTCCCATTCGCTCTTTTTTCTGGAAGGTAGCTGTAGCCTGGGCTGCTTCCTCTCCATCCTTCTGTCTGAACACCTCATTCATGACAGACACATCATAGAAATTCATACGAAGCTTGTCTGCAAGTGCAAATCCAATCTCATTTCCACCACATCCGCAGGAACGTCCTATACAGATAATCAGATGATCGCCCGTCTTGAAACGATCCTTCAGGTTTACGGTATTTAAATCCGCTATCTTTGGATCGAGGATATCTCCGTCAGCAAAGCCTGTCGGGAGCTCCGCTATCTCCTCTACTATGTTGTTGTATCTGACCATGATATCATGCCTTGTATCGTGATCAGGTATTGTTCTTGCCATGTTGCTTATCAGGGCAAGCTCGCTTCGGATTCTTGAGCTGTTCTGCCTTGAGTGCAGATCCTCCATGATGTTACGGATACATATATCCTTCTCGCCACCAAATACCCTGCCGAGGGATGAGCCTAATTTCTTGTATACTTCGGCATCAAGCTCATAGATTTCGATGGCAAGAGCTTTAATTTTCTCGTCATAAAATTCCATAATTCATCCCTCCTATAAAAAGAATATGATCATATCTATGATGAAAACAGGTATCAGATAACGCAATGACCACCATATGTAACCAAAGAACGATGGCATGTTGATACCGTTTTCGTCTGATAATGACTTGACCATAAAGTTCGGTGCATTTCCAATGTATGTGTTGGCTCCCATAAATACAGCGCCACACGAAATTGCCATAAGCATCTTGACCGGCACCACTCCCAGTGTGGTTGCGACACCTGTAGTAAAGTGCATGGCACCCGCTGTAGTAAGGAAAACCAGATATGTCGGTGTATTGTCGAGGAAGCTTGAAAGTGCTCCTGTTGCCCAGAACATCTCAAACGGCTTTGTGATTCCAAGACCTGAACCTGCACTCTTTAATACCATAAGAGCAGGCTGCATGGTGATGAAGATTCCGATGAAAAGCACCGCAACCTCCTGAATTGCTCCCCATGTGAAATGGTTCTGCACACGAACCTCCTTCGGTGTTGTCTTGAAGGAAAGCAGGGCTGCAAGCAGAATAATAGCAATCTCAATAATTGCAGGCACAGTGAGTGTAACCTCCCTGAATATCGGAATACCGATAACCTCTCCTGCAGCGTTCTGGAATGCAGAAAGCTTAGGAAGCACACCGCTTAGTATAACAGCTATGACAATCATTACGATATATAAAAAGTTGTGGGCACCCTTTATCCTGATAAGAGGCTCATTTTCCTTCACCTCAGGCATAAGTCCCTTAGTGATATCCTTCTGGTATGCCTTCTTGTCCAAATGATAAAATATGGAAAGAAGCAGTATCATATTTATTACGAGAACCGGAAACAGCCTCAAGCTCCAGAAGAACGATACTCCTCTTGAAAATCCCATGAGCAGTGGCGGATCTCCGATAGGTGTAAGACATCCTCCGATATTTGACACAAGAAAAATGAAAAATACCATGATGTGACGCTTGTTCTTTCTCCATGAGTTCATCTGTATAATCGGCCTTACAAAAAGCATACTGGCTCCTGTAGTTCCTATACAGCTTGAAAAAAGAGTTCCAACAGCAAGCATGATAACGTTTACCTTTGGGTTGCCGACCAGACTTCCCTCCAGCTTGATATTTCCGGCTACGCAGAACAATCCAAAGAGCAGAACGATAAAGGTCAGATAGTCGCCTATCAGACACTCCAGTACCGTCTCTACGGCTTTTGGTGCTCCATAGAACAGCGCGAACGGAATGGCAAAAAGCAGTGACCATAAGATAACTGCATGAGCTTGATGCTTCTCCCACCATTCAGGCTTCACAAGCGGCATAACTGCTATGCACAGTAATAAGCCCGCAAATGGGATACACAACATTAATAATGTGTTTGACATTCTTTTCACCTCTACTTTGTTAAAAAATAAACTAATTCAAATCTAGTTCATTTTACACCATTATTTTTTATTTGCAACTGTTTATAGAAAAATTTTAATTTATATATGTTTTTTATATAATATTCACATTTTTATAAACAATAATGCATTACCAGTTGGTAAAATTATCTATAATATAGTCTGCATCATGAGCCATATCATCCTTTGGTGAAATATTCGATCTCACATAAAATGCATCCATCAGGCATTCCTTTGCCCCTTTGATATCGGTAGTCGAATCATTTCCTATAAAAAGCGATTTTGATACGTCAATATCATGCTTATTTATCAGCTCCGTATAAAATCTGATATCAGGCTTTTTTGTATTATAATCAGATGAGATAAATACGTCATCAAACAAATCAAAGATATCAAGTCTTCTCATCTCATAGGCTGTAAATATACGCTGCGCATTTGAAAGCAGATATATATTCTTTCCCGCCTTCTTAAGTTCCTTAAGCATCTCCTTTGTACCCGGATAAAGCTTTATGTATTCGGTGCTCATCACCCTGAAAAACTGGCCTGTATGCACCGAAAGCTCCTTTGTCGGATTCACACTCTTTTCCTCATAAAGCTTTTCAAATACATCCTCTATATGTATCTCCGGTGATGCTTCATGGGCATATGAGATAGCAAACTGCACATCTGCATCAGACTTTTCAATTTTCTTCTTCAGCTCTGCTTCGCTGCTTTTTACAAGTGTCTCATAGCGCTCCTTAAGCTCCTTTGCCTCATACAGTGCTCCGTAATAGCCATAGAACATGGCGAGCTTTTCCCAGATTGCAGTGTCACTCTCGTCTGTGTGAATGTCCACGAGCGTACCGTAGAGGTCGAATATATAGTTATCATATGTGAGTGGAAGTTTCATGCTTTTCTCCTTTCGACAATCCAATTATATTCCTTACCGCCCATTGTAATATGCTTTGTGGCTTGGGTGCAAGTGGGAAGCTCAAAACCTCCACTGCTTCCCACTCACATCATCGCCCTGCGTAGCTTCGCCAATGTATTCTTCTCCATTCGTGATATGGCCACCTGGTTGCGTCCAAGCACTTCTGCCACCTGCTTCTGTGTCTTATCCTGCATATAGCGGAGCATAATCAGTCTGCGCTCGCTATCATCCAGTGAGTTAAACGCCTGCTGCATTGCGATGTGATTTATCACTTTATCTGTCTCCGATGGCTTGTCTGATGCTTCTGCACTCATTTTATTGTCCAAATAATCAAGCACACTTTCATTTTCTATTGACGATGCATTTTTATCAGCTTCCATGGCAATTATTATATCTTGTTTTGACATACCGGAAATAATTTCCATTTTTTCAAGTGATATTTCACTATTTTCATTCATTCTGTATTTTTCTCTGATAATTGCAATTTTTCTTGCATCATCCCGTATTTTTCGACTGATATGTACCATTCCATCATCACGTAAAAAGCGCTGTATTTCCCCTATTATCAACGGGATAATGTATTATAGTGGAAATTTTGAAATTTCCTTTATCCAATAGGGTAATTATCTTGAATAAGATATATGAAATTTTACACGCAAGAAGATGTATCTCCTTGCGATGTATTAACTATAGAAATGTAATTTACTGTCGTGTCAAAAGATCATTATACTCAATTTCAACATAATCATTCGAAATTTTGATTTTCTTAATATATTCACGTACAGTCTTTTGTCTTTCATTGAAAGACATGAACTCCCAGCTGTCAGCAACACTTTTGAATGCTTTCGCTCTTGCTGCCATGTCTTTAGCTCTTGTGTTCTTTAAGGTGTACTGTTCAATCTGTGTATTCAGATTTTCCAATTCCTTGTTAATCTCACCAATCGTCTCTAGCAGGACATTATTATTGGTATCAGATGCATATAAATTATACAAAGATTTCAGCTTTCCTTCAAGAACTGTTTTTCTCTGGTTCATAGCTTCAAATCCCTTTTGATTTTGATGTTCTGATTTCCCTTCAATTATCTCATACTCTTTTGATAATTTCAGCATATCATTAACAACAACTTCCTCAACTTCCGCTGCATCCAGCTTTCCATTCTGGCAATTAGGATTCTTAACCAGGTGCGGTTTGCTATGATCTAAAGAGTAACAGTAAATCATCACTCTACCACCGCTCCATTTTTGATAACGCATCTTCGCACCACATAATCCACAATATATTAAGCCTGTTAGTAAATACTGTGATTTATGAGAAGTTGCTCTTGTTCTTGTTTTTCGCAATTCCTGAACTTCATCAAATAATTTTTTATCAACTATTGGTTCGTGAAGACCATCAACGATTTCCTTATTATATTTGAGCTTTCCAATGTATGTCACCCTGGATAACATATCGGACACTTGCTTGTCTCCTTTTAGGTCAAACATCTTTGCCAGTGCATACGTGGAATAGCCTTCCTTATATAATTCAAAAATCTTTTTGACTGTTTCTGCATCTTTATTTGGTATAAGAACATCATCGCCATTATTATAATCATAACCAAACGGCGGTTTCGTACCACGCCATTTTCCAGTTTTGATTCTCTCTGTAATTCCCATTTGTGTACGTTCACGAATATTTTCTCGTTCATACTGAGCAAATACAGATAAAATACCTACCATAGCTTTTCCATATGGTGTTGTTGTATCAAAATTTTCATTTAATGAAATAAAACCAACACCATTTGCCTCAAACACATCTTCCAGAAGATAAATCGTGTCTTTCTGACTTCTGGACAAACGGTCAAGTTTAACAACTACAACAGATTCAACTTTGCCTTCTTGAATTTCTTTAATAAGACGTTTCATCTCCGGTCGGTTCAGATTACTTCCCGAATAACCACCATCAATGTACAGATCATAATTATCAATCTCCTGATAATTACAATACTTTTCAAGTTTCTCTGTCTGAGCACCTACTGAATATCCTTCTTCAAACTGAACATTTGTAGAAACTCTGATATACAATCCTGTTTTTTTATTATTTGAGGTATCCTTTCCGATTCTTATGTTTCTCACCTCTATCTTTCCTCCTCTCAAGTACACTATACCATCCTTCTGAAGAAATTTCAACTTATTTTATGTTTTAATATAAGTTATGTAAAATTTCTTTTTTCAGATGGTTCGATTTTAATATTATCAACTGCTCCCATCTCTTTATTCATCTGATATAATATCTGACGAACCACCGGTGAATCCAATCTGAATCTTTCTAAATCTTTATCTTCGATCACATTACCATTTGCATCATATCTTCTTACAATTTTTAATGCCATCGCAATCCCTCCCTTTATAAATCATATTCAATCGTCTCTAAAAAATCACCAGAACCGCTCGTCCTGTATTGCCATTCTTTTGTGTTATCTACATTTAATGATGTCATTTTCTGTTGAATTGTCGAAAGTAGAAATATCAGTTCCCGCTTTCGTTCATTCCCATCTGAATCCGTACTGCTTTCAGTACCCGATCCAGGCTCCACTTGTTCACTCTTCCGCATTTCTCAATAATACATTTTGTAGAAATGCTCATAACCTGTTCAGCCAGTGCCAGGCTTCCTTTTCGGATTCCCGTCATATCATATTTGCTGATAAATACATGCGTTGGCAAATACCGTTTCTTATAAATCCTTGATGTCAGCGGAACTACCGTTATGACTGAACTGTATGTATTGGCTTTATTATTGCTCACTACAATCACCGGTCTTACTCCACCCTGAACCGAAGTTGTCGGGAACATACCGAGATCTGCCCATAAGATATCTCCTCTTCGGATTGTCATTTGTCCTCTCTCCAATCTGTTATTTTTATTTGTAAAGCATCCATAGCGCTATATTGGCTCCACAGGAATACGGCAGAGTTTCTTTCCTATAAGGAAAGCTCTGCCGCATAACCTCTATAGCCAATTTGATTATTAAACAGTGCTCGCTCGATTCTATTTATCCTCGATACCCCGAATCGTTACTCCCGCATGTGCAGGAAGGGAATAATAACCTGCTCGGATGCACGCTCCGGACCACAACCCGGAAACTCTCGTTTCCAGGCTCCAGCAGTTCATAGGTTTACCAGTTACAGACTTCTCAGGGTCTGCAAGTGTATCGCATCTCATACATGTCATCGCATCACCAGCCTGCCAGCTAGCTTCGGTCAGTGCTTTTTCGCAGCATTACGGACTGAACTAAAATCTTTGTTTTGTCTTATAATCCTATAGCGGCATCTTCCTCGTGCTCACTGTATGAAATGTTACGTCAGTTATTATTGGATATTCAGTTATCATGGTACATTTTAGGGAGTCCTTAAAGCTCCTCTAATTACTAAAGTCAAATGACTTCGGCTGATGCAAAAAATTTTCCAATATTTTTTAAAAAAATTCTTTCATATACATTTCACGCATTTTATTAAGGATCGTTTTTAACTTGTACGCTAATACCTGTCTGGAGATTCCCATAATCTCTGCCATCTGTGTCTGAGTCTTGTTTTCAAAGAAAATGCCGTAAATAATCATGCGTTCCTCCGCATTCAGCTGGTCGATCACTTTATGAATATCCTGCTGTTCCATTTTCGTCAGTACACTGTGCTCCACGTCACAATTCAGATCCGGGAAATCCTCAATCATGAATCCTTCCCCATCAATGGACTGTCCACTGTAAGGTACCTCCCGCAGCATCTTATCCACGACATCTCCTAATCCGTTCTTAATCTCAACTTTTTTTGCCTTGCTGCTTCTGTAAAAATTGTTCATCGCATACGCAACTTCTTTTGTAATCTCGATCATTTCTCCATCAATATTTGCGTAGTACTTTCCTTCATAAAAATATGGGTGTTCAATATACATATCCGTTCCTCCTGAATTTGAAATCTTGTTGCTCGTTTCAAATCCAGAAGGCGGACCTCTGTTTAGAATCATGCCTGCTCCGCCTTTATCCTGCCGGGATACGCCCGCAGTTATTGGCTGAAAAATTCAGGCACGAAAAAAAGCCCCAGTAGTTTTTTCTTAACTACTGAGGCTTTCGTCTCTTTCTTGTATTCAGTTATCTATGCCTTCTTTCATCAGCATAATCATTGTATCAGGATAAAGTTCACAAAGTATCCGCAATACGTTCCCATAAGTTCATGTCATTATTAGAATCGTACATATTTCAGTGTAAAAAGTTCACTATTCAAATTCTGATTATTTATAGTTAATATGTTCTATCAAAATGACTATTTTCTGTTTCATTATTTAATTTAACAAAACAATTCCTATGCCAAAAGGCAGAGTTCACTTTACATTTTCCCCACTAAAGCTGAACAAGTCGAACTCTGTATATGATATTATCGTATACAGGAATATGTTTTGTTTGGTGTATCGAAGAAAATAAAAGTAACGGCATTGTATATTACGAAAGTGATATACAGTGTCGTTATTTTTATGCTATAATGCGGATATGAATTTAACAAATCGGAATTTAAAGAGGAGGAATAATGCAATGAACTTCTTTGAAAATACTCGTAATCCACAAGGCTTCGGCGGAAAATTGATGACGAAGATGATGAACATCGGTCACGCCAAGTTATCACAATGGGGATTCTCAAATATCTCAGTGAATCCGGACGCTGCGGTACTGGATGTTGGTTGCGGAGGCGGTGCAAATATTGTAGCCTGGTTGGGCAAATGCGGAAATGGACATGTGACAGGAATGGATTATTCGGAGGTCAGCGTGGCAGAATCTCAAAAACTGAACGCCACCGCCATTAAACAAGGGAAATGTTGCGTGGTTCAAGGTGATGTATCTGCTATCCCTTTTCCTGATGCGGTTTTTGATTATGTTTCTGCTTTCGAGACAGTTTACTTCTGGCCTGGATTGGAAAAATGTTTTTTTGAGGTAAATCGGGTTCTGAAAAACAGAGGGACATTCCTGATTTGTAACGAATCTGACGGAACGAATGCCGCAGATGAAAAATGGACAAAGTTGATTGATGGTATGAAGATTTACACCTCTGATCAACTCATTGCTGCTTTGAAAGAAGCAGGTTTTACAGAGATAAAAATGTATTCAAATACAAAAAATCATTGGATAAGTATTGTTGCAACGAAATAGCTAATTTCCAGTTTTACGAAATAAAGAAATTGTAGGAGGAATATATATGGTTGGAAGAATTTATCACGTTGGATTAACCGTTTCTGATTTGAATCGCTCGATTGCTTTCTACAGAGATATTCTTGGGCTTAAATTTCAGGGTGAAATCTTTATGGAAGGCGAAGAGACAGATAAAATGTTCCGTAAGGAAAATTGTAAAGCAAGGGTTGCATATTTGAATGGTTCGAAGGTTCTTGAAGCACCACCGATTGAATTGATTCAGTTTGTAGACAGCAAAATCCATAAAGAACAATCAGACTTGTTTACGACATCTATCTCGGAAGTATGCTTTTACACGGATGACATTGATTTTGTTTACAAAACCCTTATCGAAAATCATGTGGAGTGCTTGTCTGAACCGCAGTATTTCGATTTTAGGGCAGATGGATTTGGGGAAAGCAGAGCTTTTTATTTCAGAGACCCGGATGGAATCATTCTTGAGATGATGCAACCACTTTGATGAAAAATTATAAGTACAGGAAAATGACAACTTCCAGTTTGGAGAAAAGAGAATGGCGAAAGCTGTTCTCTTTTTTCATGTATATCTTAATTTAAAATCCCATAATTAACATTCTTGCCACTGCCCATTGGGCAGTTGCCAAATGTGGGTTGCACTTTTGGTTGCATTTTTTGAGAAGGTTGCATTTTTGGTTGCACTTTTTAGAAAACTGCAGCCAGAAAAAGCTAGTGTTTTGGTGTGCTACCCGTCAAGTAGACAAATTAAATAACGAAAATTTTTTCTTCCCCGGTACAGTTTATGTACCGGGTTATTTATGCAACGTTTTTTAGTTTTTGTTCATGAAATTCCAGTGGTGTAAGCACCCCAAGATTTCGTTGAACTCTTTTGTTTGTGTAGAGAACAAAAAGACGGGCATTGAAGAAGCCATTGAAACTGAAAAGTTGAAACAGGCACTTGTTGAAGATGAAAACAGTATAAAGAAATATTTTGAAATGTATGCGAAAGCAGATTTTGACGATGAAGATACACGAAATCAGATGCTTGAATATTTTGTAGATAAGATATATGTGTATAATGACCGCCTGGTGATTACATGGTATTATTCAGATGATAAAACATCTATTAACCTAGATGCATTAACAGAAATTACAGAAACATCTGAATCTAACACGGTAGATAGGGGTTCGACATTGCTACAGTCAGGTCCATATACTTTTCTGCCATATGTACTGCCATAGCACCATCTGCCACTGCTGTTACTATCTGACGAAGTAACTTTGTTCTGACATCTCCTACAGCATAAACACCCGGAATACTCGTTTCAGTGTTTTCACCTGCCACAATATATCCTTTATTATCCAGTTCTATCTGATTATCTAAAAAATCTGTTGTCGGTTTTCTTCCTATACTCACAAACAGGCCGTCACATTCTATAATGTTTTCTTCTCCTGTAACTGTATCTTTCAACCGCACACCAGTCAATCGTTCTCCATAAATCAGTTCATTTACTGTATTGTTCCATCGAAACTCTATATTTTCAGTTTTCATCAGCTGGTCATGGTAGATTTTCGTTGCACGTAATGTATCTCTTCGATGAACAATGATGACTTTCTTAGCAATTCGACTTAAAAGAACAGCATCTGATACAGCAGAATTTCCACCACCAACAACCACCACGATCTTATCTTTATAAAACATACCATCACAGGAGGCACAATAAGCAACCCCATGACCTATCAATTCTTTTTCTTTAGCAAGACCAAGTTCTCTTGGATTTGCTCCAGTAGCAATCACTACTGTTTTCCCAATATAAATTCCCGAACTAGTTTCTACTCTCTTAAGCTTTCCTGTTAAATCCATATTAAAAACTTCAGCATATTCACTTTTAGCGCCAAATTTTTCCGCCTGTTTTTGCATTTTCTCTGCCAATGAAAATCCGTCAATTCCATTTTCAAAACCAGGATAGTTATCAATCTGCCAGGTCAATGACATCTGACCACCTGCAGATAATTTTTCTATAACAATTGTATCAAGTCCTGCTCTGGCTGCGTATAATGCTGAAGTATACCCTCCAGGTCCTCCCCCTACGATAATCATATCGTAAACATGATTTTCATTCATACAGCAGTCCTCCTTTTATTTTTCCAATGCTTCATTAATAAAATTCTCTATCATTATTTTTGATTCAGGTGCAACAATAGAATCTATTGCCTTTCCATTTCGATATAAAACCAGCGTAGGAATCACCTCAATCTTTTCAGCTTCTACAATCTGCGGTTCTTCATCAATATTTACTTTTCCAGCAACAAGAATATCGCTGTATTCTTCACTTATTTTTTCATAAGCTGCTCCAATTCTACGGCAATAACCACACCAAGGTGCCCAGAAATCAACCAAAACCGGTTTTTCCTTATGAATTAATTGTCCAAACTTTTCTTTATTTATATTTATAGATGTCATATTTTTCAACTCCTTCTCCTATTTGAACTTAATATACCCCAAATAAGTGCTTGCTTCCGTGATGATATCACAGAAAAGTTGATTTACTTTATTACGCTTTTTTACTTCTATTTACAGCATATGTCAGTTATATAATTGACTCTTCTCAATAAATTAAGTATACTCTCATCTTTGACAGTTACAAAAAGATGGGAGTATTATACGTTCAATTCATTATTTTCGGCAAGTAAGAAATAATCAATATGAGAATCACATAACACAAAAGGATGTACTTCGGTAACTTCTACATTACCTTGGCACATCCTTTCGTACTATTTTTTGCTATTCTTCTTAATGGCAGCTGTGGCTTCCACATCCATGCTCACCACATGTATGTCCTTCCCCGTGGTTGTGCTCATGGTGAGAACATTTCACATCCGGATTATACTCAAGTGTTTCATTGATAAAAGCTTCTACTGCTTCATCTGCATCTCCGGAAACTCCTCCGAAAAGCTTGATGCCTGCTGCCGCTAACGCTGTCTGTGCGCCGCCTCCGATTCCGCCACAAATCAAAACATCTGCATTCAATGCATTAAGAACTCCTGCCAATGCGCCATGTCCGCTTCCATTCGTATCTACTATTTCTGAATGTACTACTTTTCCTTCCTCTACATCGTAAATCTTAAATGTCTCTGTGTGTCCAAAGTGCTGGAAAATCTGTCCATTTTCATATGTTACTGCTATTCTCATAATATCTTCTCCTTTTTCTGCTGCATATTTTTTGTAAATTTCCTGTTTGTAACATCCTCCAAAGCTGCAGTTGCCGCTCTGACCGTCACAGATTCTGAAATCCCCGCCCGCAATTCTGAGCGGATGTCCGTCAATAAGTGCATCTGCTATTTTCTTCCGGGCAATCTCGTAAATCCGCTGGACCGTCGTTCTTGCGATCTGCATAGATACTGCACACTGCTCCTGACTATAACCTTTCTTGTCCAAAAGACGGATTGTCTCGTACTCATCTACCGTCAGAACAA
>OMAQ01000598.1_pt1 | contig 19304 bp, 13 predicted proteins | sample 1673461 | NCBI WGS metagenome assembly OMAQ01 (sample SAMEA103958112, study PRJEB25191) | human gut metagenome | biome: human-associated habitat [ENVO:00009003]; feature: intestine environment [ENVO:2100002]; material: feces | place: Germany | collected 2013/2015
CGAACACCAAGCTTTTTAAGCACATTTTCATCCACCTGCGCAAGCAAAACGGAGGAATGCATCTCGCAGTTCTTAAGCTCGCAAAGCTTGTGCATCGCTTTTGCCGCATTTTCGTCTGCTGTGGCGGAAATCGCAAGCGCAATCAGCACTTCGTCCGTGTGAAGCCTTGGATTTTTGTTGCCGAGGTGGTTGATTTTAAGCTCTTGAATCGGCTTGATAACATCGGGGCCTATCAAAAGCACATCATCGTTAATTCCCGCAAGGTGCTTGAGCGCGTTTAAAAGAGTTGCCGATGCACAGCCCAGCAGAGCGGAGGTTTTGCCGGTAACGATTGTGCCGTCTTTAAGCTCTGCGGCCGCCGCGGGTTGGTCGGTTTCTGCCGCAAGCTCATGCGCCGCTGCGGCGCACGGTCTGCTTTCAGCGCTTATGCCGGCCTGATTCATTAAAAGCTCAAGCTTGTAAATTTCTTCTTTGTTTCCCGCGCCCTTTGCGGCGTTTTTAACCGCATTGTAGTATCTGCGCACAATTTCCTGAAGCGATGCCTGCGAAACCGCATCATTGTCGAAAATGCAGTTGCCCGCCATGTTTACACCCATATCCGTGGGCGATTTATACGGGCAGGTGCCGTACATCCTTTCAAAAGTGGCTTTAAGCACCGGGAAAATTTCAACATCGCGGTTGTAGTTCACGGTTGTTTTGCCGTATGCCTCCAAGTGCCACGGGTCTATCATATTTATGTCGTTAAGATCAGCCGTTGCTGCTTCATAAGCCATATTAACCGGGTGGCGAAGCGGCAGATTCCAAATCGGGAAAGTTTCAAATTTTGCATATCCGGCTTTAACTCCGCGCTTGTTTTCATGATAAAGCTGTGAAAGGCAAACCGCCATTTTTCCGCTGCCGGGGCCGGGTGCCGTGATAACCACAAGCTGCCTTTCGGTGCGGATAAAATCGTTTTTGCCGTAGCCGTTGTCGCTTACTATGTTTGAAATGTTTGAGGGATAACCGTCTATCAAATAATGGTGATAAACGGGAATGCCGGCGTCGGCAAGCCTTTCCTCAAATCTGAGCACCTTGGGATGGGCGGCATATTTTGTGAGCACCACGCTGCCCACCATAAGCCCCTTTTTTGTGAATGCTTTTGCAAGGCGCAAGGCATCAACATCGTAAGTTATGCCCAAATCGCTGCGAACCTTGCTCTTTTCAATATCCTCGGCGCTGACAACTATCACGATTTCTGCTTCATCCTTCAGTTGAAGCAGCATTTGAAGCTTGCTGTCCGGCTCAAAGCCGGGAAGCACCCTTGCAGCATGGTAATCGTCAAAAAGCTTGCCGCCGAATTCCAAATAAAGCTTGCCGCCGAATTCACAAATTCGCTCGCGAATTCTTGTGGATTGCATTTTTAAATATTTGTCATTGTCAAATCCGATTTTATACATATTTCCTCTCCGTAATGCCGATAAAAACAATAAGACGGCTGCACGAGCGTACAACCGTCTGTACTTACACATTATAAAGCAAAGAAAGCATAAAATCAATATCCGCAATAAAAAAATACGCAAAAATTCATTCGGCTTTTAAACATTCGATTTGCGGCGATTGAATATCCGCCGCCGCTGTGCCGCACTGCCAAAAGCTTTGAACGGCGATTTGAGCTTTCCGCTTTCTGCGCTTTTATCGGCTTTTACGGTCTAAACCGATAAATATATCTTTCGGGCAATCAAAATAATAAACGGATACGGTTGCCCGCACGGAGTGCACCGTATCCGCTTTATGTGCCGCTTTTTGATGTGCCTGACTGTTCGTTTATTATAAATTCGGGCGGAATGTGTTTAACCGCGTATTCATGGCGGGAAAACACCTTCATGATTTCGTATTCCGCCGCAAGGGCGTGTGCGTCAATTTTAATCGGCACAAATATCGTGTCTTTTTTTGCCGCAAGCACCTTCCAATGCAGATAGCCTGATTTTGCGATAAATTCGGGGTCATCCGTTATATAAACATATTTTGAATTGCCCATGGGTAAAATCCCGTGCTTTGTTATGCCGGCGGCGTTTTCAATTGCCGTCCAGTGATACATGCATGAATTTTCACGCGGGCAAAACGGCTTTTCAAATTTGCTTTCCTCGCAGGCTTCGTCAAATAATAATTTGTTTGCTAGCGTGCTTGAGAAAAAATAAGAAACAGCGGCTCGCCAAAACGCACGGACGTTGCTTTTTGAACGTCTGCCGCCGCCGAGCAGAGCCTTAAATGAAAAAACCAGCTCATCGTGAACGGAACCGCCTTTAATGCGGCAGCGGATTTTGCGAAGCAGCTTTTTGCTTTTGTCGCAGCGTTCGGCTTCGGCATATGTGATTTTTATTGCTTTTAAATCATTGCTCATCTTTGTAATCCACCGCTTTGAATGCTATTTTTAAAATGTGTTTTAATGGCGGATATATATAACGGTGTGTAGCCGTTAAAATATTTGTTGTTTGGGTGTGCGCTGTTCATCGCGATTATCAATTGCGTAAATAATGCAGGTGATTCCCGAAATCAGCGCAAGCAAAATTGCGCCGCCCATCGGCTCGGCAAGAGCAGAGCCTATAAGCGGCCTGCAACGGCAGCGAGGGCCGTAATCATAATCAAAGTTACCGTGCAACCTTTTTTAAGGGCGCCTCCTGCGTTTGCTTAATAAAAGTGTATCATATGCCGCACAAAGTGTCTACTTTAAAATCATAATCTGCCGCCTTCACTGCATTTTAAGGCAGTATTTTGCCGCTTGTTTGATTTATTGAGCAATCGGTCTTTACGGAGTACGCCGCTTGGGGCGCATTCTTCTTTACACAGCGTGCCGCTTCGCCTGAATTTTTTTATTGGTTGCTTAAAATTCCAAACAAACATAAAACTCTGTACAAATATATTGTGATTATATTATTTTATATTGCTTGTTTGTCAAAAAAATGATAATATGGTTTTGGACACACAAAAAATCCAAATAAAGGAGTGTATTCATGAATAAAAAATTCAAAACCATGCAGGCGGTTATTGCAGTAATTTTAGCCGTGTTAACGGTTGCAAGCCCGGTTTCGATAATGGCTTCGCAGCAAAATATCGCCGCTGCGGCAGAATCGCAGGCACAGGAATCCGAAACAACAGAAGCTTCCTCCGCCGAAGATGCGTATGTTCTGTATGAAGATACGAGTATGCGCGATGAAAGCACAAAGTATTTCCGTATGAGCGACGGCACTGTGCAGGCTGCGCAATATTTAACACCCGTGCATTTTGAACAAAACGGCAGATGGGTGGATTATGATAACACTCTTTCGGAAACGAGTGCAGATGATGATGAAAACGCGGGCAGAATTGTTAAAAATAAGGATTTGGTAAATCACACTGCCGATTACAGCGTAAGGCTTTCCAAAAAAACGAACGGCAAAAAATTTGTTCGCCTTGAAAAAGACGGCTATGAAATTTCCTGGTATTATAAAGATGCCGAAAAAAGCACTGCGCAAATCGAGAAAAACGAGGTGAGCGGCGACCCGACGGTTTTGGAAAATCTCACCTCAACCGTTGATTATAAAAATGTTTATAAAGGCACGGATTTTCAATATATTCTCGGCCCTGCCGGAATTAAAGAAAATATTATTCTGAAAAGCGATAAATCGCCGAGCAATTTCACATCGGTTTATAAGGCAAACGGCCTTGTTCCCGTTCAGATTGACGATAAAACAATAGAAATGCGGGATTCCGACGGTAAGGTGATATACACTTTAACTGCGCCTTTTATGGAAGACGCGCAGGGAAATGCTTCTGCGGGGATAACGCTTGCGCTGATTGAAAGCAAAAACAACACCTTCACGGTTAAAACAACGCTTGATGAAGCTTGGCTGAGTGAGCAGAGCAGGGAATATCCCATTACGGTTGACCCTGTGCTTAAAACAGAGCAAAGCGCAAAAAATGTTCAATCGGCATTCGTATCGTCCCAAAATCCGAATAAATGCTATAAAGCATCCGGCACGGACGATATGGGCAGCCTTTATGTGGGCAATATTTACGGCTACGGTCAAACCGAAAGCTATATGAAATTCACGGAATTGCCCGCGCTCGGCATTGCGGATAAGGTTGTGGATGCAAAATTGTATCTCGGCCTGCGCAAATGCGAGGTTGGGCTTCCCGTAAATGTTAAAAGGCTTGTTGAAGATTGGAACGAAAAAACGGTAACCTGGAACAACGGCCCTCACAGCACCTCCGATATTTCCGATTATTTGATGCTTACGGAAAAAACGGATTTGACCAAATTCCGCGAGGTTGAAATCACGGATATGGTGCGCAGTTGGTATGAGGATAAAAGCAGTAACTACGGCTTGTCCTTAACAACCACCAAAACGGCTGCGGCAAAGGCTTGGTTTTATTCGATAAATTACACCACTTATCCGAATAACAGGCCGGTAATGACGGTGTCTTACCGCAATATGTCGGGCTACGAGGATTACTGGTCGTTCACGGATACGGCGGCAGGCCGCGGCGGCACGGCAAGCGTTAATAATTATAACGGCAATCTTGTTTTTTCTCAGCCGGTAACGCAGGATGCCGGCGGCAGCTTGATGCCCGTTAACCTTTCGCTTGTTTATAATTCAAATAAAGAGGCTGCCAAATATGCCGATTTCGGCAACCGTATTCAAACCAATTATCAGATATACCTTGTTAAGCAGGGCGGCACTTTTTGGGATAACGGCTATAAATATTATCTTAATGATGCCGATGGCACAATTCATTGGTTTTATTTTGAAAACGGCAACACCTCATCCGGCAAGGATGAAGACGGCCTCGGATACACACTTGATGTTATATCCGTCGGTTCCGATTCAAGCGCGCCCGAAGCGAATTGCGTTGTAACGGATAAAGACGATAATAAAATGTATTTCGACAATAAGGGGCGCCTCAGCAGAATCAAAAACCCGTCGGGTGTGTCTTCAACCGTTCAATACAATGATAATTCGCGCATCATTTCAATAACGGACGGCGCAGGCAGAAAATATATTTTTGACTACACGCCGAACACCGCAAGGCAGGTTGCCGGAATAACCGACCCTGCCGGCAGAAAAACCGAGTTTAAATATCAAAACGGATATTTAACCGCCGTTTCGTTTGCAGACGGTAAAAATGTTGAAATAAGCTGGAACGGCTCGCACCTTATTAAATATATCGCCGGGATAGACGGCACAAAGGCGTGCGTTGATTATGACGGCTCCGAGCAAAAAAGGGTTAAAGAGCTGAAATGGTGCTCCGCGGATAATACCGCGCTTGAAAGCTATTCCTTTAAATACCTGCAAAATGAAACGGAAGTTACGGATTTGCAGGGCAGAAACTACACATATCAGTTTAACGATTATGCCCAAACCACGGGAACGGTTTCAAATACGGACGGCTCTGCGCAGTTCTTTAAGCTTGCCGGCGGCAACAACACAAGCGGCAAGGCAAATAAGCTGATTTCAGAATCCCGCGTTTTAAAAAGCACCGTAAACTATATTACAAACCCTGGCTTCACAAGGGGCTATGCCGGGTATTGGACTTATACGAATAATTCCTCCGGCGCATCCGTTTCAATAGACGCCGCCAAGAAAAATATAACGGACGCTTCCCTTAAAGTCACAAAATCCGCTTCAAACGGCGGCCGCGTTAATGCGGTTCAAAATCATAATAATCTGCCGCAGGGCACATACACCTTTTCCGCCTATATTTATACGGACGGAAAAACCATTCCCGGCGGCGGTGCGCAAATGTTTGCCGAGGTTTATGATTCAAACGGCAAATATGTTTACAGCAAGCTGATTGAAAAAACAAATGCCACAAACGGCTGGGAACGCAGAAGCGTAACCTTTGATTTGCCCGCGGGCGCAACGCTTAAAGTGAATATGGGCTTTGGGCCTGACGCTTACGGCACCGTGTGGTTTGACGATGTGCAGCTTGAAAAAAGCGATAACGCAAGCACCTTTAATATTGTTGAAAATTCCTCGTTTGACAACGGCTTTACGGCTTGGGAAAATTTCGGCAGCGGCACAAGCTCCGTAACCTGGGCGGGGCTCAACGGCTTTGCAAAATGCGGCAAGCTCACAGGCTCGGTTGAGGGCGATTACAAAAGGCAAAGGCAATATTTAAATGTTTCCGGCAAAAAGGGCGATGTTTTTTCCTACGGCGCATGGGGCTATGCCTTTTCCGCTCCGCTGAACGGGGTTAAGGATTCCGAAAGCTATAAGCCGCACTTTGAAATAGCAATCGATTATTACGATAATAACGGCAAATGGCTCGGCTGCATAAATAAATATTTTAACCCGGATGTTAAAAATCAGTGGCAGTTTTTGGCGGATCAAATCGTTATGCCGCAGGATTACGGCAATATCTCCGTTGTGTTTACATACGACCATAATGTAAACAACGCTTATCAAACAGGCGCATTTTGCTATAAAGAGCAATACGGCCAAACTTATGATTACGATTCAAACGGCAATGTTTCCTCCGTTGTGGATTTGGCAAAAAGCAATTCCACCTTTTCCTATTACGGAAATCAGATGGCAAAAATGCTTAATCCCTCGGGCAGTAAGTATCTGTATAACTATAATAATAAAAAGCAGCTTACTAATGCTTTGTCGTCTGACGGGCTTGAATACGGCTTTACCTATGATAATAAGGGCAATTTAACAAAGGCAACAACCGTTTCCAGAAAGCCCGCACAAAAAATCGAAAGCGGCAAGGAATATATATTGATAAATGCCTATTCGGGGCATGCAATCGATTCGTGCGAGGTGCATCAAACGGTTAAAACCACGCCGTATATCCGAGCAGAGGCAAACTATAATTCCTCGCGCAAGCTCACATGGACTCCCGAAGCGGTTTCGGGCAAAACGGATGTGTTCTATTTAAGAGCCTCGGCGTTCAGGGCCGCATATATGGATGTTAAAAGCGCGTCTGCGGCATCGGGCACTGAATTGCAGCTTCACGCTGGCAATCAGTCAAACGCGCAAAGATTTAAGCTTGTTAAGCAGGACGACGGCAGCTTCGTTGCTTACACCGAAGCTTCGGATTTCAAAATGTGCCTCGACGGGCAGTTCGGCGATAAGGAAATTAAAGACAGGCGAGTGCTGAGGCAGTCCGCCTGCAATAATAACAGCCCCGCCGAATCGCAAAAATGGTATTTTTATCCTTATGAACAAACGGATGAATACACCGTATCCACCCAAACGGAATATACGCAAAGCCAAAACTTCGTTGCCAAAACAACGGATGAAAGGAATAACGAAACCGTATATTCCTATGATGAAAATAAAGGCACGCTCCAAAGCGTAACAAATGCAAACGGCGTTTCCACGCAGTATGCATACGACGAAAATAATAACTCCCTGCTCTCCGTTTCCTCTGCGGGAGTAACAAACAGCTATGAATATGAAAACGATCGCCTGCAAAGCATAAATGTAAACGGCGCGCTGCAATACAGCTTTTTGTATGATAAATTCGGCAGAACAACGGCAAACAGAGTCGGCAACGGCAATGCTTGGCGCACGCTCTCCGAGCTTGAATATAACGGCGCGGGTCTGCTTTCAAAGCAAACCTACGGAAACGGCGACACGGTTGAATTTTCGTATGATAAGTTTGACCGCCAAACGGAAAAGCGATATAATGGAAGCGAAAATCAAAGGGTAACATATTCCTATGGCAGCAACGGCTCCGTTGCGCAGATAACAGACTTTTTCACGGGCACAAACACCAAATTTGTTTATGACCTTGCAGAGCGAGTTGTTTCTCAGCGCGAATATGCGGGCACGGGAAAAAGCGACCTTAATTTAATATCCTGCACGGATTTTAAATATGCGGATAAAACAAACTATTTAACTGGCATAACGCATTTTTCGCCGCTCGGCAAGCAGGAAATCGGCTATGCTTACGGCAGTTTGAAAAACGGCGAAATGCCCGATCAAGTATATTCCGTGCAGTGGAACGGAAGCGAAAAGCTCGGTTTTGCTTATGATAATCTCGGCAGATTGGCGCAAAAAAACTTTGGCGGCAATTCGTTCGGCATAAAATATGCTTACGAAAATTATGAAATCGCCAAAGAAAACGGCGCAGCGGAAAAGCGCACAACCACGCTTGTTAAATCCGTTGAAACCCCGGCGGGCACATATTCGTATGAATATGATAAGCTCGGCAATATCATAAGCGTGGCAAGCGGCACAACTACCGTAAGCTATGAATACGACAGCCTTAATCAATTAACGAGAGTTAATGATGAAAAAGCGGACAAAACGATAACATATTCCTACACAAACGGAAATATAACAGAGCAAAAGGAATATGAATACACCACAGGCGAGCTTGGAGAGCCGAGCGATACAAAAACGTGGAGTTACACGGATTCCGTATGGTCCGATTTGCTCACGGATTTTAACGGCACACCGATTGCATATGATGAAATCGGCAATCCGCTTTCAATCGGCGGCAAACAGCTCACTTGGCTCGGCAGGCAGCTGCAAAGCATTGCAGACGGCGAAAACACAATTGAATATGCCTATAACGGCGACGGAAACCGAATTTCCAAAACCGTAAACGGAGTTAAAACCGAGTTTGTTTACAACGGCGATATCCTTGCAGGGCAAAAATCAGGCAACGATACGCTTGTGTTTATGTACGATAATAACTCCGATATCTTCGGCTTTGTTCTCAACGGCACAGAGTATTACTATATCAAAAATGCTCAAAACGATGTAACGGCAATTGCGGATAAGGACGGCAATGTGCTTGCGGAATACACCTATGATGCTTGGGGCAAGGTTACGGAAATCACGGGCAACACCGCGCTTGCAGAGCAAAACCCAATCCGCTATCGCAGTTATTACTTCGATTTTGAAACGGAATGGTATTTCCTCAACACGCGCTACTATTCCCCCGATATGTGCCGCTTTATCAATGCAGACGGCTATGTTCAAACAGGGCAAAGCGTGCTTGATAAGAATATGTTTGCTTATTGCTTGAACAGCCCTGTATGTAGTAAGGACAGTAATGGCAATTTTGCAATTACCATAACTTCTTCTACTGCAATTACGATTGCAGTGGTTTTTGTGGTCTTTGTTGTCTTTTGCGTGGTGGCTTGCAAATCATATCCTGCACTGAAAAGTGCCACAGGAGCAATTTATGATAGTGTAAGCAGCAGCGTAAGCAAAGCTTCGGCAAAGATGAAATCGAAGTATAAGTCCAAGTCGAAAGCTAAGGCTGAAGCGGATTCCAAGTCAAAAACAATAACAAGTCAGAAAAAGAAAGAACAAAAAACTTTTCCGGTTAACCCATTGGAATTTAATCCAAAAGGTCTTCAAATGGATATTCATCCGGGCACAAAAAACGGTGTGATTATTACGTGGATGAATCCTGTAACTAAGGACGCAGTATTTGAATGGGATGAAAATACTGAATGGTCAAATGGTCCACATTATCATGTGTTTTTATCTAATAGTAAATCGCATGATGGAAATCACTATTATCCGGGAGATCCAGTTCCCGAGCCGTTTAATACAATTTATTTTGGAGGATAAAAATGAAAATAGATTACTCAAACGCACAAATAATTAACTCGCCCGATTTTTGCATGCATGATGATTGGTTTGTAAATATGAATTATGAATGTGGCAAAGATACAAACACAATGAATGTTCACTTTATAAAATATTACAAAGTAAAAGATTACATTGTCAAATTTAATAATGTTATAGGTTTTGAAGGCGTATATTGCAAATTTTGGGGAAACGGTTTGGGAGTAGAGCCGGATATAGATTGTGTAAGTTATAATTATCCTGAAGAACAAACTCTCCTTCCCAGGCTATATGAATTAAAAGAAAAGCAGCTTTCGATTGACGATTTTTGCCCGCTTCTTTCAGATGAAAAATTCATTGAAATTTCTTTATATTTTAAAACCGGCGATTCGCTTACAATAGTTTGTGAATCGCTTGAAGTGGATGATGATATGCTCAAATGGGGCGGCGATAATTCCTAAAACGGAATTTTAATTTTGTTGGCGCGGGTCTGCTTTCAAAGCAAACCTACGGAAACGGCGACACGGTTGAATTTTCGTATGATAAGTTTGACCGCCAAACGGAAAAGCGATATAATGGAAGCGAAAATCAAAGGGTAACATATTCCTATGGCAGCAACGGCTCCGTTGCGCAGATAACAGACTTTTTCACGGGCACAAACACCAAATTTGTTTATGACCTTGCAGAGCGAGTTGTTTCTCAGCGCGAATATGCGGGCACGGGAAAAAGCGACCTTAATTTAATATCCTGCACGGATTTTAAATATGCGGATAAAACAAACTATTTAACTGGCATAACGCATTTTTCGCCGCTCGGCAAGCAGGAAATCGGCTATGCTTACGGCAGTTTGAAAAACGGCGAAATGCCCGATCAAGTATATTCCGTGCAGTGGAACGGAAGCGAAAAGCTCGGTTTTGCTTATGATAATCTCGGCAGATTGGCGCAAAAAAACTTTGGCGGCAATTCGTTCGGCATAAAATATGCTTACGAAAATTATGAAATCGCCAAAGAAAACGGCGCAGCGGAAAAGCGCACAACCACGCTTGTTAAATCCGTTGAAACCCCGGCGGGCACATATTCGTATGAATATGATAAGCTCGGCAATATCATAAGCGTGGCAAGCGGCACAACTACCGTAAGCTATGAATACGACAGCCTTAATCAATTAACGAGAGTTAATGATGAAAAAGCGGACAAAACGATAACATATTCCTACACAAACGGAAATATAACAGAGCAAAAGGAATATGAATACACCACAGGCGAGCTTGGAGAGCCGAGCGATACAAAAACGTGGAGTTACACGGATTCCGTATGGTCCGATTTGCTCACGGATTTTAACGGCACACCGATTGCATATGATGAAATCGGCAATCCGCTTTCAATCGGCGGCAAACAGCTCACTTGGCTCGGCAGGCAGCTGCAAAGCATTGCAGACGGCGAAAACACAATTGAATATGCCTATAACGGCGACGGAAACCGAATTTCCAAAACCGTAAACGGAGTTAAAACCGAGTTTGTTTACAACGGCGATATCCTTGCAGGGCAAAAATCAGGCAACGATACGCTTGTGTTTATGTACGATAATAACTCCGATATCTTCGGCTTTGTTCTCAACGGCACAGAGTATTACTATATCAAAAATGCTCAAAACGATGTAACGGCAATTGCGGATAAGGACGGCAATGTGCTTGCGGAATACACCTATGATGCTTGGGGCAAGGTTACGGAAATCACGGGCAACACCGCGCTTGCAGAGCAAAACCCAATCCGCTATCGCAGTTATTACTTCGATTTTGAAACGGAATGGTATTTCCTCAACACGCGCTACTATTCCCCCGATATGTGCCGCTTTATCAATGCAGACGGCTATGTTCAAACAGGGCAAAGCGTGCTTGATAAAAACATGTTTTCATATTGTTTGAATAATCCGGCAAACATGCTTGATCAAGACGGAGATTTTGCCGGATGGATTGTTGCTTTAATAGTAATTGGTTTATGTTCACTTATTGGAGGAATTGTAGGCGCTGTTCGTAAAACAAATGCCTATAAGACGGCATTTTCTAACTACAAAGCCAATGAAGAAAAGGAAAAGAACAAGTATCCGAATAACACACCGGGCAAAAGCAGAAGTAAAAGTTCTTCATCCTCTTCAAAAAATTCCAAATCCGGTTCTAAAAATCAAAGCACTGCAGCTAAAGCAAATGCTCAAAAAGATGAAAAATTGCAGGCTAAAGAAATAGCTATGAATATTTTTATCGGAGCCACGGTAGGTGCCGCGGTTGGAGGTGCTGTGGTTGCATTGGGCGGCGTGGCTGTGGCTGTGGGTGCTCAAATGGCCATGTTTGGCGGTGCGGCATGCCTTGCAACTCTTATGGCAGGGCAACAAGCTGCCGCTATAGGAATATTGGCGTTTAATTTAGAGGCAATGGTGTTCGGTCCTATGTATTTTGTGAACATGGAACCCATTGAATGGAAAAACGAATAAACACTGTGTTCGGTTTATATATGAAAGGTGATATGATGATAGAGTTTAACGGCTATTTAACAGGAGCGTCTCAAAAGTTCTTTTGCAAACGAATTGTCAGGCTTCAACAAACATGGGCGTGTTCCGCAGTAATAATTGCATGCATTCTTATTCCCGCAATAATGCAAATGATGTTCGGCGATGTTGATATTATTGGTAATTTGCGTCTGATAATTATTACATATGTGGCTGCAATTGCAGCTGTGCTTTTATTGCCAAACATTCAAACGAAAAAGGAAAAAGAAAAAATCACTCCTCAAAAAGTGTTTATTGAAGACGACACTATCGTAAGCAGAAGTAATGCCGTGGCGGAACGCAGGTGCTTGAAAGATGTGAAAGAAGTTCGTGATTACGGCGAATTTTACTATTTTGTGTTCTATTTACGCGGTTACAGCTATCGCTTTGTTTGCCAAAAAAGCCTGCTTTCCAAAGGCACGCTTGAAGAATTTGAAAGCTTGTTTGAGGGCAAAATTAAGAGAATGCGCCCGAAGTCAACAAAAAACGCGGCGCCTGTGCCGTCCTCAAACGAGATTAAAGAAGAATGCGCAAAAAATGAAACGGCCGCAGAATCCGGCACAATAGAGTTTAACGGCCGCTTAACCGGCAACACTCTGAAAAATTATCGCAAAAGAGCTTTTAAGCAAAATCTGTTTACATATGTTTTTTTCCTTGATTGCGGATTGCCGTGTTGGTTTTTCATTTGCTGGTTTATAATGCCCGTAAAGTATATTTTGTGCATAGTTGTGCCGCTTTTAGTGGCTCTTTCCGTTATTTTGCCGTGCCTTAAATCAAAATTGGAAAAGGATAAATTTGTTCCGAAAAATATAACGGTTAAAAACGGCACAATCACTTATGTTTCGGATGCCGTTACTCAAAGCATCGGCACACAGCAAATTAAATATGTTAAGGATTGCGACGAATATTATGAATTGATTCTTGCAGGATTTTTTAAATATTCTCCTGCCTTTATTTGCCAAAAGGATTTGCTTTCCCAAGGCTCGCTTGATGAATTTGAGGCATTGTTTCAAGGGAAAATAAAGAAAATGTAACGGCAATCGCCTTTGGTATAAATCAAAAGGCTCATTCGTGGTTATAAAAACCGGTTATCACACCATTTTATTTGAAAAAACAATCCTCAGCTCGGGCCATTTGCTTGCCATGCTGAGAAGATACAGAATCAAAAGCATTAAATAAAGAATATAAAATGAAAAAATTATTCAGCATATTTATACCTTTAATAATAATTGCACTCCCTGTGTTTTCCGCTTTCGCGATGACAAGTGGATTTGATACGGAAGAATTATCAAAACAGAAAAGTGAAAAAATAATTTCAAACATCGCATTTAAACGCCTCGATTCAGCGCCGGAAAAAATGCCGATAAAGTGCTTTGATGTGAATGAAAGCGGGCAAATAGCAATAGGCAGTGAAAAATCTGCTGACAAAATCGTTGCGATATATTCGTCAACCGGTGTTTTCCTTTATGCTTTAAGCTTTGAGGCAGACGGCAGTTTCGGCGTTGAATGGAACGGGGATTGTTTAAATGTTTATCTCGTTCGTGCTTCTGTTTTGGCACAAGTTGATTCGCAGGGAAAAGTGCTCGGCGTTTTTGCCGTTAAAGACACTGCCGAAAATAATTCGTATTGGAATAATACAGTGCATTCCGCAATCAGAAATGCAGGCGGCACGGAATATAAAATTGATAATAATTTAGGACCGCTAAACTATATTCAATCGTCTTATTCAAGGCTGGTGGCAACAAGTGCAGACGGAAACAGCACCGTGCTTTATGATGTCGGTAATTCAAAAGCGATAAGCAGTGCTTTTTGGTTGGTTGTTGTAATAATTTTTGTGACGCTTGCCATTATATCGATTGTAAAGCAATTTAAAAAGAACAGGCAAAACAATGCCGAATAAAACAGAAAGGGATAATCACATGATCAGTATTTTAAAAGAACTTTACAAAACACAAAAATTTGCCGAGTTTTATACAGACGGTGAAACGGATGTGTTTCAGGTGGGAAACATTGTTGCGCTAAGCGATGATATGTTTGCTTTCCGCGCATTTTCGATAAACGGCGATCAAATCGGCGTTGTTGCATATTCCGTCAACAGAATTTCGCAAATTCAAACCGAAACAAAATATATCGAAAAAATCAAAAAGCTTTGCGATCGGGACGATTATGCCGATATATCAAAGGATATTGACGACGATCGTATTATGCAATCTCTTTTGGAAACGGCACTCGGCAGAAAAGAAATCGTTTCGGTTAAGCTTTTGGAAAACGACGATTATAATATTATCGGTTTCCCCGAAAGCGTCGGCGATGATGAATGCAAATTTAAAATAATTGATGAATACGGATTTGAGGACGGTTTCGCTTACGCAAAAATAAGCGATATTTCCGAGCTTGCATTTATGACGGAAAAAGAAAGGCGCTATTTGAGGCTTTGGAAAATCAACGCTTCACCCCGCGGATGATATCTGTAATGCAGCACGGCAAATGCAATTTTTATTAACTAACAACCCACCGACATGTTGAAGAGGAGGCGGCATAGCATGAAAAAGCTTGAAACGATCATGAAAATATGCACAGTCCTCGGCTTTATAATATTTTTCGGTGGGCATATTCTTATGTTTATAATTTTTCCCGGTCCTATTATAGATGAGGCAAAAGAGGATGTTTATCTGAAGGTTTTATATGCTTTGCTTTTTTTGGATGGTGCACCTGTAATAATTATACCGTTTATAGCAAAGAAAAAATTTCCGAATGAGGGTTTGTTTAAATCAAACCTAAAAGGGCTTGATAAAGCTGAGATTTTTTATGAGAATTTTGATGAATTGTTTTCAAAGCTGTCTGAAAAATTATCGGCAAATAAATATCAACTTGTTCAATCGGATTCGGATGGCAATGAAAAGGCTTTTGTGTTTTTGAAAAGGCGCGGCTTTTCGCTTTCATACTTTGTGCTCATAGATTCTGCCGGTGAAAAGGTTGATGTTGCATTAAAAAAAGCTTCAAACCTTTTGAAGCAGTGCACGAAAAGAGAAAATGAGTGGCTGACCTATACAAGAACATTTTCCGTTATGATTTGTGTAAACAAAACATCCGAAGATTTCTATAAGTTTTTAAACAGTATATCAATTGCTTCCAGATATGATTTTGAATTCAGAACGGGCTATTCTTTTAATGAAAAAACGCTTTATATCAATGATCCGAGAAATAATTGGGGTGTATCCCAATTGAAAAAAATGAGAAAATTCTTAATAAATATGTTGGAAATATCAAAGGATCAATTAAGAAAATAAGCTGTTTATGTCACGATATGGAATATACTATGGCGTATTCGATCAGTTGAATTTATTGTAATTATACCTATGAAAAAGAATAAAACCGAGCAAATTAAAAATATATGCCGTGAGTATAAAGGCGAGGTTTATTTCAATATAGTCCTGTCATTTGAATGCAATAATACTCCGGCTGTGTATTTTGAAAGAGATTTTTTAAAAATCGTAAATGAACTTAATGCGGAAGTTGAAATTGACTTATATGCATTTGGGGGAAAATGATATGAAAAAGCATATAAGGCCTTTGTTGTCAATTATAATTATTGCAATTGCGGCTGTAATTGCTGTAGCGGTTTATTCATCAGGCGAAAAAATAAAATATAACAATGATAAAACTATTGATGTTCTAGTAACGGAAACATATTCCGCTTCTGAAATACAAAAAATGAAAAGCAGCATTGAAAATAATAAATTGACCTATTCACAGCTTAGGTCGGATTACAATATTCAATGCCTGCGAAAAACATATCAGGGTTATTACGCCGTGTTTTTGCAAGATGACGGAAGCCGCGTTTTCGTTTTCATAAACAAAAATAAAGAACCATGGTATTGACATCTCCACCTTGTATGGTCTAAACTGTTTATGTCTTTCTCTTTCACGATTAAGACCTCCTTGATATTTTAGTTTTGGTCGGCAAACCTACTTCTAATATATCAAGGTGTTTTTATTTTGTCACTTCTTTCCTCGCTAAAGCTTTTCCTTTTCCACCTGCATAGCAGGTGGTTGTCTTTGTTGCAAACAAAACAAAAGGCAGAGCATATGCTCTGCCTTTTTACTGATTAGCCGTTTATGGGCTCTCCGGTAAACTCATCCTCAAGGCCGATATTTTCGCCGTTGCCTCCGATACCGCCGCCTGTTTCCTGCGATGTTGTGATCACATCGGCTATGCTGAATTTTTCTATCTCCGCAAAAGGAGATTCATATTTTCTTTTCATTTCATTCTCCCTCTGCTTATTTCGCATTCGATACGATATTGCCGTAATCTATTACCTGCACGGTTGTTCCGTTTACCGTTGCCTCATATTTTACATATGCTCTTGTGTAAAGCTTTTTACTTCCATATGTTATTCCGAGCCAATACTGCGAGCTTTCGGCATTCGGATTCTTTGCCGCAACACTGCGTACTCCCGTATTACCCAATTTGAAGCTTTCTTCGCTTGGTGCGGTTTCGCTTACATAATACATTGTGCCGGCTTCGATTATCTTTGTGCCGTTACTGAATGTTGAATATGTTGTTAGCTTTGTTCCGTTATCATCTTTTACGGACCATACAAACGGCTTTTGCTCTTTTACCTTTTCGGCTGTTGCCGCATCGAGGCTTTCGCCGTGTACCGTGTAGCCGTTTCCGCTTGGCATTACGGAATAAAGATTTACATCTCCGCAGCCATAAAATGTGTATTCACCGGCTCCGTAGTTTACCACATAATATGCATCACCGATTTTTGCCGCCAATGCAACTGCGCCGTCTGCCGGCTTAACAACAACCTTTGAATCGTAATAGATATTCTTTGTGTTTACAGCTTCAACGGCTGTTTCGTCAAGCGTTACATTATATGATTTTTCTGTTGAAACCTTATATACGGGCTTGATTGTTTGGATTTCGGAAACCGACATTGTTGCACCCGGAGCAACATCCTTGCCGTTTACCTGCCATTTAAGAAATGTGTAGCTGCCGAATTCCTGAGCCTGATAAGATGCAGAGCCGGAGGTGAACTGATTTCCGTTAAACACAACAGTTGCATTTGAATCAAGATAATATGCCTGTGCGGACTTACCGTAAATATCCTGAACCTGCACTGCCTTTTTATCTGCAAGAGAAGCATTATCCGTTTTATACACCTTAATATCGGTATTTGACTGAATTCTTGCCGTAAAGCTATCTGTTGCCGGGAATTCCTTACCGTTTACAACTATCTTGGCAACAGTTGAATCAAGATTCGGAACATCAAAACTATCGCCGAAATACTTTGTTGTGGTGCTCGGAGTTGCGGCCACATCATTTGTATATACTGTTACGGTTACGGTGTAAGCATTTCTCTTTGCGCCGGTTGTATCGCCGAGTGCCTCGGTAAGCGCCGATTTAACAGCGCCGACATAATGATCAAGCTCTGTTTGAGTTGCATTCTTCCAAACAGTGCCGTTTACATTTACATAAGCCGTTGAGGCGGTACCGTCTGTTGAAGTGGTTTCCGTTACTCCGTTTGCTACGCCGTTATTAAAGGTCATGCTTGCTGCGCTTGTGCCGTACTGGCCGATTAAGCCATATACGGAATCCGCACTATTTACATATTCTTTCGTGAACGCATTCATATCCTGCTGCTTTACGGCTTCTACAATGGCATTATATGCATCATAGTTTGCAACAGGGCTAAGTGCATTATATGCCGAAATTGCCTGCGGCATTGTTACGGTTTCGGTTTCCGAAGATTTAACAGTGTTATAAGGATCTATTACCGAATATTTATTATAATCGGCAACAAAAGCATTCCAGCTTGAATAAGTCCAATTCTGTGAATTAGCCGAATTGCCGTTTGCAAAGTTTGCCTTGGCATTTTTGAAAGCTGCAAGATAATCTGCAATATTGGCTCTGTCGGCAAGACCTAATTTAGCTTTGGCAAGATTATCTACACCAGTCTTTAGTTTGTTTGCTAAATTTTCAACAAGGGTTTTATTAGCTGTATTTGCAGTTGATGTATCACTATCTGTTGATAATGCACCATTATCACCATTTTGCAAACCAAATGTATATTTTTGGCTTGTAAGCGCATCGATATATCCTAAAAAGCTCGAAACAGAAGATTCGGTGTAATTACCAATATTCGTCAAACTTCCCATCGCATCTGCAAGAGCATTTTTGACAGCAGCATAATTTATAATGTATATCTGTTGGCAAGTAACTTTATTCTGTGCTTGGGCACTACTATAATAAGTTCTAGAGCCAAACTCTTTATTAGAAGTTACATAATAGTTGTCACCAAAACTACTGCTATCTCCAGTATAAACCATGTAGTTTGAACCGTAATACCACTTGTTTGTGTTACCCTTTGGCATACTTATAGAATGGCTGTTATCAGACTTATCTATCGAATATACATCGCCATATTGCGTAGAGGTGTAAAAGTTATTAGCAGAGCCACCATTAGCAAAATGCCAATATGCTGTATCACTACCATCGCCTAGAGTAAAATCGCCACCGTCTGTGCCTGGATTTTTGAACAGACAAATAAGATATATTGTGCTTGCGGCGAACCAACCTGAACCGGTATGAATAGCTTTCGCATTAATAGGAGCAGTAGGTTTATTATTGTCATCGCCATCATAAAGCCATACAAACGATCTGGTTGTAAAACCGGTTGCAGCACTATGTGTATTGCCGCCATCCAAATAAACTGTAAGGTCTGGCTGTGACAGCATATCATTATAATATGATGTAGGAATTGTATCACTGCCTAATTTCCATTCGGAAATCAAATCCGAAAGTGTTTCGGGGCCTGTGTACTTATTACTTTCCGCAAAAGTTGTTTCCGTTGCGGCCGCAAGCTTATCCGCAAGTGCTTTGTTGGCATCTGAGGTATCATAGCCGTCGTTATACTTTACGGCTGCCTATAATAGGTATATGACTCTGCCATATTTTTATAAACCGTTTTGGATGCGGCTGCCTCGCTCATTTTTTGCTTATATGCGGCAATTGCTGATGAATAATTTACTTCTTCATCTGCAGCAACTGCTGCAAGCGGAACGCAAGATGAGATCATCAACACTGCCATGGCAGCTGCCAAAACCTTTTTAAGAAAAGATTTTTTCATTTAACATCCTCCTATATTGCGGCAAGCCATGCAAAATCGGCATTTTTTCACACCTTGCCTAATATAATATTC
>OMAQ01000601.1_pt1 | contig 19248 bp, 7 predicted proteins | sample 1673461 | NCBI WGS metagenome assembly OMAQ01 (sample SAMEA103958112, study PRJEB25191) | human gut metagenome | biome: human-associated habitat [ENVO:00009003]; feature: intestine environment [ENVO:2100002]; material: feces | place: Germany | collected 2013/2015
CGCAAGGAATTCAAAGTCGGAAACTGGATTCAACAAGCGCGCAATCTGGGAATCACACCTGAAGAGAAAGACCTCTACGAATGGAACGCCCGCGTACAAATCACCACATGGGGAAACCGTTACTGCGCCGACATCGGCAAGTTACGAGATTATGCCCATAAAGAATGGAACGGACTACTGCGCGACTTTTATTATAAACGTTGGGAAAAATACTGGCAAGTACTGCAAGACCAACTGGATGGCAAACTTCCTGTACTGCCAGTAGGTAATTCATCAACCCCCACTGCCGATAATCCAGCCATGACCATAGATTGGTATGCCCTGGAAGAACCATGGACACTGGCAAAGAACACCTATGCGGCATCTGCCGAAGGTGATTGTATAGAAGTAGCGAAAGAGGCTATAACATTGATAAACAATTGATTGTAAGATGAAAAAGAAAGAACTCGATACAGAAACCGCACAGCAGGCACTGCCCATTAAAAAGAGGCTTTTGTCACTCGATGCACTCAGGGGCATCACTGTAGCAGGGATGATTCTGGTCAACAATGCAGGAGGCAAAGTGTCGTATGCACCTTTGCAACATTCTGTATGGAACGGACTGACACCTTGTGACTTGGTTTTTCCTTTCTTTCTGTTCATCATGGGTATTTCAACATATATTTCATTGAACAAATTCAATTTCAACGTTTCCCTACAAGTGGTAACCAAGATATTGAAACGCACATTTCTTATTCTATGCATCGGATGGGCAATCGGTTGGTTTGACCATGTATGTGAAGGTGACTTCCTGCCTTTTGTCCATCTGCGCATCCCCGGGGTACTACAACGCATTGCTTTATGTTACTGTGTTATTTCTTTTACAGCCCTATTTATGAATCATAAGTTCATCCCCGCATTAACCTTTATCTTACTGGTAAGTTACACTGTCATATTATGCATGGGGAACGGTTATACCTGCGATGAAAGCAATATTTTATCCATCATTGACAGGCAACTTTTCGGCGAAGCGCATCTCTATCAAAAGAGCCCGATTGATCCGGAAGGATTTGTAAGCACTCTCTCTGCTATCGCCCACACTTGTATCGGTTTTTCATGTGGAAAATGGATAATACAAAGCCATCAGACAGAAAACAAAGTGCTCCGTTTGTTCTTGACCGGATTCATTCTGATAAGTATCGGCTATTTATTGGCAGATGTGCTGCCTTTAAATAAAAGAATATGGTCTCCTACTTTTGTTTTGGTGACCTGCGGAGCGGCTTCCATGTCACTTGCCACACTAATGTATTATATAGACATAAGGAATAAACAAAAATGGTGCCGCTTCTTCATCATCTTCGGCGTCAACCCCCTATTCCTCTATGTACTGAGCGAAGTACTTGCCATTATGATGGGAAGTACCGGATGGAAGGCGGCAGCCTATGCAGCCATTCATTCAGGAATAACCGACACCTACCTTGCCTCAGCTGTCTACGCCCTCGTTTTCACTCTGTTTTTGGGGTGTATCGGTTATCCGCTATATCTTAAGAAAATATACATCAAACTGTAACAACAGATTCACAATATATAGAGAACTATACAGTATTAAACAAGAACATATTAATCAAAACCAAAATTAAATTCTATGCTAAACGTACAATCTCTAACCCAAAGGACATTTGCACAGATAGTAGTCTTTGCATTACTCCTATTAAACAGTACACTGGCATTTGCTCAAAGTCAAGTCAACGGTCTTGTTACGGACAAAACCGGAGAACCTCTCATCGGGGTAAATGTAGTGGAAAAAGGTACTACCAACGGTGTTATCACTGACTTTAACGGACAGTTTACACTGAATGTAGCACAAGGAAAGACACTCGTATTCTCTTACGTGGGTTACACTACCCAGGAAATTACAGTAAAAGGATCTTCTCTGAAGATTATTATGGAAGAAGATTCTAAAACATTAGATGAAGTTGTGGTAGTAGGTTATGGCAGTATGAGTCGTAAGGATGTAACCAGCTCCATTACCACTGTGAAAGCAGACAAACTGAATGTAGGAGTTTATTCTGACCCTGGACAGTTGCTGCAAGGTAAAGTCCCTGGTTTGACGGTAGTACAAAGCAGCGATCCGACTTCTGGTACTGCTTCTATCTCTTTACGTGGGGCTTCTTCTCTGCGTACCGGTGCGGCAATGGAACCTTATTATGTTATTGACGGTATTCCCGGTATGTCATTAAGTCTGATTGCTCCCGAAGATATTGAAAGCATTGACGTACTTCGTGACGCTTCTGCAACGGCTATTTATGGCTCCAAGGCTGCTAACGGTGTAATCTTGATTACCACCAAAAAAGGTAGTAAAAGTGAGCACACTTCTGTAAACTACAGCGCATATCTTGCATTTGACAACATTGCCAAGCGTTTAGATATGATGACTGCCGACGAACTCCGCACCTATGCCAAGGAAAATAACATCACTCTTCCGAATGACAAAGGAGCAAACACCAATTGGAACGATGAAGTACTGCGCACAGCAATCAGTCATAACCACAACGTTTCTATCAATGGCGGTTCAGAAAAGACTCAATACAGTGCCAGCATGAGTTATCAAAACAAACAAGGTATCGTACGTGGTACAGATTTCGAGCGTTTCGGCGGCCGCGCATTTTTGCAAACCAAAGCACTGAATGATCGGCTCACCTTAGCCTTTAACGTGAATGCCGCACAATCAAAAGGTACCACCGTTGATTCCGCCAAAGATGGCCAATCCGTATTCGACGCCATGAATTATTATTCTCCACTAGTTCCTGTCACCAATGCAGACGGTTCTTGGTATAGCGACAAAACTATCTCCCAAAACTTCAATCCTGTATCCATGATCAATGAAGATACTTTTGAAAATAACAAGAAACTCCTTCAAGGAACAGCCAAAGGTACTTTAGATATCACTAAGGACTTAAAATGGAACTTAAGTCTTTCCTATCAAGACGAACAATATATATGGAACGAATACCATACCAGCAAATCCCAATATAATACCCGAAATGGCGAAGCTAAACGTATTGCAACAGAAAACAAGAAAAAAATTCTTGAAACATACATAAACTATGATCATACATTCGCCAATATCCACAAACTGGGCCTGATGGCCGGTTATTCATGGGAACAGAATGATGACAATGACAGTTTCGGTCTGGATGTCTACGACTTTTACAATGATAACACCACCTTTTATAATCTGAACCTTGCCAATAAAATGGATTGGCAGAATGGCGGTATCACCAGCAATAATAACGGTCATTTGGAAACTTTACGTATGATCTCATTTTATGGACGTATCAACTACTCCTTCAACAGCAAATACCTGCTTCAAGCAACAATTCGCCGTGACGGCTCCTCTGCCTTTGGAAAGAACAACCGTTGGGGAACTTTTCCATCTGCATCGTTGGCATGGCGTATGAGCGAAGAAAAGTTCATCAAAGATTTAAATGTTTTCGATGACTTGAAGTTCCGTGTTGGTTATGGTGTTAGTGGTAACTCACTCGGATTCGGAGCTTATTCGGCTATCCAGACTTACAGTACTTCAGGTTGGTTCAACTATACAAACGCCAATGGCACACAGAATAGTTACCATACCCTGGCAGCCGCCTCAAATGCCAATCCAGACCTAAAATGGGAACGTACAGCCATGTTGAACATCGGGCTGGACTTCAGCTTCTTTGGAGGCAGATTAGGAGGAACCATCGAATACTATGACAAGCGTACCAGCGACCTGATATACACTTACGAGGTTTCCACAAACCGCTATCCTTTCGGAACCATGCCGGCCAATGTGGGAGATATCAGCAATAAAGGTATTGAATTTACCATTAATGCCACTCCTATACAAACAAAAAATTTCTCTTGGCAAACCAGTTTGAACTTATCTCATAATAAAAATAACGTAGAAAGTATATCCAACAGCGAATATTCCGTAGATTATATCCGTGCAGCCGATCCTGAAATCGCAGGTTATTCTTCAAATGCAGACGTACAGCGCATCATGGAAGGACATCCTATCGGCACCTTCTACACCTACGAATGGGCCGGCTACAATAACCAAGGAGTATCCATCTTTTATGTACACGATCCTGAAACGGGTGAACGTACAGGCGAAACGACCACAGATCCTGAAACAGACAGAGACCGTACTATTATCGGTTGCGCACAACCTGACTTAAATTTAGGCTGGAGCAATAACTTCCAATACAAGAACTGGAATCTCGATTTATTCTTTACTGGTGTTTTTGGACAAGATATCTACAACGCCACTGCAGAACAATACTCTAATGTTTCTTTTGTGAAAGAAGGCCGCAATGTATTAAAAAGCGTAGCTACCGAACACCGTGCTACTGACACACAATCTCAAGCACCATCCAATCGCTGGATAGAGAACGGTAGTTATTTCCGTCTGTCCTCAGTCTCATTGGGATATACTTTCGGCAAAATTGGTAACTGGATAAACTCGCTCAAGCTATACGCTACTTGTAATAATGTATTCACCATTACCGGTTACTCCGGTCGTGATCCGGAAATCAACCTTGGAGGCTTGGAACCGGGCATGGACAGACGTACCAATTACTATCCGCGTACCCGTTCATTTATGATCGGTGTAAACATGAATTTCTAACCATATAATTGAAAACTGATATGAAAAATAGCATAAAATTAATAACCTGGCTAGTAGGTGGTCTGTTCACCTTCTCCTCCTGCACAGATCTAGATGTGGATCTTAAATCCACTTATACAGAATACCCGGATTCCGAAATTGCCAAAGAAGCGAAAATGGCAGGTTTGTATTATGGATTCGGCGGAGCATTAGGACGTCGTTATATGGAAGCTGCCCTGCTGTCCTCTGATGAATTCATGGCAGTGACATTTGGTGGTAACTGGTATGATGGCGGCAACTATATCCATTCCTCTCTTCACGCCAGCCTTCCAGGCGACGCACACGTGGACTGGGCTGGTGATATTCCGGCTGCAATCACAAAATGCAACCAAGCAATTTTTGACTTGGGTGGAGAAGATGAAAACAATGCCGAACAGGAAGCCTTGATTGCTCCGGCACTTGCCATGCGTGCTTTCTATCATTTTATTTTTATGGATACATTCGGAGCAACTCCCAAATTAGACCACTTGATCGGCGATTCTGAAGCTATCGACCGTTCTCCCCGTTCCGAAATTACAAAATTTATCGAAAGCGACCTGCTCCGTGCTTTGGCTTCCGGCGGTTTAAAAGAAGATGTTGATGCTTCCACTTATGGCAAACCAACCAAATGGATGGCTGAGGCTCTCCTTGCCAAACTCTATATAAACTGGGCTGTTTATACCTGTGATGATGTAGCTACTTATGATCCAAGCATGACTAATTCCAAATTGAATGATGTCATAAAATATTGCGATGATATCATCGCCTCTGGTCATTTCAACCTCAGTGATGGTTATCGCAAGAAATTCATGCCGGACAACGGCTATCAGATCAAAGATTTCATCTATGCAATGCCATACCAAAATAATGAAACATCAACCAGAGCCAATACTTACGCCCGTTTCCAATTCTGGCCTAAATTCAACAATGATGGTGCGGACGGTAAAGGACTGTTCGGCATAACACTATCCCAAAATGCCGGAGGCATTTTCATCGTTACTCCCGAGGCAGCAGACCGTTTTTGCCTGGAAGGAGATGAACGCAATGACATCATCATGAAAGGTGCGATCAACTATTATGACATCAGCACACATACAATGGGAACAGAACCTTATATATACAACGGACAACAAGTTGTCCTCACCAAGAATATCACCATCTTGAATGACCAAATGGATCTTGGAAATGACTTGAACGCATGGTGCCAGGGATACCGATGCATCAAATGGGCTATTCAAGCAGACGATTATAACCTCTATAACCGGAATCAAAGCAATGATGTACCTATCTTCCGTTATGCAGATATTCTGCTAATGAAAGCAGAAGCTATTCTACGGGGAGCAACAGCTACGAACGGTGATACGCCACAATCCCTGTTCAACCAAATACGCAGCTACTGTAACGCTCCATTATTGGAGCATTCTCCTTCATTGGACGAGTTGCTTGAAGAGCGTGCACGTGAATTTTACGCAGAAACATGGCGTCGCAATGACCTAATCCGTTTTGGAAAGTTCGAAGACGACTGGGGATATAAAAATCAATATCATCCGGAAGCTCAAACCGAAAAATGGCGTAGGATCTTCCCTGTATCTGTCGGCTTGATGAATTCAAACACCAACTGGAAGCAAAATTACGGTTATTGATAAATTAAATAAGTTTTTATAAGGGCTTGTTACGGCAAGCTCTTATAAAAACCTTTAAAGTAAAAAATAATTCATGAAACGTCATCAAATCTTATTACTTCATATCGCGACATCCATCTTGGTATTATTCCCATTTCCTATACATGCCCATAACATGATGTACCAGGACTCTATCGAAATCGTAGTACACAGAGGAGCGAACCATATAGCGCCGGAAAACACCATTCCATCAGCTCTAGCTGCATTGGAACATGGAGCCGGCTGGATAGAAGTGGATGTGCGCAAAAGTAAAGACAATATACTTTATAATCTGCACGATGAAACTTTGGACCGTACTACCAACGGTAAAGGTCCCATTCAAGATATGCTATCCAAAGATATTGAAAAATTAGACGCCGGCAGTTGGTTCAGTTCTCGATTTATCGGCATTCACGTACCCCGTATAGCCGAAATGCTAGATACCCTACAAGGAAAGGCACACATTTTTTTTGATGTAAAACGAGGAACTCCGATAAAAGATTTGGTTATACTAGTACGCCAAAAAGGATATGAAAATAAAAGCTTCTTCTGGTTTGCAGACTCTGAAATGCTGAAAGAATTTATCAGAATCGCTCCGGAAATGAAGATTAAAGTAAATGCCTCCAATATAGCGGCTCTGAAGAAATGGATGAAAATATGCACCCCGGCCTATGTAGAAACAGATATCCTCAATATCACTCCTCAATTCAAAGAATTCTGCAAAAGCAATCATATCAAGATAATGGCTGCTATTCAGAATGCGAGTGAAAAAGAATATAAAAAAGCGATTGAAGCCCATCCCGATTTAGTCAATCTGGACCGGCCGGAACTCTTTATAAAAATGCTCCGTCAGGAGATTAAAAAATAACCCTTTTCCAAGAAGAGCCATGAAAAGTACCCTATCTTATCTGCTGATTCTATGTAGCCTGTTCATGTCTTGCACCGGACATCAGGAAGAATCCCTATTGTCCTATGTAGATACCCGTACGGGAACTGCACCGAGCGTAACCCATACCGCAGGACTTTTCGGCAAAAATACCGAAGAGTACGGGCAAACGCTGCCTGCTGTTCTAGAGCCCAACGGAATGAACTTTTGGACTCCCCAGACACAAGATACAGAAATAAAATGCAAGGCTCCCTATTATTACAAAGATACGAAAATACAAGGTTTCCGCAATTCACATTGGATTGTCGGAGGTTGTACACAGGATTACGGTTCCATGACCTTGATGCCTGTATCGGGTACACTGAAATATCTCCCCCAAGACCGAGGAAGCCTGTTCTCTCACCAAGAAGAAACAGCAACGCCTGCCTATTACTCCGTCCTTCTCAAAGATTATTCCATTTTTGCAGAAATGACCGGACGTTCCCGTTCAGCCATTTTCCGATTCACTTATAACCAACCGGAAGATGCTTATCTCATAGTCAATCCTAACAGCGATGAAGGAGAAGGATATATTGAAATCGATACTATAAAAAAACAGATACGCGGATACAATCCCGTACACCGTATCTATCAAGGCTGGGGAGCCCCCGCCGGATACAACGGGTACTTTGTCATTGAATATCAAAATGAAATAGAGGAATATGGTACATTCCGGCATGACAGTCTCTTCGCCGGACAACGACAGATAGCCGATGGAACAGGTATAGGTGCATATCTCCGGTTCAAAATACACCCAGAAGAACCCGTATTAATCAAAGCCGCTTCCTCTTTTACTGACATGGAAGGCGCTCAAAAGAATCTGGACACCGAGATACCTCATTGGGATTTTGACCGCACCCGGCAGGAACTGAACTCCATTTGGGAACAAAGGCTTTCACAAGTTACAGTACAGACAAACAACCGAAACGATAAAGAGAAATTTTACGGAGCACTCTACCGTGCCTCATTCCTGCCACGTACATTCAATGATGTAGACGGGCGCTATCCTTCTTTTTCCACAGGACACCCGTTCAGACAATCAGCCAACGGTAGAAATTACTATGAAGATTACAGTATGTGGGATACTTACCGTGCTCTCCATCCGTTAATCAATATCCTGACCCCAAAGAAAGCCGGAGACATGATGCAATCATTGGTGGACAAATATGAACAAGGCGGCTGGCTGCCTATATTTCCTTGTTGGAACAGTTATACCGCAGCCATGATAGGCGATCATTGCATCTCCGCACTGGGAGATGCCTATATCAAAGGAATCCGTAATTTTGATATCAACAAAGCTTGCGAAGGAATGCTCCGGAACGCATTCAGGACTCCCGCCACCTATGAAGAATATAAAAACGGAATGGGACGGCGTGCTTTGAATTCTTATCTGAAATATGGATACATTCCTTTGGAAGACAGCGTACCGGAAGCCTTTCATACCTGCGAACAAGTGTCACGTACTTTAGAATATGCATACGATGATTTCGTATTGGCCCAAGTCCTGCAAAAGTTGGAAACATCAGATGATTACTTTCCTGATCCACAAAAAACAGGACTTTATGATACATTAATGATACGTGCACGATATTACCGTAACGTAATAAACCCTAGCACCGGATATGCCCAAGGCAGATACGCTGACGGAAGTTTCCTCACCGATGCCGGTAACGCCTTTTCTTTCACCCGCTTCATCACCGAAGGAGCTCCCTGCCATTATACTTGGTATGCCCCCCATGATATATACGGACTTATGGAATGTATGGGCGGAAAAGAAAAATACATCGCCAAACTGGATTCCATGTTCAGCGAACACCGCTACTGGCACGGCAACGAACCTTGCCACCAGATAGCCTACCTCTTCAACTATGCCGGACAGCCTTGGAAAACCCAACGCGAGGTGCGTCATATTATGAAAACAGAATATCTGAATGCTCCCGGTGGTCTGTCAGGTAATGATGATGCAGGACAGATGTCTGCCTGGTATGTATTTTCTGCTATGGGATTCTATCCGGTATGTCCCGGTACACCTTATTATATAATAGGAAGTCCTTCTTTTCCCCGGATGAGCATCCGCTTGGAAAACGGAAAGACATTCACCATATTAGCCCACAACGCCAACAAAAAAAATATATATATCCAGTCAGCAAAACTAAACGGAAAAGAATATGACAAGAATTACTTTACACACCAAGATATAATACAGGGAGGAACATTAGAGTTCCAGATGGGCCCGAACCCTAATACAAACTGGGGAGCATCCGCCCTCAGCCTGCCTCCCGACAATATGAAATAAGTACAAAAAATAAAAAACAATCCATATGAAGAATCAAACTATCATCAGCCTCTTATGCTGCCTCCTGTTGTTTGTGACAGGATGCAGTATTTCCCATCAAGGGAACACGTACGACATCATGACCTATGGAGCCAAAGGAGACGGACAAACAGATGATGCCGCCGCTATACAACGCGCCATCAATGCCTGTTCCGCTGCCGGTGGCGGAACCGTAATCATTCCTGCCGGACACACCTTTCTATGCGGCCCGCTATATTTGAAATCCTATGTGAACCTTCATCTGGAACCCAACTCCCGATTGCTGGCCAACCCCGATGAAAGCATCTATACAGAAAGCGCATTCCGCGAAAACCGTGGCGAAGGAATGATGTGGATCAGTGGAAAAGACTTAAAACAAATATCCATTACCGGTACAGGAGAAATAGACGGAAACGGAATCGCCTTCATGGGCAAAGAGCTGGATGATTCCTACGAGCTGAAGCCCGTCACTGATTTTGACCCACGCCCACATGTGCTTACCCTTATCAATGTAGAGAAAACCGTTATCCGTGACATCACGATCCGGAACAGCGCCTATTGGACAATACACCTGATAGGCTGTTACGATGCCTTGATTGACGGCATCTCTTTATTGAATAATCTAAAAATACGCAACGGCGACGGTATTGATGTGGATCACTCCAAAAAAGTACGTATAGCGAACTGCTTCATTGAATCGGGCGATGACTGCATTTGCCTGAAGAATCGTCGGGAATTTGAAGAATATGGCTCTTGCGAAGATATTGTAGTGACTAATTGTGTCATGACTTCACGCTCATGCGCCATCAAGATTGGCTCGGAAAATATGGATAAAATTGAGAATGTATTATTCAATAATTGCATTATCAAAAACAGCAACCGGGGCATCGGCATACAAAACCGGGATGAAGGTACTGTGAGCAATATCATTTTCTCCAATATATTAGTAGACTGTATGTTCTATTCTGATGTATGGTGGGGTAAAGCGGAACCTATCTATGTCACCTCATACCCTCGTGCCGTAGGCAATCATAAAGATGCAGGCTGGCGTTTCCCCAAAGGTGCAACGAAAGGACACTCGGGAGAAGTCAGCAACATTTTCTTCAATCAGATTAAATGCACTAGTGAAAACGGCATTTTCGTAGGGGGAGACACTCCGGAGAAAGTGCATCATATCTATTTTGATGAAATAGATGTCAAGTTGTTAAAACGTACCGATTATGAAGGCGGTGTGTATGACAAACGTCCTTGTAACGGAGATGGTTTTGTATATGACAAGACTTATGCTTTCTATCTGGACACCGCTTCGGATATCCGGATTACCGGCTGTAACATTTATTGGGCCTTCCCTCAATTGACACAAGCCGGAGGAGATATCAAAGAGAAGAATACAATACGTGTAAAAATAAACAAGAAATAATTATGACCCACATTCCATTCAAAGTTTCTTTGTTAAGACTGGTCTTCCTGCTGCTGCCCGTGACGGTCGCGGCACAGGAAGCCAGACTTTCTGATTACGTAGATCCCAGAATCGGTTCGGAAGGACTGGGACGGGTATTTATCGGCCCCTCCTGCCCTTATGGTATGGTGAAACCATCGCCCGATTGCACTGTCCATCCCAATAGTGGTTGGCTGCCTATGCCCGAACAAGTCAACGGTTTCTCCCAAGTACACGTCAGCGGGACAGGAGGAGGTCCTAAATATGGCAACATACTTGTCATGCCTTTTGGCAAAGGTATGGATCAGCTCAATCATATAGACTATCGCAAAGATGAAACAATCCGCTTGGGCTATTATGCTACCGAATTCCAGAGAACAGGCATATATACTGAAATAACAACTGCTCCATGCGCCTCATTCTACCGATTCACCTATCCCGAAGATTCCTTAAAATCCCTGTTGGTTGACGCCGGCTTCTTCCTGGGTGAACAACCGACCCCCGATGCCCGCGAAGCACAACAATTTGTAGGTTCGGAAATTCAAATCATATCCGATCACGAAGTAATGGGATATACCCGTATTCGCGGAGGTTGGAATAACGGACGTGCCTACACCGTTTATTTTTATGCAGTAACCGACCATCCCTTTGTACAAACGACCACATGGAAAGGAAACCAGATCAGCAATGAACGATACCAGCCAGACTCCCAACAAAAAACCGGAGCTTTGTTGCGTTTCCCTTCTTCTGCAAATACCATTCAACTGAAAGTCGGAATTTCATTTATCAGTTCTCTCAAAGCCAGAGAGAATGTATGGAACGAAATACCTCATTGGTCATTTGAGGACACCCGGCAAGCCTTATTGGCACAATGGGAAAACTTATTGCAACGCATTGATATAGCCTCAAATACACCCGAAAAATATAAGCGTATGTTTTATACCGGTATCTATCATACCATGTTAATGCCTGTAGACCGTACCGGTGAAAATCCATTATGGAGTGATCCGGAACCTTATTATGATGATTTTTATGCTATCTGGGACACCTACCGCACCTCAACTCCACTTATCACACTGATTGACCCTCAAAGAGAAACAGACATTGTACGTTCACTGATCAATATCTATAAACGGGACGGCTACATGCCTGATGCACGAAGCGGAAATTGTAACGGACGGACACAAGGCGGCTCCAACGCCGAAATTGTTATAGCCGATGCATTTGTAAAAGGACTACCAAACATAGATTACCATCTGGCTTTGGAAGCTATGCTGAAAGATGCGACCATACCGCCCGGAGGTAACGAAGAAGCGGAGGGAAGAGGCGGACTGATTCCTTATCTGGAATTGGGATATATTCCATACGGTATTCCCCGAGCCGGAAACCGCACAATAGAATACTCCTATTGTGATTATACCATAGCCTTAGTAGCAAAAGGACTAGGCAAGACAGACTTGTACCAGCAATACTTGAAACAATCTTCCAACTGGAAGAACTTGTGGCGGGCCGATTATGAACATGCAGGAGTCAAAGGATTCATACTTCCCCGGGATAAAGAAGGAAACTGGTTAGACAAAATACCTTTCGGAAACTCCCATATCCAGAAACCCACCTTCACATATACTCCCGTTACCTTTGAAGGTCCTTGGTATACTCCTTGGTGGAACATGTTCTTTTATGAAGCCTCCTCCTGGGAATATTCACTCAGCATTCCGCATGACGTACCCGGACTCATTGAACAATGTGGCGGAAAAGAGAAGTTTGACGAACGGCTGGATATTTTCTTTGACAAGGGTTTCTTCAATGTGAATAATGAACCCTCCTTCCTCACTCCCTGCCTATACCACTGGGTAGGGCGTCCGGATAAAAGTGGCGACCGCATCCATGAAATTATCCAGAAGAACTATAATGACGGTTCTGCCGGTCTTCCCGGAAATGATGACTCCGGAGCCATGTCATCGTGGTTGGTATTCCACATGATGGGGTTGTACCCCAATGCCGGACAAGACTATTATTTAATCCATACCCCTCTACTGACAGAGAGTCGTTTCCATTTACAGGAAGGCAAAACATTCACGATCAAAGCCGAAGGGCTTTCCGAAAAGAACAAGTATATCCGGTCGATTTTATTAAATGGAAAGAATTATCCATATTCCGCCATCCGCCATAATGATATCATCAAAGGAGGCGAGTTGGTTTTAAAAATGGGCCCCAGTCCCGGTAACTGGGGGAGCAAGCTATTTCCTGAACCTAAAGAGTAACATACGATGAAGAAAAAACTTTTTATATGCTTTCTGCTTATCGGCAACCTGATGGGAAATGTAATGGCACAAGATATCATTACCAACCCTCTGTTATTTGTATTCAAACTGCATGGACAAACCCGAAAGTACCAATTTACTTTCAATCAGTCCAACGACACCCTTTATCTGCATTGGGGAATTGAAAGAAACACCCGATGGCAATCAGGCAGCTACGCCATGCCCCAAGAAGCTTTAAAAACGGCGGTCAGACTAAGCTTCTTACAGCCGGAAGACGGACAGCATATCTGTCTCCCCATTCAAGAAACCTTTGCCCTACTTTCAGCAACCGCTTTTCAGGAATTGAAAAGCCAAAAGGCATTTCATTATAATCAGACAGAATACCAACTGGCTGATACCAAGTCACAAGCTATGGGCTATTCCTTACTGCATGTAAACGACTCAGTAGACGGATGCGAAATGTGGATTATGGATAATCCGGATTTCCCTCTGATATGGGAAATACAAAATAATCCGCTCGGCATCAATTGGAAAGTAGCTCCCATAGATCTCCCCGCACACAATCTGAAAGAAGAAATCATCCAAAGCCCGGAAAAAATGGGCAGCATCTATTATGCTTATCCCACACCAAACGGCATACAAACTCCGGTACCCGAAGGTTACAGTCCTTTCTACATCAGCCATTACGGACGCCATGGGTCCCGCTGGATGACTTCGGACGAACGTTATCTAGAAGTCATTCGTGTCTTTGATACGTTTCACAATAAATCAGGACTTACCGATTTAGGTGAAGATGTGAGGCTCAGACTCCAGAAAGTATGGGAAAATGCCCGTGGGCGCGGAGGAAACCTGACCCCATTAGGAGAACGACAACATAAAGCCATTGCCAAACGGCTTTATCAACAATATCCCCATATATTCCGGGACAGCGCCAACATATCAGCGCGTTCGAGCGTTTCCGTACGTTGTATCATGAGCATGTCCGCATTCACAGAACAACTGAAAGAACTAAACCCCTCCCTCCAGATCACCCGCGAAGCCAACCAAAGACACATGGACTACATTGCCTATACTTCACCCGAAGCCGAAAAGCTGGGTTCGGCAAGTGCGCCATGGAGAACAGCTTTCCATACATTCGAAGAAAATCATATTCATCCGGAACGTTTAATCACTTCACTTTTCAAAAATCCCAAAGAAGTCAGGAATCCCCGTGAGCTCATGATGGGACTTTATTGGATTGCTTCCGACATGCAAGATGTAGAGTTGCCTCTATCCTTTTATGATTTGTTTGAAAAAGAAGAATTATTCGGTATCTGGCAGTCTGTGAATTATCGGATGTATATTTGCAATGCCAATGCTCCCGTCAATCAGGGAGCAGCCCCCGAGAGTGCAAAATCTTTATTGAAGAATATTATAGAAAGTGCCGACCGCGCCATCCGTGAAGGAACTCCTTGCGCCACCCTCCGTTTCGGACATGATACCAACCTGATCCGTCTGTTGGCACTCATGCAAGTAGAAGGATGCTCCAATCAAGAAACAGATCCCGACCGATATTACCTGGCCTGGCAAGATTTCCGTGTTTCACCTATGGGAGCCAACCTTCAATTAATCTTTTTCAAGAATAAACAAGGAGAAGTTATTGTAAAATTGCTACATAATGAAAATGAAGTCAAATTACCCATTGACAGCCCTATTGCCCCTTATTATAAATGGGAAACGGTGAAAGCATTCTACAATCATTTATAAACATACAAATTGAGAAACAGCAACTTTCCTTCAAAGTCCAATCTCCCTATTAACTAAGGCTTTTCTTGCCTACAATTAAGCCTTTTCTTACGGTTACCTACTACAGACTCCCTCAATGGACCGTAGAGTCCATTGCAGCAGACTGTATAGTCCACCCAAGCAGACCTTACAGTCCACTGGCGGAGTCTGTAGCAGATGACTGTAAAAAAAAGCTTAACTATATGGAAGAAACGGCTTACACAACCACTCTATTCCGGTTTTATCTTTTTCAGATAATCAGAAGGAGCCATACCGAATTCATCTTTAAAACACTGACGGAAATAGACCGTACTGTTAATTCCCACCTTGAATGCAACCTCTGAAATATTGTATTTCCCTTCTAATAACAGACGTTCCGCATATTGCATCTTTATTTTGCGGATATATTCATTGGTGGAAAGTCCGGTCAATGCCTTCATCTTCCGATATAGGGTAGAATTACTCATACACATGGCGTCCGACAAATAACCGATATCAATTTTCTCAGAAGAAAGACGATCTTCAATCAGCTTGTTAATCTTCTCAAGGAACTCATTATCCAATTTATTCATAGACTCGGTTACTGCCGCACGTTTGTCAATGAGTATGGGATTCGTATTAAAACGCTCTGCCAACAACTTGCGGGATTCAAGCAAATTATGGATACGGCTATGCAACAAAGTAGCACTGAAAGGCTTTGTCAGATAAGAGTCAGCACCTACTTGATACCCTTCTTCCTTATCTTGCAAAGAATCCTTTGCCGTCAGCAAAATAATGGGAATATGGCTGGTACGCAAGTCTTCTTTCAATTTCCGGCACATCACGATACCGTTCATCACCGGCATCATGATATCACTGACTATAATATCAGGAATGCAGCCCAATGCTTGTTCCAAACCTTGTTCACCATTGGCGGCAGTCCTCACTTCAAAATCGTCCGAGAAAGATTCTACAATATAATCACAGATGTCCCTATTATCTTCCACTATCAGCAGAATACGCTTACCACTATGCACAGGTTCTATATTTTCTTCTTTTTCGTCCTTTTCATCGGAAGTTTTCTCCGTCGAGTCAGCATGCAGCACATGGGGATACGTGTTATCCGTCAGCAGACTGACATAAAAAGTACTTCCCACATTCAAAGAACTTTCAACCCTGATCTCCCCCTCATGCAAAACTACCAGGTTCTTTACCAGAGCCAGACCAATACCTGTTCCTGAAGCCTGATGTTCGCTTCCCTCTTGATAATAACGGTCAAAAATATGAGGCAATGCATCGGGAGCAATACCGAAACCGGTGTCACTCACACTGATTTCCGTATGGTGTATATTATTCCGGACCACCTGATGTAATCCTAAAGTTATAGTTCCTTTCTCTGTATATTTTATAGCATTGGAGATCAAATTATCCAGTATAATCGTTACTACCTCCTTATCAAAAAACAAAGACATATCTTCCTGCTCAATCTCAAGACAGAAATCAATCTCAGGTTTCCGGTTCAATTCCTTATACTTCAGTCCGATCTCGTGTACAAGGGCTGCCAGATTGTCACGACTTACACATAATTTCTTGTTTTGGGTTTCCGTTTTTCTGAACTCCAGTATCTGATTAATCAGGTTCAACAACCGGATGGCGCTTTGATGGATAACCGATATTTTCTGTGAATCTTTCCCTGATAAAGAATTACTTTTCTGCATATCTTCCAACGGTCCCAGAATCAACGTCAAAGGGGTACGCAACTCATGTGTGATATTGGTATAGAAACGTAAACGCTCATTATTCAGCTCCTGTTCCTGCTCATGATTTTTCTTCTCCAACTCATAGAGAGACTCCATATCCAGTTTCTTTTTATAGGCATGAAGAATAAAATACAGGACAGAAACACCCGAAAGAATATAAAATAACTTGGCCCACCACGTAAGCCATACAGGCGGGTCAATACGGATATCCAGAGAAGCTATCTCATCCGCCCATTCCTGATTCCGTATTCTTGTCTTTACCTGAAAACAATAATTTCCCGGAGGTATATTACGGAAAGTCACATTATTAGGATCGGTTACTGTATACCATGAATTTTCCAACCCTTTCAACATATAAGCATATTCCACTTGATCGGCCAAGGCATAATTCTGTATATTGAAGGTGACGCTGAAGTTATTTTGCATATAGCTTAAACGTACTGCAGGACATCCATGAAGTTCTATCATCTTTTCCTCACTTTTTCTTTCCGATATTGGTACAAATATTCTCAAGCCTGTCATAATAGCTGAAGGAGCTTCACGCTTTGCCAATACCATTTCAGGATTAAAACGACATAATCCATTTAAAGAGCCAAAGTAAATATTGCCATCATAATCATGAGTAACACTACCACTCATAAAACCAACAATAGGAACTCCATCCCATCGCCCATAATTATAAAAGCTATTCTTAACCGCAATATAGCAACTTATCCCTTTATTTGTACTACACCAAATACGCCCGGAAGCATCTTCCATAATAGCACGTATATGGGCATTCTCCAAACCATCTCCTCTTTTAAACACCTGGTACTTCATATTGTTTGGAGAAGGAAAGCATACTAACCCTTCACCAGTAGCTACCCATATACGCTTCTTACTATCTCCATAAATACTATTAATTGTATTTGAAGGGAATTGCTCTGCCGTATAAAAATGTTTAATCATTTTAAAGTCTGGCGAATATACTAAAACTCCACCTCCAAATGTACCTACCCAAAGAATTTGTTGTTTATCATCCCAAAACAGGCTGGTCATTTTATTTTCAATACTCGAATGGAATGCCTTCTCATTCTTCGTCAGCAAAGTCAACACAAACGGACTCTTACACAGATTGTCATTATCGAAACGCAACTTATACAATCCATTCCAAGTTGTCAAATAAAAAGTCCGGTTATCTTTCAAAACCAGATCCGTAACATAAGAATTAGAGAATTCAGACTGATCTTTTCCTTCCATGGAGATAACACGTTCCTCATTCGTTTTAAGGTCATAACATATAATGTCATCCCATAATCGGCAAATCCATAAATAACCATGCCTTAAAAACAATCTATTTACTACGCTGTATTCCTTAATCAAAGAAGTTTTTTTCGCCACTAAATCATAATGTACCATTTTCCTCTGATTAACAGAGAAATACAAATTTGTTTTTCCATCACTACAAAGATGAGCAACCTTTCCTCTTACCACAGGCTCAGGATTCAAAAGACATAACACAAAATCATGTTTTCCTTCTGTCTTGCGAACAATGCGCGATTCAAATAAACCTTGTGAAGTAACCAAATACAAACTCCCGTCATTCCAGCAGAAATCCAGAATATCTTTCAGTTCCAGAGGCTTATCAAAACGTACCGGCAAAAACTTTTCAATATCCTTATCAAAACAAGTAATTCCACCTTGGAAAAGTAACGCATAATATAAACCGTCGGGAGCTTCCTTCAGCGTTTTTACAGCCTGATGCAGAGGAACAGAGAGAGAGTCGATGATCATAATAAGGGGATAATCACGGAATCTGAAGCCGTCATAACGGGAGATTCCCTTATCGGTGGAGAACCACATAAAGCCTTCGCTTCCGTAACAAACATGATAAATTGTATTATTTCCGACTCCGTTTTTAATGACTAGCGGTTCCAGGTCCCAGTGGATATCTATAGAGTATGTCGGGAGAAAACCCGTCAGCAGTAGCAACAGAAAGAAGAACTTCCTCATATCTTAATTGTATTTTGTTTATGTGTATTGGCAGATAAAGATAGATAATTTAATCATTAGCAAACCGTATAACAACTGTTTTTTAGCAATAATTCACAATAAAATAAAAGCCCGCCGATCCGTAAAAGAATCGGCGGGGCTCCTCATTGTTTGTTTCTTAATTGTCTGAATGACTAAAGCGATACTATTGTTTGCTGTTTGGTTCCTCTTTTAGTTTGATGGAATCTCCTTGCACGGCGCAAGGAGTCCTCTTATATAGTTGTATATATTGTAACGTAATACCTAAAATCAATCAATTAGTGTAGTATTTTAATTGGCTGCTTTGGAAAGAGTAAAGCTATAAGTTCCCTGATTGTTTTTAAAGTTGTAATTGCCTTTAAAGTTTACCGGAACCTTTACGAGACAATTGTTCTGGTCGCTCACACGGAAATAAAGATAAGAAGTTGAACTGAATACGCTGCTGCCTTCGGCAGTGGTAGATAAAG
>OMAQ01000603.1_pt1 | contig 19173 bp, 22 predicted proteins | sample 1673461 | NCBI WGS metagenome assembly OMAQ01 (sample SAMEA103958112, study PRJEB25191) | human gut metagenome | biome: human-associated habitat [ENVO:00009003]; feature: intestine environment [ENVO:2100002]; material: feces | place: Germany | collected 2013/2015
GGACCCTACTGCGACTGCGGGTATAAAAAGAAGGGCTTCGTGAAAACCGGGACGGAGGCAGGACGATGAAGGAAACCTATCTCTCCCGTGATTTTCGGGAGACTGCGGCACAGTGCTTTCCCTCGCAGGCCAAGGAGCTGAATGCATTTTTTGATGCGCGGTTGAATGTGCTGCTGGCTGAAAATGCAGATGCAAGCAAGGAGAAGCAATACCACCTCAAACGGCAGATATTACCGGGCATTGCGGCCTACGAAACCTTGCAGCGGGTCATGCCGAAAGAGGAGGCGCTGCAAATCGTTCACGGCTATGTGGAGCGGCTGGCGAGAACGAGTCACAAACAGCTTGCCACCCTGCTGCTCATACCGGGGCTTTACCGCCTTGTTCCCGGCGTTTTTGTCAAATCCACGCGGAGCGTCTTCGGCCCGGCGGCGGGCTTTGACTCAAAGGAGCTGCAGGTCGGCAACGGTATATGGCGTGTGGATATGATGAAATGTCCATATCATGACACCTGCGTGGCATACGGATGTCCTGAGCTGTGCTGCTGCTTTTGCGACAGCGACGACATTAGCTATACCGGGCTGCATCCGAAGCTGATCTGGGAGAGAAGTATGACACTGGGGCGTGGAAATGACCGCTGCGATTTCTGCATGAAGGTCGAAAAATAGCCGGGAGGCAGATTGGTATGGACATCAAACGATTCGGCAATAGACAAGGAAAGACCATTATGCTGCTGCACGGAAATCTTATGTGCTGGCGGCAGTTTGAGAATCTGATCCCGCTGCTGGAAAAGAAATTCTGCGTGTATGCCGTCAGTTTCGACGGCTTTGACGGAACAGGCGAAACGACCTACACGACCGCTCAGGCTCAGGCGGACAAGCTGGCGGAATATATTGAAAAAGAACTGGACGGACGGCTGGACCTGCTTTATGCAGAGTCGCTGGGCTGCGGACCGGCTATTTTTCTGAAGGCTTCCCCAAACATTCAAATCGGTCGAATGATCCTCAGCGGGCCGGAGTATCTGGATTTTGGCGTGCTGAATCGACTGATTTTGAAGGTCATGCCGCAAAAGCAGTATCGAACGGCACACGAAAAGTATATGCCTGCATGGGCGTTGCGCTTTATGGGGCAGACGGAGCAGGGAATGCAGACCATGCTCCGCCGTATCCCGGATCATATCAGCTTGGAATCCGTCCGGGCCACTTGGGAGGCAGGGCTTTATCTCTATCGGACGGACTTTCCGGTACAGCCCGATGCAAAGGTCGCCTGCTGGTACGGAGAAAAAGAAGGGCATATGAAAAAGACCATCCAGCGACTGCGGAAGGCATATCCGGGTCTGATCGTCCGCTGCTTCCCCGGTTTTGGTCATGGTGAGATCATCAATCATCCGGCGCTGCTTGCATCGGAGCTGGAACGCTTTCTGACGGATGGCGGAACAGAGAGATGTGCTGAAGAATCAGGAAAGTGAAATACAATGAAAGTTACAACATTGGACGAAAAATCCATCCATGATATCGGTCACGCTTTCGGCTATTACGACTACGGAGAGGAAACGGGAATGTCCGCTGCCTTTTCCGGGAAAGAAGCCACGGCAAACTATATCTGCGCCTATGTGCGCGGGGTGCTGCGGGGCGGCTTTCTGCACACCACTGGCGAGCGCGGCGAGGGCTATATCGCCTACAAGCTGCCGAAGCGGAAACTGGGCGTCAGGACGCTGTGGCCCATTGCAAAGGGGATGCTGCGCAATTCCAGCCCGAAGAGGCTCGTGCACTTCGCTATGGCCATCAAGCGGGGCGGCGCTTCCCTGCAAGATCGCATGGACAAGGAGAAGAAGCCGTATATCTTTGTAGGGCTTGTCTGTGTGCGGAAGCAGTATCAGGGACAGGGCTATATGCGCAAGGTTATGGATATTGCCTTTGCCGAGGGCAACCGGCTGGGCGTGCCGGTAATTCTGGAGACCGATGCCAAGTCCAAGTGCGACAAATATGTCCATCTGGGCATGGAACTTGCCGGAGTGCGGGACATCGGCGAATTTGGAAAGCTGTATGACCTGATCAAAAAACCGGACGCGGAAAAGCAGCAGTCTGTCAGTACGGAGGCATCAACATCAAAATGAAAATCACGGTTCTTGTAACGCTCATGGTATTTCTGGCATACTTTCTTGTTTTATACGGCGGGGTGGGTTTCATTCAGGACAAGCGTTTTTTCTCATCCGCACCAAAGGAAAATCTGGACGCAATCCCCGATACAAAGGAACGATTTCCCGGCGCACATAGTATCGGCTGGGTGATTGAGATCATTGCCATCCTGCTTTTTCTCGCTGCGGCGGCACTAAGCGTATGGGACGGCGTCAGAAACGGCTTCGGCTTCCTGGACTTCTTTGTGCGGTTTCTCGCCGTGCTCTACGCCATGGAGATCTACGACATCATTTTCTTTGACTGGGTGCTGCTGTGCCACTCCAATTTCTTTCCGCATTTCTATCCGGAGCTGAAGGGCGTGATCGGTCCGCATATGTTCGGCTATAACAAGCGAACACATATCTGGCACTTTGTGATCTACATTCCCGCCTCCGCTGTGGCAGCGTGGCTTTGCGCGCTGATTTGAGGACGTGTGACAGAAGCAATCGTTTTGGGAGGCAGAGATTTTCTATGCGTGTGATAAAAAAGTCCTGCATGAAAAAAGAAAAACAACAGAAGCCCATATCCAGCAGCTTCAGCAGGCGGGGAAACAGGGTGTCCGATATACAGCGATGATGCCGGATATTCCGTTCCTGATGTTGGGGCTAATCAGCGATATTGGCTGGATGATCCACTTGATTGCAGGTGTTATTTACTTTTGCAGAAACGGCTTTTGCCATGTGCTGGACTATGCGGCGCTACTTGCGCTGGCGGGCGTCCTGTTCGGTGCTGCGTATCTAATTTATCTGAACAAGATCCACGAAAAGGAGATTGCCACAAAGCTCCAAAAGAATTTGAGCTTTGGGATAACGGTTTATTCCGGACTGGCAGGGGCGGTTGTCGGAATGACTCAGATCACAACAGCGGGCGTTTCCTCAGTGCTTGTATGGCTCATCGTTGGCGGTGTTCTTAACTTCGTCGCAGGACTGCCAATCTACCTCTCCTTCAAAAAAGGAATTTTCTATGGGGTGCAATGACTTTATGAACCGCAATAGGAGGCGAAGAAAATGGGAGCATATGCCCGATTCGCACGCAGACTGAGAAGGGAAAAACAATGATCATACTGCAATTGTTGATTTATTGCCTGCTGTTTACCGCAATGGTAAAAATCGCTGTGATCGGCGGGGCGGTCAATGGACTGTACTTTTATCCCAAGACGGTGCAGGATCGCGCCATCGAACTGGGACTGATCGACCGCAATACGATGAACCGGAAACGAAAATGCTTTATGATACCGTTCTTTATCGTGATGCTTGCTGCTCTTGTGCTGATCATCGGTTTGTGGAACGGGGCTTCCTCCTTTGGTGAGGCCTATTGGCAGGCGCTGCTGTTTCTTGAGGTTATGAATATCTATGACGGCGTTGTAATCGACAAGCTATGGGTCGGGCACAGCCAGTTTTGGGTGCTGCCAGGGCTTGAAGATGCGCCGTTCGTGCAGACCTGGAGGCAGGTGCTGAAAAAGCGAAGCATACTGGCGCTGATCTGGGTTGCGGGAGCGGCAATTGTCGGCGGTATTGTCGTTTTGATCTTCTAAGAAGGAGGAAATTGCCCAAATGAAAAGCAGAATTACGAACTGCAATTGGAGGTGAGAGAGATGGAAACGAGTGAAAAGTTCCTCCGAGGCTGCATACTCGGTGCGATTGGCGCTGCTCTGATGTCGGCTGGCGATTGGCTGCTGGGGTGCATTCCACTTCAGCAAACCGACACTGGCCTTTTCAACAGAGCCTATTATCTGTCCGGCTCTTATGGGCTGTGGAAGCCTGTGCTTACTGTTGGGCTGGGAGCGGTCGGCGGCTTTCTCTATTACTTTGTGGTAAAAGCGCTGAATGCGGACATTGACGCAAAGTATAGGAAAACAAAGTCCGTTCAGTACCTGTGCGGAATTTTCACCGTTGCAGTGGCGCTGACTATCCATACCTGGGTGGCAACCATGGCGTGGTTCACCACCTATCTGGGCCCGCGCATCGGAGAAGAAGCTGCCATCGCGGCGGTCACCGCCTATCAGGACGGCATGCTCCCCGCCATTGCGCCGATGTACGTTCCGATGATACTGGCTTTCGGCATCCATTTCGTGATGCTGCTTGCGGGCAAGACACGGTATTCCCGGTGGATGCTGGCTTTTCACCCGGTCACATGGAATCTTCTGCTGGTTACTGTTCCTGATATTGCACAGGCCATGCAGGTGCCGACAGCCACATGGATGTCCGTAATGAGCCAGAGCAGCACCAATACCGCCATCGTGATCTGGTGCATTGCGGCGGCGGTTTATGCGAGAAACAATTTTAAGAGAAAGGAATCACTTACATGAAAAGCACTATTTCTGATGTTCAAAAGAAAATCAAAGTGGGAACGCACGGAGAGGACTACGGCAGCTGGATGTCAAATCCGGTCTTCTATGTTTTTGGGGGAATTGCGCTGGTGACGCTGGTGCTGACTGCACTGTCTTTTACCGTATTCCGCATCACGGTTTTGGGCGTTGTGTTCGCCGCAGCCACCGTGATTCTGGTGGCACTGCTGTGCTGGATGGCGTGGATCCGCCGCCAGTACGCCTTCGGCAAAGGCGGCATGATGGAAAAGGTGCATCAGACAATTCTGAGCAGCCTTGACTTTGACGGTCACGGAAGCCTGTTGGAGGTCGGCTGCGGCTCCAGTGCGCTGGCGGTCCGTGCGGCGCTGACATGGCCGGAGGCGAAGATCACCGGCCTTGATTATTGGGGTGCCATGTACAACTACAGCAAAGCACTCTGCGAGAAGAATGCGGCGTCCGAGGGTGTCGGTAAGCAATGCGGCTTTGTCCACGGCGATGCCAATAAGCTGGATTTCCCGGACGGGAGCTTTGATGCTGTGATAAGCAACTACGTCTATCATAACATTATGGGTGCGGACAAGCATGCCCTGCTGCTGGAAAGCCTGCGGGTACTGAAAAAGGGTGGCGTGTTTGTCCTGCATGACAATATGAAGCCGCAGATGTACGGCGACATGAACGCCTTTGTGGAGGAACTGAGGGGCATGGGCTTTGCCGAGGTTCAGTATGTGGAGACCGCAGAGAAAATTTTCGGCTCGAAGCAGCGTGCCGCTATGATGATGCTGGGCAACTCGGCCATGATCGTTGGAAGAAAATAACGCCGGAGATCGGTGTGGGAGACAATCCATATGAAAAGAGCTTATCATTCCGGCGGCTGGACTGCGCTTTTTGAGTCTGTAAACAAATTACAGGAGGACAAGTGATATGAAATACAACGGCTTTTATTTCTGGATGTTCAAGAGTCCGATGAAAGCAGTCCTGACGGAGAAATACGGCAACGCATATGCTGGGGAGACTATGAAAAAGAGCAAAAAAGTCTATCGTGAACTGGTCGGGAAAGCTGCCGACATTGGTGACGACAACCCAATGGCATACAACGAGCTGTTTGCACTCGCCTTTGTCGCACCTTACATAGCAAGCGGGAAGAAGATCCCCCCGGAGACGGTGCAGGAGATGATGCGGCGTTCGCTTTACCACATCAAGTGGTATTTTGCGAAAACCGACCTGAACACCGATAAGGGCAAGGCAGAGAACAAAAAGAGCATCGTGAAGTATGTCAAGTGGTACACGCCGGAAAAGGAAAAACAATATCCGACATCGTTCAAAGTGGACTTTGAGGGACAGCCTCATGAAGGAGCTTGCTACTACCGCATCACCCGCTGCCCCATCTGCGCCTATGCGGAAAAGCTGGGCGTTTCCGAGTTGATGCCGCTGTTCTGCGAGTTGGACGAGGTGATGATCACACTCCAGCACGGCGTTCTGCACAGGAAACAGACGCTGGCGAATGGCGGAGAGTATTGCGACTACTTTATTACAGGCAACAAAGAACGACCTTGAATCCTACTTCTGTTTCATCGGTGATGCCTGAATCGGAAAGCAAGGTGCTTCTTCACGATTCCTTTGCCTGGAGCTGCACCATTCCGTGCAGCCGCGATCATACCAGTTTGCATAAAAATTATTTGAAGGAGGTCTTTTCGTGAAAAAACAGTCCGATCTTTCCCGGCTGATGGGTTACGCCGGGAACTACCGATATTTCACCTACGCTTCGTGGGTGCTTTCCGCCATCAGCGCGCTGTCGGCGCTGGTGCCGTTCCTCTATATCTGGATGATTCTGCGGGATGTACTGGCCGCTGCGCCGGATTATGCGCAGGCGGTGAACATTCCTCATTACGGCTGGATGGCAGTGCTATTCGCGGTGCTGTCTTACCTTATTTATATTGCAGCGCTGATGTGCTCCCATCTGTCGGCGTTTCGGGTGGCGACCAATCTGCGGCTGGCAGTGTCGGAGCATCTGGCACTGCTGCCGCTGGGCTTTGCCGAGAACTTCGGCAGCGGTAAGCTGCGCAAGATTATCCACGAGAGCACCGGAGCCGCCGAGACCTATCTTGCCCACCAGCTGCCCGACCAGTACAACGCCATCGCCACCCCGGTGGGGCTGCTGGTGCTGCTGTTGGCGTTCGACTGGAGGTTGGGGCTGCTGAGCCTTGCGCCGGTGGTGCTGGCTTTCCTCATTATGGCGACCATGACCGGCAAGCGGATGGTCGAAAAAATGCGGCAGTACGGCAATGCCTTGGAGGCCATGTCCAACGAGGCAGTGGAATATGTCCGGGGCATTCCGGTGGTCAAAACCTTCGGGCAGAGTGTGTTTTCCTTCAAAAAATTCAAGACCGCCATTGATGAGTACGAAAAGTGGGTCGTCTCCTACACCAAAGACCTGCGCCTGCCCATGATGTTCTACACCGCCGCCGTCAACGGCGTGTTCGCCTTTCTGATTGCAGGCGGGCTGCTGTTCACGATACACGGCGTGACCCCGGTATTTCTGCTGAACCTGTTGTTCTATATCATCATCACGCCGGTGATCTCCCTGACTTTGACCCGCATGATGTACATGAGCGAGAGCAAGATGGTGGTAGCGGATGCGCTGGCACGCATCGACTCGGTGCTGGAGGCAGCACCCATGCAGGTTCAGGCTGTTCCGCAGCACCCGCAGGATGCTTCTGTCGCGCTGCAGAATGTGCATTTCAGCTATGACGGAAAAAACGAGGTCATCAAGGGCGTTTCGCTGGACATTCAGCCGGGACAGACCGTAGCTTTTGTAGGCCCCTCCGGCGGCGGCAAATCTACGCTGGCAAACCTTGTCTGCCGGTTCTTTGATGTGCAGAGTGGCAGCGTCCGGGTGGGCGGAGCGGATGTGCGGGATATCCCCAAGGAAGAGCTGATGGATACTATCTCCTTTGTGTTCCAGAACAGCCGCCTGCTCAAGGGCAGCATTCTGGATAATGTCCGTCTGGGCAGACCGCAGGCCACCGAAGCCGAGGTGCTGGCAGCACTGAAAGCTGCACAGTGCATGGATATCGTGGAGAAGTTCCCGGCGGGCATCCATGCCGTTATCGGCACCAAGGGCGTGTATCTGTCCGGCGGCGAGCAGCAGCGCATTGCCATTGCCCGCGCCATGCTGAAAAATGCGCCCATCCTGATTCTGGACGAGGCCACCGCTTTTGCCGACCCGGACAATGAAGCTAAGGTGCAGGCAGCCTTTGCCCGGCTTGCCAAGGGCAAAACCGTGCTGATGATCGCACACCGCCTGTCCACCGTAGCCAACGCCGACTGCATCTATGTGGTGCAGGATGGGCAAATTGCAGAATCCGGAACAAAGGACGAACTGTGCGCGCAGAACGGCCTGTTTGCCCGGATGTGGCAGGAGTATCAGGCCTCGGTGCAGTGGAAGGTCGCAAAGGAGGGGTAAAAGATGATCGGAAAAATTCAACACGCCACAGCCAGCTCCCCGGAGGGCGCAAAAGGGCTTGTAAAGGGCGTTCTGGCCTGTGCGTTCCAAAACATGGCATTCATGTTGCCCACCGGGCTGCTGTATCTCTTGGTAAAAGACATGCTTGCAGGCTCCACGAGCGGGAGAAAAGGTTTTTATCTGCTGGGGTGTGCGGCCTGCTTTGCGCTGATCCTGCTGACCACATGGTTCCAGTACAATGGCACCTATTTTACGACCTATAAAGAGAGCGGCACCCGCCGCCTGACCCTTGCGGAACGACTGCGCAAGCTGCCCCTGTCCTTTTTCGGCAAGCGCGACCTTGCCGACCTGACCAGCACCATCATGGCAGACTGCGAGGTGTTAGAAAAGGACTGCTCCCACTTCATCCCCGGTCTGTTCGGTTCCCTCATCTCCACCGTACTCATTGCCCTGAGCCTGTTCGCCTTTGACGGGCGGATGGCGCTGGCGGCCCTGTGGGTCATCCCGGTATCCGCTGCCATCGTGGTGGGCAGCTACCGGGTGCAGGACAAGGTGCAGGCCAAGACCATGGCAGCGAAAATGGCCTGTGCGGACGGCATTCAGGAGTACATCGAAACCGTCCGCGACCTGAAAGCCAGCAATGCGGAGCAGCGGTATCTGTCTGGTCTTTCCGGCAAAATTCGGGCTGTGGAAAAGCAATCCATTGCGGCAGAGCTGGAAACAGCGCTGTTCGTATCCTCTGCGAGCATGGTGCTCAAGCTGGGCATTGCATCGGTGGCGCTCACCGGTTCGGTGCTGCTGGTGCAGGGCAGCATCGACGTACTGACCCTGTTTCTGTTCCTGATGGCGGCATCCCGGATGTACGACCCTATGCAGGGCGCGTTGCAGAATCTGGCGGCGGTCATCGCCATGCGCACCAATGTGGGGCGGATGAACGAGATTCTGGACGCTCCCCTGCAGACCGGCAGCGAGCAGCTGACCAATCAGGGCTGCGATATCGTGTTCGACCATGTGGGCTTTGCCTATAACTCCGGCGAGACGGTGCTGCGGGATGTCTCCTTTACCGCAAAGCAGGGGGAGGTCACGGCACTGGTGGGCCCCTCCGGCGGCGGCAAGACCACCATCGCCCGGCTGATCCCGCGCTTTTTCGATGTGCAGGCAGGGGCGGTGCTCCTGGGCGGACGGGATGTGCGCAGCATCCCCACCGCGGAGCTGATGGAGCAGATATCCTTTGTCTTTCAGGAGGTGCGGCTCTTTAAAAAGAGCATCCGCGACAACATCCGCGCCGCGCGGCCGGACGCCACCGAGGCGGAGATATTACACGCGGCGCAGCTTGCTCAGTGCGGCGATATTCTGGAAAAGACGCCGGGCGGGCTGGACGCCGTGATCGGCGCCAAGGGTGTGTACCTCTCCGGCGGCGAGATGCAGCGCATCGCGCTGGCCCGGGCGATCTTAAAGGACGCGCCCATCGTGGTGCTGGATGAGGCCAGTTCCTTTGCAGACCCGGAGAACGAGGCGAAGATACAAAAGGCCTTCGAGGCGCTGATGAAGGGCAAGACCGTGCTGATGATCGCCCACCGCCTGTCCACGGTGCGGAACATGGATCGCATCCTCGTCATCCGGGACGGCGAGATCGCCGAGGAAGGAAAGCACGACGAGCTTATTAAAAAGGGCGGCGTATACGCCGCCATGTGGGAGGAATACCAAAAGGCCGCGCAGTGGAAGGTAGGAGGTGCCGCATGATCGAACGCATCAGCAAAAAATACGCCATGACGGAGAAGGGCGCAAAAGACTATGTGGCCGCCGTGTTCTGGTCCGTACTGGTCAACATCAGCAAAATGCTGCCGGTGGGCGTGCTGGCCGCGGCGCTCTCCGGCATCGTAGAGGCACTGACAAACGACACCGACCCAAGGGCGGGTCTTACGCGCTTCCTGGTCGCGGGCGTCCTTGCCCTCGCCGCGCTCTTTGTGACCTTTCTGATCCAATACAGAGCCTTATACGAAGCCACCTACCGGGAGAGTGCCAACCGCCGCATCCGGCTGGCAGAGGTGCTGCGCCAGCTTCCGCTGTCCTTCTTTGGAAACCGTGACCTGACCGACCTGACCACCACCATCATGGGGGATACGGAGACGCTGGAAAAGGCATTCTCCCACTTTTACCCCGCCATGCACGGCGCGCTCATCTCCACGGCGCTGATTTCCACAGGCATGCTGCTTTACGACTGGCGGATGGCACTGGCTCTTTTGTGGGTGGTGCCTGCGTCGCTGCTGATGGTCTATCTCTCCCGGCGCATGGAAAAGCGGCATATAAAAAAGGGTCTCGTCACCCGCCGCGCGGCCACCGACGCCATGCAGGAGGCACTGGAGTGCGTGCCGGAGATCAAGGCGTGCAACCAAAAGACGCGGTATATCGCTGACCTGAACCGCAGGCTGGACGAGGCGGAGCAGGACACCATCCGGGGCGAGCTGTTCACAGGCTCCGTGGTCACGGCGGCACAGTCCTTCCTGAAGCTGGGCATCGCCACCACCGTCCTCACGGGGGTAACGCTGATGAGCCGCGGCGACCTGGCGCTGATCCCGTTTCTGATGTTCCTTATCGCCGCCACCCGGGTATACGACCCCATCGGCTCCATGTTTGCCAACTTGGCCGCGGTTTTCGCCTGCGAGGTGCGCATCGAGCGTATGCAGGAGATCGAGAACGAAAAGTGCATGACCGGCATGACCGAATATGATCCCGATGGCTACGACATCCGCTTTGAGCATGTGACCTTTGCCTACCGGGAAAAAGAGGACGTGCTTCGGGACGTCTCCTTTACGGCAAAGCAGGGACAGGTGACGGCGCTGGTGGGCCCCTCCGGCGGCGGCAAATCCACGGCAGCCAAGCTGGCAGCCCGCTTCTGGGACCCGGCGGAGGGAACGGTGCGGCTGGGCGGCGTGGACGTGTCCACGGTGGACGGCGAGGCACTGCTGAAAAACTACGCCATCGTATTTCAGGATGTGGTGCTGTTTGCGGATACCGTGATGGAAAACATCCGCCTCGGCAAGCGGGACGCCACCGATGCGGAGGTGCTGGCGGCGGCGAAGGCGGCGCAGTGCGACGCCTTCGTATCCAGGCTGCCGGAGGGCTACCATACCCTGATCGGGGAAAACGGCTCCCGGCTCTCCGGCGGTGAGCGGCAGCGCATCTCCATTGCCCGCGCCATCTTGAAGGACGCGCCGGTGATTTTGCTGGATGAGGCCACGGCCTCGCTGGACGTGGAAAATGAAACGGCGGTGCAGGCGGCGCTGTCCGGATTGATCAAGGATAAGACGGTGCTCATCATCGCGCACCGCATGCGTACCGTCATGAACGCCGATCAGATCGTCCTGCTCTCCGGCGGCCGCGTGGTTGAGATGGGTTCTCCGGCCGAGCTGCTGAAAAAGAACGGCCTGTTCCGCCATATGGCGCAGCTCCAGAGCGAGAGCATGGAGTGGACGGCGTAGAAAGTTGCGGGATAAACAGGATTCCGAATGCAATATTGGAAAACAAAGTATCGAAAACAAGGAGGCGTTTATGAAAGAAACAAATAAATGGTCTGTCAGGGATGTAATCACCACAGTGCTGCTTTCGGCGGTGCTGATCGTGATCCAGCTCGTCGTCAATATGGTCTGCATGGCCAACGACTTTGTCAGCATGGTGCTGTCGGTGGGGATCACCATGTTCCTCTGCGCGCCGGTCTATATGCTCATGGTCAGCCGGATCGGCAAGCGTTTTGTGACGCTGATCTATATGACGATCCTCGGTGTGATTTTCCTGCTGATGGGCAACTGGTTCTTGCTTCCTTATTACGTTCTCGTGGGAATCCTCTGCGAGGCGATTCTCTGGAAGGAAGGCTCCTGCCAAAAGCCGAAACGGCTGACCGCCGCCTGGACGGTGGCGAGCCTTTTATACAACGGGGTCAATCTGCTCCCCATCTGGTTCTTCTGGGACACCTACTACGATTTTGCGCTGGCAAGCGGCATGGAGCAGAGCTATATCGATTCCTATGTGCGTTACTACACCTCTCCCGGCTGGCTGGCCTTTATTCTGCTGTTTACGACGCTGATGGGCTTTTTAGGCTGCATGGTGGGCAGTCGGCTGATCCGCAGGCATTTTAAGAAGGCCGGCGTTCTATGAGAGCGGACGCATCCTTTGCGGTGCCGGTCAAGCTGTGGGCACTGCTGTGCGTCTTTGCCGGAGTAACCATCGGCGGGAATGTGCTGCTTACCTGCATCCTGACCGGCGGCGCGCTTCTTTATCTCGTCTTACAGCGGAACTTCCGCCTTGCCGCGTCCTATGGCTGCTTTTATCTGCTGCTGGCGCTGCTGCTGTACGGCATCCGCTTCCACGGGCTGCGCATGCCGGTATTTTCGGAATTTTATGTTCTGATGTTCTGGAATCTGTCGCCAATTTTTCTGGTGTCATGGGATCTGATCACCACGCCGCCGGGGATGCTCTCCGCATTCTTATCCCGCCTCCGTATGCCCACCCCGTTCATTCTCGGGCTTCTTGTGGTCTTTCGCTTCTTCCCCACCATGCGGGCGGAGCTGAAAGGCGTAGGCAGGTCGATGAAAAACCGAGGGCTTACCGCGGCGGGGCAGCTGCTCGCGCATCCCGTGCAGAGCATGGAGTATGTGCTGGTTCCGTTTCTTCTTCGGGTGTTGCAGCTTGCCGATCAGCTTTCCGTTTCCGCCGTTGCAAGGGGCGCGGAGCACCCGGGCGTGCGCGGCAGCTATTATGAGAAAAGAACCGGGGCGCGGGATTATATCGCGGCAGCCGTATGTGCGATAGTCACGGCTTCCTATTTGGTTTTGGAAAGGAGCATGGCATGATCGAGCTTATACGCGCTTCTTTTCAATACGAAAACTCAGACAGAGGCGTACAGGACATTTCCCTTTCGGTAAAAAGCGGCGAATGCGTCGTGCTGACGGGGCTCTCCGGCTGCGGCAAGACCACCGTGACAAGGCTTGTCAACGGGCTTGCGCCGTCCTACTATCCCGGAGTTTTCAGCGGAAGCGTGAGGATAGACGGCAAGGACATATCAAGGCTTTCCACATGGGAGATTGGGCGTTTGGTGGGAAGTGTTTTTCAGGACCCCAAAAGCCAGTTCTTTTCCTCCGAGCTTGCCGGAGAGGTCGCCTTTCCCTGCGAGAATTACGGCCTGTCCGCCCGGGAGATACGGGAGAGGACGGACGCCGCCATAGAGGCGTTGCAGCTGTCCCGTTTGAAAGACAGGGCAGTTGACGTCCTCTCAAGCGGAGAAAAGCAGCGGGCGGCCATTGCGTCCGTATATGCCATGAAGCCAAAGGCCTTTGTGTGCGACGAGCCGACGGCCAACCTCGATGCCGCCGGGACGCGGCAGCTTGCGCAGACCCTTCGGCAGCTCAAGGCACAGGGCTTTACCCTGCTCATCGCGGAGCATCGGATCGACTGGCTGATGGGGATCGCAGACCGCTTTTTGTATCTGCGGGACGGCAGAATAGCGGCCGAGTATACACCGGAGGATTTGCTCCTTCTGCCAGAAGCAGACATCTTAGGCATGGGTCTGCGCTCTCCGCACGAGGGAAAGAGCCTTCCCGCTCCCTCCGTATTGGACGAAAGCCCTGCCGTCTTGAAGACAGCAGGGCTCTCGAAAAGAATACGCAAAGAAGTTATTTTTGAGGATATTTCGCTGTCCGTTCCAGAGGGCAGCGTGACCGCCATAACGGGGCAAAACGGCGCGGGGAAAACCACCCTTGCGCAGATCCTCTGCGGGCTGGCAAGGCAGACAAGGGGACATATCCTGATAGATGGAAAAAAGGCAAGAGCGGCCGTCCGGCGCAGGGAGATCTATTACTGCGGCAATGACACGTCAACGCAGTTTTTTACGGCAAGCGTGGCGGAGGAGCTGCTGCTGAATACCGAATTGACAGAAGAAAACAAAGACCGTGCCAGACACTTGCTGAAGGAATTTGGCCTTTACGAATACAGGGCTGCGCACCCGTCCGCCCTGTCCGGTGGGCAGAAGCAGCGGCTTGCCATTGCCTGCGCCATCTTTTCCGGCCGCAGGATATTGATACTCGATGAGCCCACCAGCGGCCTTGACGGGCAGAATATGCGCCTGATCGCGGAAAGGCTGAGAAGCGAAGCGCGGAACGGCAGAACCATTCTCGTGATCACCCACGACAGGGAGCTGATCGAGAGCTGCTGCGATAACGTTGTGGAGGTCGGTACAAAGCCCAGCGAGGTACAGTGAACACCTTTTGCCATTGAGCCAAAGCGGGTCAAATGCACGAATGTTACTTTGCGTTGCTTGCCGCACCGGTGTTGTTGCTGCTTATACTATCGTAATCGAAGCGCGGCACGGAATTTCCGGTTGATACAGCCCACGCTGCCTCAGTTCACAAACGATGCGTTACCCAGCCGGTAGTACCGGCAGCCGTCCTCCTCGTACCATTCAAACGTACCCACCACGGTGATCTCTGCCCCCAGCTCCGGATACTCATCGGGATAGACGGGCTTTCCGGCGAGGGCAAACTCCAGCCCCTGTGCGCAGCAGGCGGTGGCATCGGCAATCATGCAGGCAAAGAACATTTTGTCCGGGATAAAAGCACCGTTTTCGTCGGTGGCCTGGTATATGGTGAACTGCCCCTGCATTTTGACAGTTTTTCCGATGTAGTTATCCGGGAAGGAGATCATGCTGTTGACCTCGGAATAGACCATGATGCCGCTGAGTGCGGTCAGGTCAATGTCGACCGCGGCGGTGCCTTCTGCATCTTCCGCAGGGGGCTTTTTTGCGGTGTCCTCACGGCCGCAGGCGGCGAGAGGGCAGAGCAGCAGGGCTGCCAACAGCAGGCAAAATAGTTTTTTCATCTGCGAACACCTCCCAATACCGTGCCTGCCAGCCACGACAGACCGAAAGCGCCGATCTGAACGGCGACGATGGTGGAGCCTACCGGCGTACCGGCGAGAATGGACGCCAGAATGCCAAGTAGTGCACAGAAAACCGAAAGGACTGCCGCGCAGATGGTCACGCTGCGAAAGCTCTTGAACATCCGCATGGCGGACAGTGCCGGGAAGATCACCAGTGCGGAGATCAGCAGGGAACCCACAAGGTTCATCGCCAGCACGATGATGACCGCAACGACGACGGCGATCAGCAGGTTGTAAAGTCCCGCCTTCGTGCCGGCCGCCCTTGCAAAGCTCTCGTCAAAGGTCACGGCGAAGATCTTATTGTAAAACAGGATGAACACCGCCACGACCAGCACCGACATTCCCACGCACAGCCATACCTCTGCGGGGGACAGCGTCAGAATGGAGGTGGAGCCGAACAGCGTGCTGCACACATCGCCCGAAAGGTTGGATGAAGTTGAAAAAATATTCATCAATAGGTATCCGATTGCCAAAGAACCGACAGAGATCATGGCGATGGCGGCGTCGCCCTTGATTTTCGTGTTCTGCCCGGTGTGCAGAAGCAGCACGGCACTGAGGATGGTAATGACCATTACAAGGGGCATTTTGTTGGTGATCTGCAGCACGGCGGCAATCGCCATCGCGCCGAACGCCACATGGGCCAGGCCGTCGCCGATGAAGGAAAATCGTTTCAGCACCAGCGTCACGCCCAGCAGGGAGGAGCAAAGCGCGATCAGTACACCGACAATGAGGGCATAGCGGACAAAGGGATATGCCCAATAGAGAGCCAGCTTTTCCAAGATAGCAGTCATTGGCTGTCACCGCCCTTCTTCACGTCAAACAGCCGCCCCTGCGGGCTTTGGAGGTATGCCGTCTTCGTCCCAAAGAAAACGGTGTCGCCAATATGCAAAATATGGCTGGCGTATCGGACGGCGGCAGCCACATCGTGAGAGATCATGATCACGGTGATGCCGTCCTCACGGTTGAGCTTTTCGATGAGCGTATACATTTCCGCCGTTACCTTGGGGTCAAGCCCGGAAACAGGCTCATCCAGAAGCAGCATTTTTTGTGTGGCGCACAGTGCGCGGGCAAGCAGCACCCGCTGCTGCTGTCCGCCGGACAGCTCGCGATAGCACCGCCTTGCAAGTTGTGTAATCTGCATTTTCTCCATGGCGTCCACCGCAAGCTTGTTATAAAAAGGACGGCTGCCGCAGCGTCCCTGGCACCCGGAGAGAACGATCTCTCTCACGGATGCAGGGAAGTCCTTTTGTACCACTGTCTGCTGCGGCAGATAGCCGATCTCGTTTTTCCTCAGCCCATCGCCCGTCAAAATTCTGCCGCTGATGGGGGCCTGCAAGCCGAGGATCGTTTTCATAAGGGTACTCTTGCCGGAGCCGTTTTCCCCTACGATGCAGAGATAGTCGCCTGCAAGGAGCTCAAAGGTGAGGTCTTGGAGAACGGGCCGTCCATCGTAGCCGGCACAGAGATTTTGACAAGTGAGCTGAGCCATAGACCTACCTCCTTACCCCAACGCTTCCTTCAGCACGGAGAGATTCTTCTCCATAACGGAAAGGTATGTAGCGCCGTTTGCCACGTCCTTGGAGGTGGTGGACTGCATGGAATCCATGGTCAGCACCTTCTGATTCTTCCCGGCGGTGTTCTGGACGATGGTTTCCGCGATCCTGTGCTGTGCGCCCTCGATGGTCAGCACGCAGGGAAGTCCCAGCTCATCCACCTTCTTAGCAAGGAACGAAACGGTTTCAAAGCTGGCTTCGGTTTCGGCGGAGCAGCCCGCAAAGGCGGCGTAGTAGCGCAGACCGTAATCGTCCACCAGATAACGGAACGGGAAACGGTCGCCAAACAAAACGGTCTTATGGGCCGCACCGTCCACAGCTGCCTTATAGTCTGCGTCAAGAGCAGCCAGCTTGTCCCTATACGCCGCGGCGTTGGCGATATAGGTGTCCTTGTTGTCCGGGTCGATGGCACACAGCGCATCCGCAAGCGTCACGCAGAGTGTCTGGGCGTTCTTCAGGGACAGCCAGACGTGCTCGTCCTTTTCCTCCCCATGGTCATGCCCCATCAGCTCGTCAAGGATGTCCTCTGCGGAAAGCGCGTCCTTCACAAAAAACGGATTGGTCTTGGCGCTCATCAGCGCATCGAAGCCGTCGTTGCCGAAGTAGATATGGAAATGCTCCGCCTCGCCCGGCTCGTGACCGTGGTCGTTGAACTGCACATATTTGGGCGCATCGGCACTGGTGGTTTCGAACTGATAGCGGACGCTGCGGATCTTGCCTTCGTCATCCAGCTTCGGCTGATAACCGGCATAGGTGTATTCAGCGGAAACGGTTTTTCCGTCTGCATAAGTGAAGGTGATCGTGTTCCCATTGATAGAGATCTTCTCGGCGTCGCATTGCCACGAAGCCTTAAACTTCTCCAAATAGGTGTCCTTTGTGGTCGAGCTGTCCTCGTCCTCCTCCGCCCTGTGTTGGCAGAATTTGTCCAGGTCGCCGTTCAGCAGATAGGGGTGCAGGGACTTCCACGCACCGGCGAAATCCGAGAGGGTGCGATCCCTGATGTCATCCTCCGTGAGCTGTTCATCGTGGCTGTGGCCGTGGTCGTGGCCGTCCTCCTGCATACCCTCAACGGTCTCCTCCGCTTTCACGGAATCACCCAGCACCTCCAGCAGGTTGATGACCTTCATATTCCTGTTGGCGGCGTTTTTCAGGGCATTTTCCACCCAGCCGTCGGACTCGCCGCCCACATAGACGAAGAGGCCGCAATCGGAGATCTTGACAATATCATCGGCGGTGGGCTGATAGCTGTGCAGGTCAACGCCATTATCCAGCAGCATGGTGACCTCGGCGTTCTCCGCCTTGTCGCCCAGGATCGCCCTGACCCAATCGTATTCGGGGAAAATGGTCGTGACGATCTTCAATTTGCCGGCTTTTCCGGCATCCTTCGGCGTTCCGCAGCCGGCAAGGACGCCGGCCAGCATCATAAGCGCAAGCAGCAGCGCAGTTATCTTTTTCATAGACTATATGTACCTCCAAATTATGATAAGAACGTAAAATTGGGCGCAAAAATACAAGGGTGACGGCAACACCGCGAAAGCCTATCCGAAAACGGATAGACTACACCCTTGTAAATAGTTCTTATTTAATCTGAAAGCTTGACCTTGAGTGAAACCAGAGTAAACGTGCGGACAACCTCCGCGCAGGAGGGAATGACCCTGCACGGGGCATACCTGACCGCCGCGGCGAAAACCGCAGCAGCACCGGCAAGCCCAATGCTCTTGAGCAGATTTTCACAGACCTGCAGCTGGTGGCAGATGGCGCAGTCCTCGCCGGAGCAGTTATGGTTGGCTTCGACCGCAATATAGACAGCGGAGGACAGCATGACAGCCGCCAGCACGGCTGCCAGCAAGCCTGTGATCAAACGAAATTTCTTTGTCATAGCCTGTCCTCCTTCCAAATACTATTCTTCCCGGCAGTCCGCGCAGGTGCCATAGAGAACTGTGTCGGCGGCGTCCAGCGTGAATTGCTCACTCTGCGCCAGGTGCTTTGCAAACAGGGCGGCGTTGCCGCTTGCCATGTGAAAGGTTCTGCCGCATTTTACACAGCTCATGTGCAGCGCACCCTTACAGCTTTCGGCGTCAAGGTACTGATAGTAGACCTCCCGCGTGCCGCTCTTGCTGCTGCGCCGCACTTTTTCTTCCGCCTCTAACTGTGCAAGGTTCCGATATACGGCGCTGAGGCTGATTTTTTCATCCGCCAGCGCGTCCGCAATTTGCCGTGCGGACAGCAGCTCATCCGGGTGCCGGCTCAAATAGGCAAGCAGAGCCTTCCTCTGCCGCGTGCTGTAACTGGACAAGTCACCACGCCTCCAATTTGCAATTCATTTGCAATTTAGCATAACACGATGCCGCCTCGATGTCAATATGCAAATTCGTCGCAAATCAGCCGTCAACGCGGATAGCGCCCGCTCCGCTGAAATGGGCTGCGGCAGAGCTGAATGATCCGCGCTCTGTTTTCGGCGGCGAAAAGGCAGCGGCAAATGCCAGGTGAAAAAGCGGTAGAAAAACGCAAAAAGCTATGCTTCCCACTTATCAAACCCCAAAAGCACCTTCAGAGTAAAAGGCTTTCATTACGAACAGCAGCTGACCCTCCGTATGTACTGAAGCATACGGAGGGTCAATCGGCTTGTGTGGCCTGCTCAGTCGAGCGGGGGCTTTCTTTTCTGCTGCGTCAACATATCCGTGCCCGGCCTATCCCTCAAACAAATTCAGGAGGTATCCGTAGCCCTCGGCCTCCATTTTCGCG
>OMAQ01000618.1_pt1 | contig 18905 bp, 20 predicted proteins | sample 1673461 | NCBI WGS metagenome assembly OMAQ01 (sample SAMEA103958112, study PRJEB25191) | human gut metagenome | biome: human-associated habitat [ENVO:00009003]; feature: intestine environment [ENVO:2100002]; material: feces | place: Germany | collected 2013/2015
ATAAGGCGGCTGTCGTACTCCTCGGGAACAAGGTAACCGCCGTTAGCGTCAACACCCTCGGAAAGCACATCGGAAATCTGTCTGAAATTCGTGCGGAGAGCGTTCAGCATTGCCGCCTTGTACTCATCGCTTGCTCTGCCGGACTTAGGTTTGTTTCCGTTCAGCGGCTTTGCGGTGAGGGGTGCTGACGTAGGCTTGGAAAGCTGTGCGTCCATAGCCGCCATCTGCTCCATGCGCTCAATTTCAGCGCCGTAGTCCTTTATCTTCTGCTCCATTTCAGCGTAGGAAGCGGCGTCCTCTGCGGACAGAAGTCCATCCTTGTCGCGCTTGGTTTCAACGAAAGCCTTTGCGGCTTCCCACGCTTTGTTGCGCTTTTCGCGCAGTTCCATAATAGTCATGTATATTACCTCCAGTTCTTAATCAAATCAAGCCGAGAAAATAAATCCTCGGCTTTGGTTTTATGTTCTGTTTTCGGCGCTATATGGCACTTTTCTGCAATCCTGCCCATAAGCGAATTAACCACCTGCGCTTCTGAATACATCAGAGCGTTAGCGGACTGTTCCTCCATAGGTTCTTCACGGGCAAGAATACCGTCCGCAAAGCCGAGTTCCACCGCCTTATTTGCGTTCATCCACGTTTCCGCGTCCATGAGGTGTGAAATCTTTGCGCGGCTCATGCTGGTCTTGATTTCATAGGCGTTCATAATGCTTTCCTTGACCTCGGACAGCATTTCGATTGCTTTCTGCATTTCGGCTGAATCGCCCATAGCTACCGTCATAGGGTTGTGTATCATCAGCATTGAAACAGGGGACATAAGCACCTTGTTACCCGCCATTGCAATAACCGAAGCGGCGCTTGCGGCTATGCCGTCTATTTTCACCGTAACGTTTCCCTTGTAGTCCATCAGCATATTGTAGATTTGCGCTGCAGCAACGCAGTCGCCGCCGGGCGAGTTTATCCAGACGGTAATATCTCCGCTGCCGGACAGCAGTTCCTCCTTGAAAAGCTGCGGTGTGATGTCATCGTCAAACCAACTTTCATCTGCGATAGTGCCGTTGAGGAACAGCGTTCTCTCCGGGTTCTGCTCCTGCGTTTCTTCGTTCTTCACTATCCTGTTTGTCCATTTCCAGAACTTCTTCATTAGAATTATCCTCCTCTCTGTCAGCCGCCGCAAAGATACCCGCATCAGCCAGTTTTGTCATGTTGCCGTTTATGAGGTATAAATCGCCGCCGTCCTCGGCAGGAATGCGGTCGAGATTTTCAAGCTCCCGAATATCGTTCGCAGACATCCAGCCGTTTTGCCTTGCGGTAGCGTAACCACTCATTCGGCTTGCGTAGTCGCCGCGCAGCAGCCCGTCAACATTGAATTTGATGAAATATTCCTGTTTCTCGCTTGGAGTAAGTAGGGAGCGCATCATGCTTTGCTCCCAACGCACAAGCCATGGTTCAAGCGTGTATTTCACGAATTCAAGTGACTGCTGCTCAATATTGGAAAAGCTCGATTTTTCAAGGTCGCCAACCATGTGCGGCGGCACTCTAAAAATTCGGGCTATCTCGTTTATCTGAAATTTTCTTGTTTCAAGGAACTGCGCCTGCTCCGGAGAAATGCTGATGGGAGTGTATTTCATGCCCTCCTCAAGCACAGCGACCTTTCCGCTGTTGGAACTCCCGCCGAACTGCGACTGCCACGCTTCACGAACCTTAGTCGGGTCCTTTATTGTTCCCGGGTGCTCAAGCACGCCGCTTGGCGCTGCGCCGTTCGCAAAGAACTTAGCGCCGAATTCCTCGGTCGCAATTGCAAGTCCGATAGCGTTCTTCGCCATTGCAATCGGCGAGTAGCCGACAAGTCCGTCAAAACCAAGTCCGGGAATATGCAGGACATCGCCCGGCGAAAGAATGACTTCGTATTCCTTGCTGCGAATGGCTTTATCTGAGCCGCGGTAGTATTTGTAGTACAGCTTTCCGTTGGAATCACGGTCAACCGACATTCGGTTCGGCATAAGCGGGTACAGAGCAATGACCTCGCCCTTTCCGTTGCGGATAATCTGCGCGTATGCGTTGCCCCACAGGAGCAGGTGCGTCATAAGCGTTTCACGGAAAACAAACGAGGTCATTTCGGGATTTGGTTCATCGTGGAGCAGACGGTACAAGGAGTGGTTAATCGCTTTCTCCTTACCGCCTGTTTGCCTTTGTTGCGCGGCGTCCATGCCGCGCTTGGGGCAAACGGCAGCAACGTCCATGTTGTCGCCGTCCGAACGGTACTTATAGACGTGCAGCGGTAGTCCCGCCACAGCTTCCGACAGCACTCTAACACAGGAATACACGGCGGTAATCTGCATTGCGGAACGCTCGGTGACGTTCTTTCCGGCGGTAGAACCGCCCATGTAAAAGCGGTAGGCGCTGCCGGCAGTGCTGTTTTTAGGCTTGTCCCTGGAATGAAATAAACTGCTGAAAATCTTCATGTAGTCAGTCCTTTCGTAAAATGGGCATAAGAAAAGCACCTGCCATTGCTGACAGATGCTTAACAATTATTCTGTTATGTTATATAAACTTTTTCATCACGCGAGTATAATCTTGCTTTGCGTTGAAAACTGCATTAACGTATACCGTGTTTTCTTCCTTGACATAATAATAAAACATAAGGTAATTATCATGAATGAGAAAACGATATCCGTTACTCACAAGAACCCTTTCCTTGGGTAGCGAGCCGCTTTCCGGCAGTATTTCGAGATTTTTGCATTTTTCTCTTAGCTTGTTTACAAAACGGATCGCAATATTCTTATCCTTTGACTGCTTTGCAATATAAAAGGCTATATCACGAAGATCTGCTTCTGCCGTATCAGTGAATATTACTCTGCAATTCATACATCAAGGTTCTCCAGGTCGTTTAATAAATCGTTGAATACATCATCAGCGCTGTGGACTCTCCCAAGCCTTATATCATCCATGCTTTGCGCAAGGTGAGCATACAGAGCAAGTTTTTCTTCAAGCTCGGAAATATAGTGCATTGTCTGCTGATAATCCTCATGGCTAAGAAGTACAGTATCCTCCTTGCCGTTAACCGTGATTGCTACCGGATTATCCCTTGTAAGTGCGGAAATCTGAGCGTAATTAGTGCGAATATCCTTTGACGGTCTTATTGAAATAGAATTTGTCATAAAAAACACCTCCTATGTTGGTAGTCATATTATAACACAATTATGCTACTTTGTCAATAAGATTATACGCATCAGATAAAAAGTATTCCTCTTTCATCATACACACTAGCTCCGTGATCATTCCCGCAGCGGATAGCACGATCAAGCGCCATAATTGTTGCCACAGCGCCGTCAATCTTTTCGGTGGATTTTTCCTTGTCCGCCTTGATGTTTCCGGCAGGGTCGGTGCGAATGTAGATATTGTCCATATTCCACCGCAGAACCGGGTGACCGCCGTGGGCTATTTTCTGTTCAAGCACCAGTTTCATCAGCTCCTTTGTCGGCGGGGACATATCCTTAAATCCTTGTCCGAAAGGCACTACAGTAAATCCCATGCCCTCGAGGTTCTGAACCATCTGCACCGCACCCCAGCGGTCAAAAGCTATCTCTCGTATATTGAAGCGCTCTCCGAGCCTTTCAATGAACTGCTCGATAAAACCATAGTGAACCACATTGCCCTCGGTGGTCTGCAAGTAACCTTGGCGCTCCCACACATCATAAGGAACATGGTCGCGGTTTACACGCAAGGTCAGATTATCCTCGGGAATCCAGAAGTACGGCAGAACGATGTACTTATCCTCATTGTCCAAAGGCGGGAAAACAAGCACGAATGCCGTTATATCCGTGGTTGACGAAAGGTCAAGCCCGCCGTAGCAGACGCGCCCCTCAAGTTCGTCCTCATCAACGGAGAATGCGCACTTATCCCATTTCTCCATCGGCATCCAACGAACCGCCTGCTTTACCCACTGGTTCAAGCGAAGCTGTCGGAAAGCGTTCTCCTCGCCGGGGTTTTGCTTTGCGGAATCGCAAGCGGCTTTGACCTTATCTATTCCGACCGTAATGTCAAGGCTCGGATTTGCTTTCTTCCACACTTTCGGGTCTGTCCAGTCATCGGATTCATCAGCGCCATAAATCACAGGATAAAAAGTAGGGTCGATTTTCCGACCCTCGATTATATCCTTGGCTTTCTGGTGCGTTTCGTAGCAAATGCTGTGAGTGTCCGTCCCGGCTGTGGTTATAAGGAAATACAGCGGCTGCATTCGCGCGTCGCCGGAGCCTTTTGTCATAACATCAAACAGCTTTCGGTTCGGTTGGATGTGCAGCTCGTCAAAAACAACGCCGTGAATATTGAAACCGTGCTTTGAATAGGCTTCTGCCGAAAGTACTTGGTAAAATGAGTTTGTTGGTGTATATATAAGCCGTTTCTGTGACGCTAAAATCTTCACTCTCTTTGACAGCGCAGGACACATTCGTACCATATCCGCTGCCACATCGAACACGATAGCCGCCTGCTGTCTGTCGGCGGCGCAGCCGTAAACCTCGGCTCGTTCCTCACCGTCACCGCAGGTGAGAAGCAGCGCAACAGCGGCGGCAAGCTCGGATTTACCTTGCTTCTTCGGTATCTCAATGTACGCCGTGTTGAACTGCCGGTAACCGTTCGGCTTCAGCGTTCCGAACAAATCTCGGATTATCTGCTCCTGCCAGTCGATAAGCTCGAATGGCTTTCCCGCCCATGTGCCTTTGGTGTGACACAGATTTTCGATGAACATGACGGCATAATCGGCAGACGCCTTATTGTAATTGGAACCCTCTGCCATATAGAGGGTCGGTGTGTATTTTTTTAAATTGCGCATGATATGTTCCTTGATTGAATTAAGCATTACTTTATGGTATAATCTATCTTGAGGAGGTGATGCCGCTTGATAAATATATTCGAAGCAGTGTTTTTACCACCTCGCGTCCAACGATAGCAGACCTTGAGCGAGAGACGCGTTCTTGCTACGTGAATCAAGGTCCACAATTAATCCGGAATTATCCGGAGGGTACTGCCATAAACTAGGCTTGGCTGGGGCTATGACCGTTGGACAAAAAGCAAGAGAGACACCACTTGGCAGTACACAAGTGGTGTCTTTTTATTTACTTACTTGGAATTAGAGTGTACTTCCTATATGAGGAACGAAACCTCTCAGAGTTGGTACTTTATGCCGCTTTCAATTTTACTCTCGTCGTTGGCAGCAAAGGATATCAGAGATAATCTGTTCCTCGGATTATTTATCGAGGGCGTCGAGTGCCTTCCGTGTGCCGCAGTCACTGGCTGCCCTTTGGTGGCGTGGCGTCCATGCCACGCCTTTGTGGGGCAACCTTCCGACATCGTGTCAGGGCAGATTTGCGTGTTGGGATACTTTCTCGAAAGAGCGGGAACACCGCCGTACAGCGCCCCACAGTGAGAGCAGGTGCGAAGCATTGTTGCATTATCTGATTTCATGGACAGCCCTCCTGCTGTTGTTCAGTGCTGCGAGAAGAATACTCTCATCAAAACCGAAATTGCTGTAACCCTCAAGGCAAGTCCGAACATACGAACCGCTCGGCAAGCCCAGCGGTCGCTCCTCGTGCATGATGTACACGAAAGCCTTTCTGACCACGTTTTTGCCCGAGAAGTACCTCACGGACAGTTCAAGTTCGGTCTTGTAGTAAAAGGTCGGAAAACCCTCATAAACATCAAGCCTTTTCTCATCGGCAGGTTCAACCGACCAGACCGCGACATGGACTTCCGCTCCCGATTTCGGCTCAATCGTGAGGTAAGCGCCTGTCTTGCTGCCCTTAAAGAGCAGTTCGTAGTCCTTAATCACCGCAGTCCCCACGGGCTTTGCCGTATGGCAACGCAGCGCCATTTGTCGTAGGTTCAGATTACTGCCGTAGGCGAGGTAGTACTTTTTCATTTGAAATTCGTCCTTTCTGAAAGGCGGCTTGTATTTTCGGTAGCGTTCTTGCCACCGTTCAGAAATCACCTTTCTACCACCAAAAGCCCCACAGCGTGGGGAGTTGGGGGCAGGAAGCTGATTCCTGCTTGTTAGGGTCTGCCGTTTCTGAAAGCTGTATCGCCCTCGAGCCGCTTGGTGTAAAGTTCCCTTGCGGTCTTAAATTCATCGCCGATAAATCCGAGCCGTAAAAGCCATGTTCTCATTGCGTACTTGGGATTTTCAGTCTGCTGAGGATTTGCGCTTGCGGTCTTGACCTGCTTGGCAAGCTGGCTGAGCGCAAGGCAAAGCTGAATGTAGCTTTTCAGCTGACCTGCGTGAAGTCCGTTCTGCTTGCCGCCCGAGGGTGCGTCAAACTGGAAAAGTCTGAATTCAATCGTGCCCTTTGTAAAGGTTGCGTGGAGGTTCAGCATATGGTAGCGGCTCTCGTTGTAGTGCGCCGACCTGCCGTAATCCGCATTCTGACTGCCGTACCAGGTGTCCGCAAGTGCCGCCATGGTTTTGGGCTTCTTGCGGTTGAGTTCCACCAGGAAATCCTTGCTGACCGTGCGGCAGTAGCGGTTCATGCGGTTTCTGTCGAGGTTCAAGGCGCTTGCAAGCAGGGTTTCATGGCTTGCCATAATGTTTGCGAGGTTTCGCAAGGTCTGCGCCGTGTGGCCTTTTGCGCCAATGTGAATGTGAACTCCGCAGCTCCTTGTGGCATCGCTCTTTGCGCCTGCTCTCCTCAGTCTGCGAATAAGCTCCTGCAGGGTTTCCATGTCTGCGTAGGTAAGTATCGGGGTGACTAATTCGCACTTTTCGCTGTCTGGTCCGTGAATGCTGACGTCCTTCTGGAACTTCCACTCGCGTCCCTCGCTGTCCCATGCTGAGTAGGTGCAGTAACCGTTGCGGCCTGCGGTATTCTCATGGCGGCGAGTGCCGAAGAACTCGGCGGCAATCTGTGCGGCTTTCGTTCTTGTAATATTATTCATTTCAACCTCGACCCCTATGGTCTGGTTCATCATTTCTTCAATCTGCTTTGTGGTTTTTGCGTTCATTGTGGTGTCCTCCGTTGTTTTGTTTCCCTTTCTGAGTTGCCCCTCGGTTGGCGGCGTCCGTGCCGCCTTTTGGGGGCAACCTTGCAGCGTCCTTGCTGCGGTAGACACATATTAACTCTAAAACGAGTATATAGCAAGCGGTTTTACCACAATATATTGAACGAAATACACACGCAGAAATCGTGTATATCAGCCACGGATTTTGCGAACTACATCAACACCAAGAACAGCATTCAGCCCGGAGCCGTTATCCCAGCGGACGAGCAGATTTCCTGCGTCGTCAACGCCTTTAATCGTGCCGCGAGTACCTATCGGCGGCGCCTGGAAATCGTCCATTGAAACCAGTTCCACACGGCAGCTGGCAGGGTACTCTCGGCGGTACTGCTCAATCTGCTCCTTACTCGGAAACTTCATTTACAGCACCTCCATTTCTGAAAGCCGATGAACCTGTGAGGTTTCTCAGCAGTATCTTCCGCTCGGCTTTGTACTCCGAACCGATGAAACCTAACCGCAGGAGAAAGCAGCGGAATGCATACTTATCGTTGTCGGTTTCCTTTTCTTTCGCTGTAACTCGCTTTGCGTTTGCGGCAAGTTCGCAAAGAGCCGATATGAAATGCGTGTAAGCCTTACATTCGTCAGTGCTGCACTCTGCGAACCATGGAAACTTCACCGTGCTGTCCGTGACCTCAATCGGCAGCTTATCCACCGCTAATGCTTTGCGGATAAGTCTGCCTTTTGCTTTGAGCAGCTTGGTAAGATTCTCGACCGCCGTGCTTTCAAGCGGAACTTCCACCGTAAGCCCCACAGATTCGCCGTGTTCGGCGCTGTCGGTGTCTGCGGGTATTTCCTCGGTATCCGTTTTCGGCGGTTCTGTGTCGGCAACCTCGGCGATGAATCCACGCCCTACAAGGAATTCAAGCAATCCTTCGATTTCCTCGCTGTCGGCTCTGTCATCGAATTCAAGGTTGCCCTCACGGGTCACCGTGAAATAATCGATTCGGTAAGCGTAGGTCGGTGTTCTCATGTAAACTGCTTTCGCTCCCGTGAACTCGCTGATGGCTTTCACAAGCGGTTTTCTGTCCTGTGCGTTGTAGTAAATTGTCATGGCATTTTGCCCTCCTTTGCGTACATATTAACTCTGAAAGGCATATATATCAAGCCGTATTACTACACAATATTTTTGGGTTCAGCTGTGTACAGTACACAATCCCCGAAAGGACAAAGTAAACACACGGCAGAGCAACACCGTTTCCCCACAGCTTGTACTCGGCAGAGTCGCTGTGGGGATTTTTCAGCCATGCGCGGATCTGCTTTTCGGACTTCGGCTTGACTGCGCTACCGATGATTTTTCTGTGTATTTCAAAGACCTCTTTCCAGAATGTCAATTCTTCATCTGTAGGCTCGTCCGTTCCGAGATCTGCGCACCACCAGTCGGGAAATCCCTGCAAACGGGCGCACTCCGTTGGAGTAAGCCTGCGGACTATGTATTCCGGAGAATTCACGGTCGGCGGGTCTTTGTAATCGCTTGCGACAAGCGTGTTTGCGAGATTCTCCTTGGCTTCGGTGTGGTAGGAATTCTTGCTTGTGCTGTAAACCAATGTTTCCGAACCCCCTCCGTACATTCCACCAGCTGCTCTCAATGCTCCGCATTTATCGTTTTCGCTGTACTTCGTGTAGCTATCTTGTGAAAAAGCTACTGCGTGTCGGTCGGTGGTGTTCAGAGTGAACGAAATGTCCTCATTCACACCGCTGCCTTGCGGACCGTTTTTGTCGGCTCTGCCTATCATTGAACCCTGGACGGCTACGACTGCCACGCCGCCTTGGTTTGAGTCGGGAGAATTACCGCCCGTATCTATCGTCCGGGAGGTATCTGTTTCATAGCAGTTCTGCCGCGCATTTTTCGTGCCATCGGATGTGAAACGAACATCAAAACAGCGAGTATCTTCCACGACAAACGGCTGATTATTCCCGCCTGTCCCGTAGGTTGAAGAAACCGTTGGAGCAACGCCGTGCAATTCGGTGTAGCGAGTGTCCTGCGAGTGGTTTTCATAGACAGTCGCAGGAACAGTCCCTGCACGGAGAGTAGGCGAAGTTTCATCTTCGTAGCCGATACCTCTCGCTTTTGCCGAGTGTTCCGTGCAGAAGCCTGCTGATTCCATCACGCACGGTGGATGATGAGCTTCGGCTCGGAGTGTGCAAGTTACTTCCTCCGTCACGTCCATTCTGTTGCCACCTTGGTCGTTCAAGCAGACTGCGCTTGTCGTTCCAGCGCCGCTTTCAGCAGCGGCGGCAGCTCTTTGCCACGTTTTGAAGCCCTCTGCAGAATACCCCGACAAGCCCTCGGACTCAAACAGTATTTTTCCGGCGCATTCGCCGTCAAAATCTGTGACAAGGTAGATGCGTTTTCTTCTCTGGGGAACTCCCCAGTATTGTGCATCAAGCACTCGCCAGGCGATTGAGAAACCGTCTGCCACGATGTTTCCTGCGGCTGACCATTTCTCATGTCGAGGAACAGAAACGGTTTCGTCCCTGACCCTGCACAGGCTTTCGAGGACGCACCGGAAGTCCTCGCCCTTGTTGGAACTGAACGCTCCGGGGACGTTTTCCCACACGCAGAACCTTGGATATTTGCCATTGGTAGCGCACCTCATTTCCTTTATAATTCTGACCGCCTCATAGAACAGGCTCGACCGTGAACCGTCAAGACCGCTGCGTTTTCCGGCAATGCTCATGTCCTGACACGGACTGCCGAATGTGATTATATCCACGAGCGGAAGCTCCGCACCGTTCAGCGAGGATACATCTCCGTAGTGCTTCATCTGCGGCAGTCTTTTCGTTGTTACCCGAACGGCGAATGGCTCGATTTCCGAAGCCCACAGAGGAGTAATGCCAGCAAGCATTCCTCCGAGCGGAAAACCGCCGCTGCCGTCAAAAAGGCTGCCAAGCGTGAGTTCATTCTTCATTGGTGACCTCCAGTTCGGAATAGGGTATCGTCTTTCCGTCACGAATCACAGACACATTCTCCGCAGAGCCGACCTGCTCAATATACCGCTTCACGATTACATCGCAGAACTTTTCATCAAGCTCGATGGTGTGGCAGATTCTGTTCGTCTGCTCACAGGCGATAAGCGTACTGCCCGAGCCGCCGAATGGGTCGAGAACGATACAGTTGCTCATGCTTGAATTCTTTATCGGATACGCAATGAGCGGTATCGGCTTCATTGTGGGGTGGTCGCCGTTTTTCTTCGGCTTGTCGAACTCCCATATTGTCGTCTGCTTGCGGTCGGAGTACCACCGGTGCTTGCCGTTCTTCTTCCAGCCGAACAGGCACGGCTCATGCTGCCACTGATACGGCGAGCGGCCGAGAACAAGCGACTGCTTCTTCCAGATACACGTTCCGGAAAGGTAAAATCCCGCGTCAGCAAACGCTTTGCGGAAGTTCAGACCCTCTGTATCTGCGTGGAAAGCATAGATGCTTGCATCGTTCGCCATAGCTTTCTCCATGCAAGTAAAAGCGTCAAGCAGGAACTGATAGAACTTCTCGTTTTCGAGGTTATCGTTCTTGATTTTTCCCGCCGAACCCTCATAATTCACATTGTACGGCGGGTCGGTAACCACAAGATTAGCCTGTTTGCCGTCCATAAGGAACTCGTAAGTTTCTGGTTTCGTACTGTCGCCGCAGACAAGTCTGTGATTACCGAGCAGCCAGAGGTCACCGGGCTTTGTCATGCAAGGCTTTTCCATCTCTGCGTCAACATCAAAATCATCGTCCTTGGTATCGGAATCCTCGTCAAAGAATGCGGCGAGTTCCTTTTCATCAAAGCCCGTCAGACCGAGGTCGAAATCGTCAGCCTGCAATGCTTCGATTTCAACTTTCAGCATTTCCTCATCCCAGCCCGCGTCAAGAGCCATTCGGTTGTCTGCGATTATGTACGCTTTCTTCTGAGCGGGCGTAAGATAATCCACGAACACGCAAGGCACTTCGGAGATATTTTCTGCCTTGGCGGCGAGAATTCTTCCGTGACCTGCTATGACATTGAAATCCCTGTCGATGATAACCGGATTTATAAATCCGAATTCCCGCAGCGAGGAACGCAGCTTGTTCAGCTGCTCCGGCGAGTGAGTCCGAGCATTGTTGATGTATGGTATCAGCTTGTCTATCTGGACAAGCTGCATTTCACTGGTCGTGTTCATCTGCCGTTCCTCCTTTTCAGAACCTTGTGCAGACCCTTTCGGGCGTCCATGACATTGCCCTTAATTGCCTGACCTTTAATCGTTCGGTATTGCTGTACCGTGAGGTTAGGTCGGTTGCTTTTCAGTTCCTTGAAAAATTCGATGGTGTCCTTTGACATAGCGTTATCCTTTCCTAGAACGCAAGAGCCGTTCCATTGAATCGTTCAAATCATCACCGACTGGCTCAGTGCAGTTCTCCTTGACTATTCCGTAAATTTCATACCAGATGAGATTTGCGTTCTTCTGAAACTGCTGCGACATCTGCACGAACGGCGAAGCAATAACTCCGCCCGTGGTTGGGTGCTTGCCGAGCAAGCCGTAAGTACTGATTGCTTCCTCGCATTGAATGTATCTTGCGTATGCCTGCGCATAGGCTTCGATGAGCCGCTTGTTTACGAGGTTCTCGCAGTTCCTTTGCTTAAGCCACAACCAGGTTTCGCGGTATATATCGTCAGCGCCGAGCGGAACTCCGTTCTTCTGCCGAGCCGAGAGATAGTCACTTGGCTTCGGCATATCCGTGCCGTTAAGCGCAGCACCCTCCGGCAGGTCGACCGCTTCAAATTCGGCTGTATCGAGCGCAGGAATATCGTTGCTTATGATTTTCACCGGAAGTCCTTTCTGCTTTTTCTCTGCGGCAGGAACGGGTTTATCTCCGGCGCGTACCCGTCTGCCGCCTCTGTTTGTGCCGTCCTTAGCCATGATTTTCACCTCCGCAGGACAAGAAAAAAGGACGGTTCGCGCCGTCCGAAAATATTTCAAGGTTTAATACCCTGTTTGAACCCCGGTTTTTGCACACGAAGCCCCGGGCCGCTGTCCGCAGTAAAGGTCACAGGGATTTCGACCGCCCCTACCGGTCGCCGAGATCGTGGTGTATCTTCGTATGACACGACTGACACAGCGACATCAGGTTGTTGAAATCATTACTGCCGCCGTGTGACACGGGAACGATATGGTGTACCTCCTCAACAGGAGTGAGTCGACCCTCTTTCAGACACATCTCGCACAGCGGGTGAGCCGAAGCATACCGCTTTCGTATCTCCCGCCACGCTCTGCCGTACTTCTTGTTGCTGTCAGCAGGGCGAACGAGTTTATTGTAGCGACGGTTCATCTGCTTTGAGTGTTTCTCGCAGTACTGTCCGTCACAACGGTTGGGACAGCCGGGGTAAGAACAAGGGCGCTGTGGTCGTCTGGGCATGGGGGTCATCTCTTTTCTTTTTTGCTGATTATATCATACCACAAATGGGCTACTGTAAAACAGTTGATTTTACTGTAAAGTTTCCGGAACAACAATCTCTCGCATTGCTTTATGGTGCATTTTGTAGATGTTGTCTATGCCGTATCCCATCTGAACGGCTATCTGCTCCCAGGTCTTGAAACACAGGTACCGTAGTTCAAGTAAGGTCTGATACTCAAGATTTGAAATGCCACGAATAACTCCGGCGATCTCTTTTTTCAGGTCAACCAGGCTGTCAATGTCTGCGTTTATCTCGCTTTCCATATCCACGATTTTGATTATAACGTCCTCCATACGGTGAATATTTCGTGTTGAGTTGCCGGGCATATCGTTGAAAACCGTGGTAGCTTTCTGCGCAAGCAGGTTCAGCGAAGCTATCTGCTCCATCTTGCTGTTGATACGCTGATCTATTCTGTATGCCTGTCCGAGATATTCCTTTGCTGTCATGCCGAAACCTCCTCTTTGAGCTTTTTCAGAAGCAATTCTCCGTTCAAGTCAGAAAGTATCGAAAACCAGTTTGAACGAAAGAAATTTTCGATACTCCGCTTGTCGTGCTGTGCCGATTTATCGTCCGGTGTATATCGCAGACGCTCCACGGCATCACGATAGTCCTTTACGGCTTGAATAATTATAGCATTTGCGAGTTCTTTATATGGGTTCATTTATGTACCTCTGCTTTTACTGCGGTGATAAGCGCCGCCTGTGTCGTGTCCTTTGTTTTGAGAGCTTTCATAATCTGCTCGTCGATAGTGCCTTTGGCAATTATGTGTTGAATTACCACTGTGTCTGCGGTCTGACCCTGACGCCATAGTCTTGCGTTTGTCTGCTGATACAGTTCAAGGCTCCATGTAAGCCCGAACCACACCAGCGTCGAACTGCCGCTCTGTAAGTTCAAGCCATGACCTGCGCTTGCCGGGTGGATAAGCGCTACGGGGATTTTACCGCTGTTCCAGTCGGAAATATCTGCGCTTGACTTTATCTCTCGGATTTCAAAGCGTTTTCGGATACGTTCCAAATCGTGCTTGAACCAGTAAGCCACAAGCAGCGGTCTGCCGTTCATGCTTTCGATTATATCCTCCAAAGCGTCCAGCTTTCGGTCGTGTATGTGAACCGTTTCTCCGTCATCTGAGTAAACCGCTCCGTTTGCCATCTGCGACAGCTTATTTGAGAGCGAAGCGGCGTTTGCGGCGGTGATTTCTCCACTGTCCTCCGGCAAAACGAGGTCTTTTTTCAATCGTTCGTATTTCTCACGTTCCTTGTCGGAAAGCTGAACCGTGTATTCTGTGCATAGAAGTTCAGGCATTATGAGATGGTCAGTAGCTTTCATCGAAATCATTATGTCGGAGATTTTGTCGTAAATCCGCTGTTCCGCATCGGGCAGCGGCTTGTAGCTGTAAATCACCATTCCGTTTCGCTTGTCCGGCTGAAAGTAGGTATTTCTGTACTGCCCTATAAGCCTGCCGAGCCGCTCTCCCATATCCAACAGCTTGAATTCTGCGAATAAGTCCATCAGACCGTTGCCGGCAGGAGTACCCGTAAGCCCGACTATGCGTTTCAGCTTTGGTCGGACTTTCATGAAAGCCTTGAACCGCTTTGAATGATGATTCTTGAAAGAGGAAAGCTCGTCAATCACCGCCATATCGTAGTCAAGGGGAAGTCCGCTTTCCTCCACAAGCCACTGAATGTTCTCACGGTTGATGATATAGATGTCAGCGGGAGTGCTAAGTGCTTTCATCCGTTCTTGCACCGTTCCGACAACTACGGTGTACCGCAGATTCTTCAAATGCTCCCACTTTTCGATTTCGGCCGACCAGGTATCACGAGCCACTCTCAGCGGCGCTACCACCAAAACCTTATGCACTTCAAAGCTGTCGAAAAGCAGGTCGTTTATCGCCGTCAGAGTAATGCTCGTCTTGCCAAGACCCATATCAAGCAGAAGTGCTGAAATGGGGTGTGTGGATATGAACTCTGTTGCATACTGCTGATAATCATGTGGATTGTATTTCATCAAGTATCACTCCAATCCGCTCAACGCTGTCAATGATGTACACACGGAAGCCAAGTCCCATCAATGCTTTGTGCCTTGCGATTTGTAGCGGACGTGGCTTTTTGCCGGGCGCTTTCAGTTCCGCAAAGGCGATTTTGCCGCCCGGGAGAAGTATCACCCTGTCTGGCATTCCATCAAAATTTGGTGAAACGAATTTCAAACACATACCGCCGATTTTTCTGACCGCCTGCACCAGCTTCAGTTCTATCTGATTCTCACACATTTTCTGCTCCTTGTTCTTCAATGGTGCAGGTCGGTGAACCTCATTTCATAAAACTCTCTATAAGGTATTTTTTGTCATTAAAACTGCCCTAAAGGGGATTTTATACTAAGACCTTCAACGACCTGCACCTTTATGGTTTTCAATCTGCTATAAAGTCAGATTTCAAGCGGATTCCGTAGACCATAATGCCTGTTTTGGATTTTCGCTTTTCAAACCCTGCGGTATCAAGCCCCGTATAGAAATCCGTGGTGCTTCTTGTGTATTCTCCTGTCCTCGCACAGTATGCCCGGTACTCCTGGTAAAGCTCGCCGGACTTCTGCGTATATGATGGGTCAACCTCGCAGCAGTCCTCAATGAACATGGAAAGCCAGTCGTTATTTTCACGGTAATGCTCGATAGCGTCACGAACGCATTGCGGAACAGTCAGCTTGAAATTGCATTCAATAACCTTTTTCGCTCCCTCGATTATCCACGTCAGCGCCGCACCGCCTGCTTTTTCAGCAAGGTAGTCCGCGTAATTTTTGATGTCAGAATTGCCCTCGATTTTGGCATTGAACGGTATAACTATAAGCCTGCGCCATGTACCCTCGTCATTTGCTCCGACCCTCGGAAGATGATTTGTGTACAGCACAAGCGTGTGCGTGGGAGTATATCTGAACGGATCGCGGTACTTCTTTTCTGCGGAAACCTCATCGGTGGAACACAACTGCTTTACCACCGAGGTGTTAAGTCGCATACCCTCTTCCAGTTCTGCGGCTATGACCAACCGTTTTCCCTTTAGTTCAGCCATCTCAGGCTTGACATTTCGCTTACAGCCAACCGTGAGGGCGTCGGCGGATATACTGCCGCTGTACGAACCAAGTACCCGTGCAATCGTGTTCCAGAACGTACTCTTGCCGTTGCGACCCTCACCGTAGGAAATAATAAGAGCCTCCATGTACACTTTTCCGATTGCCGCAAGCCCGACTATCTGCTGAACATACTCGATAAGTTCGTCATCGCCGCAGAAAAAGCTGTTCACTGCTTCAAGCCAGATATCCATGTTCTCATTATTGGGAGATACAGCAGTCACCTTGGTTATGAGATCGTCTGCGGAGTGCTCCGAGCTTGTCCCTGTTCGCAAATCGTATGTAGCCGCCGGAGTATTCAGCGGGAATTCCTGCGAATCAAAATCCTTAATATCCCGCAGCAGCATAGGCTTTGCCGCCTGCAGTGCGGAAGTGATGTACTTCATATCTCTGCGTTTCATTACAAACGATTTGTACACAAGTGCTGCCATGTATTCAGCAAAAGCTTTCTCGCTTTTCTCGTCTATCGCCTTTTCAAGAGCCTTGCCGCCGGAAAGCACAGTTTCCCTGTCTATTCCGGATTTCATAAGAGCCTGCTGTGCCTTTTCCAAAGCAGTTTTGGCTTCATCAAGCTGTTTGTCGAGGAAGTCCTCGCAAGCGCCAACAGCAAGCTGTTTTGACTCTGCCCAGCGGATCCCATCATAACGCATATAATCCGTTGCGTCCGTGAATACAAGTTCGCCACTATATTCACGAGCTAGAACTTTAGCCTGTCCGATGTCGGAATAATCTTCGGGCTTGAGATCAAAACCGGAATCATACTGCTCGGGTGGAATATAGCCGTCCTGTTTTGCCACCTTTTTGCCGAACTTAACGGCACTGTTCCAGATGGTCTGAAGCTCCGAATCGTCAAGCGGAGGATCGCACTTTTCAGCCTGTTTCAAGAACTGTTTGTATGCTTCGTCTGTATTCCCGAGCCGCTTTATAATGCGCCCTGCGTAATGCGACATAGTGCAGTTGCGGCTGCCCTCGGGTACACTCGCACTGTCATTGTCCCACTGTTCAAAATCCTCATTGTCGAGGAAATCTACGACAGACATATCGCCGTTGTATATTTCAACCTGCGGGTTCGGAACTCCGAAAAGCAGTCTTGCGCTGTCGAGAGCGTTCTTGTCGAAATACGGAAACTCAGCCGCAATGCGCTTTTTTATCGCAGTATATGCAGCAGCGTCTGTTATCAGCGGAATTGGGAAGTACACATGAAACCTCGGTCGAAGTGACTTTCCGTTTTTCGGTTTCATATTGCTGCGGCTATATACAACTACAAATTCCACACCCGGAAAAGCCATAGCCACTTCGAGCGGTGTAACCCAATCGTTCGCGTCATCCGAGTGGTCGTTGTCGCAGTCCATTGGGATATTATCGGAAGAAAGAAAATCCGTATTGCTGCGATGATTGTTTGTATATTCAGCTGCAACGTGGTCAAATGCCACAGCAGCTTTCATAGAATTTTCGTCTGTTATGACGCACTTGTGGGGGTATATGCTGTTAGGCAGACTGCCTACGCAGTCTGCCGTGTATAACGTGAATTTCATTATTATCCTCCATTCTTTAAATTCTAACAGCTGATAGAGCCGCCAATAATATATGGAAAATTATTATACAAATGGTCCACTATATTTCAGTCCTTTTTATAAAACATACATTCGTACCCATCGGCACAGAGCGGAAGCCCCTTTGCCCACGGTGGAGTTCTACCCATCATCTCGCAGATTTCAGATACATTTGTATCTATCGGGCATTCGATGATAAGTTCATCGTGCACGTGACCGCACATCCGATAATTCCGCAGCGTCCGCATAGCAGAGCAGAGAATATCCCGGCTGACCGCCTGAACGATGTTCTCCACGAACTTAGGCCCGTAGCTTTCAATGCGCTCCCACTTCTTCGTTGCACCAACGCCCTCGTAAGTGACGGATTCGCCGCCGAACTTATTCTCGCCGATACGGGGCTTGACGTAGGAAAGCCGTCTGCCGCTCGGCAGCGTGATAAACAGCATTCCGCTCTGATATTCAAACTGAATGCCATGTGTGTCTGTGCGAAGCCTTTGTCGTATTGTATCCTTCACGCAGCGGTCGACTTCCCACCAGAATCGAACAATATTCGGGTTGGAACTGCGCCACATATCCACAAGCGGCTGTAATTCATCTTCTGACAAACCCATCTCCAATGCACCCATAGCTTTCAGAGCGCCGACCGAACCGCCATAACCGAGCGCCAACTCTGCGATTTTACCTTTCTGCCGCAGATGTCCATTGACACCATGCTTTTCAACGGGGACACGGAACATCTGACTTGCAGACGCACAATAGATATCTCCACCGGACTTGAATACGTCAAGCCTCCATTTCTCGCTAGCAAACCACGACAGCACTCTTGCCTCTATTGCTGAAAAATCTGAAACCACGAATTTCATTCCCGCTTTCGGCACAAATGCCGTGCGGATAAGCTGCGAAAGCGTGTCCGGAATATCATCGTACAGCAGTTCTATGGCTTCATAGTTGCCGCTTTTCACAAGCTCACGAGCCTGTTTAAGGTCGGGGATATGGTTCTGCGGGAGGTTCTGTAACTGTATCAGCCGACCCGCCCATCTGCCGGAACGGTTTGCACCGTAAAACTGAAACATTCCGTGTGCGCGTCCATCGGAGCAAACAGCGTTCCTCATAGCCTGGTACTTCTTCACCGAGGATTTTGCAAGCTGCTGGCGGAGTTCCAGAACCTCTGCAAGCTGCGGCGGTGCGGTTTTCAGCAATTCGGAAACAGCTTTCTTACCGAGAGTGTCTGTTTCAAGTCCGTTCTCCGAAAGCCACTGTTTCATCTGCTGTACAGAGTTCGGGTTTTCGAGCGAAGTAAGTTCCTGCATTTTCGTGGAAAGCAGCGCCTTTGACCGCTCGTCAAACCGTATTGCATTCTCAACAACAGCCATATCCAGAGCAATCCCACGGTCGTTTATCTGCTGGTCGAGAGCGTATTCCTCCCAAACAAAATCCGGCACGGAGAATTTGCGTAGCTTGTCCTGTATCGACATTTCGACCTCGACATCACGCTTGTTGTACGCTTTGAAAAGCGACCATTTCTCCGGAGCGTGTTCGGGAAGATTTCTTGTTCTGCCGCCATTTGTCTTGGTAGCTGCGCAGGGGACGCAGAAATACTTGATGAGGTCTTTGCCCTCTTTCAGCTTCTGTTCCGATAATCCCAGCACCTTGCCGGCACCCTCCAGGGACAGTGGCAGCCCCATATAGGCAGACCAGGTCATCGTACACTTCCATAAAACCGGAGACAGATAATCTCCTGTCGTATCTTCCTCTATGCTGTAACTTATGAACT
>OMAQ01000625.1_pt1 | contig 18730 bp, 17 predicted proteins | sample 1673461 | NCBI WGS metagenome assembly OMAQ01 (sample SAMEA103958112, study PRJEB25191) | human gut metagenome | biome: human-associated habitat [ENVO:00009003]; feature: intestine environment [ENVO:2100002]; material: feces | place: Germany | collected 2013/2015
GTTCTTGGCAAACGGCAGCAGATTAGCTTTGCGGAGAAGTGCAGCAGTTAGCTGTTTACCATTCTCCCTTATTGTCCACTTGCATTCGCCAACCAGCAGATACTTTTTGTCAAGCGATTCGGCCATAACATCGAACTCGACTTGTTCCGGCTTCTTGTCCTCATTGAGAACAGAACCCCACCAGCGTTTTACCTTGCCATAAACCACTCCATTGACAAGATTTCCTGTTACGGCATCCCGACATAATTTTTCCCATTGCATACTCACATACTCCGATAAATGAGCAGTCAAAGCCTGTTCTATTGGCAAACGACGACCAAGCTCGATGAACGAACGATTAGGTACGACAAACTGATAATAAAATGCCATAAACGGATCGGCTATCTTGTAAAGACTCTTTTTCGCATTCTTTTCATCAATCCCAAACGGAACATCTTTCTCCAAAAATCCGAGATCAATAAGTTTCTTCAATGGACGCGACAGGTTGGTTGCAGGCTCATTGCATCTTGCGGCAATCTCAGAAAGCCGATTTGCACCAGTACCGATATAAGACATTATCGTCGAAGTCTTAACAATATCCTTTACATCGTCCTGAAACAATTTTATCGGTTCTTCGTAAAGAGTTCCATTTACAGAAAGGATATTGTGCCACAAAGCATCATTAAGTGAATTTTGGTTTTCCCTTAGTTCCCAATAACGCGGCACACCTCCCCAAACAGCATATTCTTCAATGGCATTCATCGCATCAAGGCTCAAAGCCTCTTGAATATATGGCAAACGTATCGGTGCAAGTTTCATGATCTCATCAGCACGACCATAGAGAGGTGCAGTAGAATCAAGAAACAATCCATACATCATATTTTGTGACGAACCGCAAAGCACAAGATTATACTTCAACTGCTTTTCATCAACCAGTTTTTGTAGCACAGACGGCAGTTCAGAAGATTGCTCTACAAGATACGGAAACTCATCCAAACATAAAGTAAAACGCTTGTCTGTTCGATAATTGACCGCACGAAACATAGATTCCCAATCCGGATATGTCAGTTTGTCGAAATCCGGGAACACTTGTGCTATTACTTTTGCAAGCAATACTCTCTGATGTTGCCCTTCAGAACGGTCAGCAAGGAAGTAAACATCATTTTCTGACAACACTCTTTTAATGAGCGTTGACTTACCCAGCCGTCTGCGACCGTACATCACGACTAGCGAGGATTTCTCTCTCGCAAGAGCATCTTTCAGTCGTGCTGCTTCATCTATTCTATCAACGAATTTCATACGCCTTATTTATTATGCAATACAAACATAATGTTTTTATAGCATAACGCAAAATTTTGAGCCATGTTTTTTATTCCAACAGAAGAATTTGCAACTTATGTACTAGGAGAATATGCACTCTATTCCTTTTTTGAAGCTCGCCTCCTTGTCTTCAGACTCAAATCCTGCAAAGCTTTTCCCAGTTTGTCTTCTTTGGCCAGCCACAGGATATCATCGTCAAGCTGCAAGGCATACAGCACTCGCAAGTAGATTCCGATTGCTACTGTTGATGCACCTTTCTCTATTCGGGACACAGTCAACGGAGAGCAAGTAGCACGTTCTGCAATCTGAGCCACACTCAAATTTCTGCGTAAACGAGCTAATTTAATCTGTTCTCCCACAACCGACATTTTCTGCTCCAATTTTCGGGGCAGTTTGGTTCCCATTGTATTCTTTGTCATATCTTTATCTATTTAAGGTGCAAAGCGACCGTGTCGATAACTTTACCATAGTCAATCTATCATATAATATGCAAAGATGACACTTTTGATTTGCTTAATGATATATTACACATACAATATCTGACATTTTTCAGTCAACATCGGAAAAAATCCAGTCTTTAGACGCATATTCCTTTTCAAACTCTGCCAAATCTTCCTTTATACGCTCACGAAAATTCTCTTCGCTATCATCGCCACTCATCATCCAATCTACGCGAGTTGCATATATCTCTGCTATACGAATTTGCCGATATGCCTCCTTCGTTACATTTATCGTTTCATCTGACAGTTCCAATACATCAGCATCATCTGGATAGCGGTCATAATAACAATGATGAATCGAGTATAATACCGGAATTCGTTCACCGTCAGAAGTACCAGACATATATCGCGTTGTTGATTGGAATATTACTCCATCTACGAAAAAATGCTGCTCTGAATATTTTTGTTCTGCCTTGACGATAGTTTTATCTGTCAGAAGAAAAGATTCCGCATCTTCATAACTGGCAAAACCCATATAGCTATGGTATGAAACAAAGCTATCTTTCTCGTAAATAGTCCAATAATCTTTATGTATCTTCTCCGGCTTTGGTTGTAAAGCTCTCGCAATATCACGCTCGATAGAATTAGCTATCTCTCCGAAGGCAATCATATGCCGATTAAAATATCCGCCACTCATGGTTATTTCTACTTCATTAAATCCACATTTTCCTTGTTTTTAAACTCAAGTTCTGTAAAACTTTCTCTAAAATTGTCTTCTTTGGCAAGCCTTAGAATCTCATCACCAAGTTGAAAAGTACACCGTATGCAAAGATAGATTTCAATTGCCTCCGTCATACGCCTTTCTATATTTGCCAAATAACCTCAGAAGTTTTTCATATAGCTTCTTATAGCACCTTCAACCTTGAATCCCGTATTTTCTATAATATTGCCTCTAAAAAATCAAGTGCAGTCTGTACACGGTCTTTGCCAGGGAGATCAAGAAGCACAATGCCGTCAAAGCTGAATTTTTTTTCAACATCCCTAAAACCAACTGTATGCTCTTCTGCGTCTGAAATAGTTTCAAAACGATCTCCAAACTTTCTAGTAACTTTCTGTCTTTTGTCCCTTATGCCAATCTCCCAACCTTTTGGATAGCATTCCATATACATGGCATCAGATTCCGAACCCTCAGTCCTTATGTACAAAGCACCGTGTTCCGCATTGTCACTCCAATCACTGAGTTCGTATTCATGACTCCCCCCACTTTCATATAGTTTACGCACTGTGTATGCATATGGGTCAGTATTATATCCCTGCCATGGTTTCGTTTTTGGAGATTTAATGGTCCATACAGTAAATTCATTATCTGCATCATGCCTGAAATAGTGGCGCATCACACCTTCTTTATTTGCTTCTACAAATTCTTTATAGTTCACCATATAATAGGCCATGCTGTCATAAGAATAACGTATAGGGCTATCATCGTTCATCAAATGCGTAAAAGCTTCAACTGCATTATCAAAACCTCTATCATCTTTACCTATTGTGAGGAGATAATCCCATCTTCCCGTCATACCGAAAAACCAGCAGTCCACATATGGCCTGATCCCATTGAAACCGCAGCCTACAAGGCTTTGGACCCTTTCAGTATCGCTCATAGCCCAGAAACCATAGAATCTCTTTATGTAGCTTTCTGTATCAGTACAACTTATTATAGAAGGCATTAAAAGTCCGAATGAATAATAAAGAGGACGACACGTGGACAGTTCCCTGATAATATCAAAATTCGGCTTATCATATAATCTGCATTTGACGCGCTCATCCTCAAGAGATTTTTCAGTTGTTCCCAGTAGGGTTTCAAACATATTCGTTGCAGTAGAGAGTTTACGCGAAATATTGTCAGCCTCATGGAAATCCGCTAAACGGGCATTCGCTCCAACAGAATATCCGTTGGTAAGACGCTGTCTTCTTCCTCTGACCCAACCAGTCATTACCCTCAAGTAGTCTGTAGAAGCAACTATGTCAGAATCTGGCAAAAGTTCCTCAGAATGGGAAAGCATCCACTGAAAGAAACTCCACAAGATAATCTGAAATGCAATATCCATATCAGTTCCCATTTCTAGACATGTTGAGACAAGGTCTATATTATAGTCAAACAGATTGACCTTATGTCTCTCCTCCTCTTTCTCCAGACGTGCAGTAGAAGATGTTGCAATAAAATAACGCGACATGAAAGTACCAAAATCCTCGTACCTCTTGTAGATACCTACAAGCAGATCAAGAATCCTGAACAGCTTTATCACATTCTCCTTATCCTTATACACTTCAAGCCTTGAACGGTCTATTTCATATGTATAAAGATCCTTCATATTTTTCAGTCCACTGTTTTTATAAACAGTCTCTGCATCCGGCATAGTGGCAAACATGAGGAATTGCGACACATAGTCAAGCAGGTTCATGAACCATTCATCAATGGACGGATACAAGATCTTCTTCTTTTCCTCCTCGCTTTTTGCCTGCCAGCGGCTATACGCCTTCGGCCAGAGCATATCACACCAGTCATGTTCGATTGAATATTCAAAGTATTCTTTCAAGGTAGGCGTATCCGGCATTCCCGGAATATCACCGAACTGATATTTTACGTTCTTGAAATTGATTCCCAGAAAATCTTCGAATTCCGCTTTCCAGTTTTCGAATGGAGTAAGCAATTTACCTCTGGCGTTCATCTTGACATACAAGTCGTCATTTAGGTCTAAATTCTCCATATCAAGGTTCTCAAACTCAAACGGTGAATCATTGAAGAATGTATCTGCCATATCCTCTATATGGTCTTTATACGGTTCCGATCCAAGCACAAAATCAGCCTTATCAAGAAATTCAAGCATGGAATTTATGGAAGAATCCAACTTCCATGATTCAGAGAACCATCCTGGAACATTTTTTATGTAATCCGATATGGAAGGTACATACTTTTCCGGCAGTTTGAATTCATGCATAAGCTTGCAGAACTGCTCTGTTGACGGACGTGATGTATATGTAAGCGGCTTCAGGCAACCGGAATATTTAAGGCCACACTTCTGGTTCAGCAACCAGCCTATAAGAGCAAGTGTAGTTAGCCTCTGCTGCCCGTCCACCGGTTGGAAATATGGTTCAGACGTTTTTGTCATATCCGTTGATCCATATATGAAATGCAATTCACACGTTTCCCGGTTCAGTAAGGCATCAAGCAGTTTTTTGATGAACTTGTCACGCTTTTCGAAGTTTACATCTGCTCCCTGTACGTAGTCACGTTGGATTATAGGAATAGCTACACCGTTTCTGGCGGCGAACTTATTGTATTTTTCTGTATTCTTGTTGAGCATATTCTCGTTTATTTTGAGGTGTAATAATTATATACTTCTTCAATAACTCTAAAATAGTTGTTCCTGTCTTCCGGACGCCATAAACGCATATCACCAGGAGAGCATCTGGAATACTCTTTACAAAACACCTTGCGTGTTGACGGAGGTGCATAAGTACCATTTGGGGTAGACGGATCAGAAATGTCACACCTGTCATGGCGGTCCATAAGAATGGAGCGTTTCCTGTCCAATAGATAATTCTGTAAGGCCGAGTTTGTCTCTTTGTCAACCAGGGCCAGATTTCTAATACTATGCATCTCATTCTGGTTTATCCCGGCCAGGTCACCGAAAAATCCGTCTAGGATTCTGGCATTGCGCTCTAGTTCGTTGTGGTTGTAATCATCAAAATAGTTTTTCTTGTCAGATGTCAAAGTCTTCAAAACGCTAATGGCCTTCTCTACTTCCGCTCTCTTCACAGCTACCCGTGAATTCAGGTCCATGGAGTCAGAATTCTGGCCATCAGTCGCCTCGTTCTGTAGCAAGGTGCGTAATTCAGCATCATCAAGTTTTTTGAAATCCTCACTTCTCCTTTCAAACCACATTCTGAAATCCTGGTAATTGATATCAGAGGTAATGTTTTGCGGATGGATATGTTCAAGCGATGTCACATTGAATATCTCAAATAAATGAAACGCAAACCGCTTTTCTTCCGCATTGTCATTTATCGCTTCTTGAACATTAAGCACTTTCAACACTTTTATTATGGCTTCGTTGTGTTCATCATACCTGAGGCCTTCAAGAGTAATATCCTTCCCCAGTCTGACAAGTCTGCCCACCTCCTTCTCCAGTTTGTCGGTAAATTGCGGTCTATCAATTGGAGTTCCGTTTTCATCTACTGATAGTTTATAGATATACTCTACAAAATCTCTGCGTTTCCGTTGCTTCCCGATTTGCAGTATACGGCAGAGCCCTATCAGATGATACCAATGCCTGTTGGAATACCAGTTGCATACAAGATTGAAAATTGTCTGGATCCTTTTCCATACATCTTCTACCGTATTACTGTTATTGTCATTCCTCCTAAGATATTCATTGATTACCTGATAATTGAAGTCATCTCTGAAATCTTTGGACTCCTTGCGTTCCACGGGTCTGTTGCCGTCTACGTTGCTCATTTCATTATTCAGTCTGTCTGCTACAAAATCAAGGACAAGTTCCATGTGGGACAATGTGCCGTCATTCGATTCGGCGAGCATAGACCATAAATAAGGATTCTGTAATGCATGTTCCATTGAGTCCCACTCAAGCGCTCTGCGATATGATGCGCCCCTGCTATAATGCCCAGATGAATTTGTATTCCTTTCCTGCAGCAACAAAGCCTTGACAAGCTCCGTCGAGGTCAGCGGTATCTTTCCATAGTTAAGTTCACGGAAAGCCTTGTGTGCTTCCCTGCTGTTGATTTCGTACCATATTACTCGGACATCGTTTTGTTCCTCATCCCCATCCGGCATCATTGCAAAGATATCTCGAATTTTTCCTTTATATCTATCATGTCCATCTCTTGAAAACCACACTACAATTGTAGAGTATGCTTTTTTCACATAGAAATTGTCTATGTTATCAATAAACTTCTTATCATCCTCCATGAATTCAAGTTTGTCCAGATATCCATTCTGGACATCTCTACTGGGAAGAGAAAATGTATATACCGGATATTCATAATCACTGTTTTTCGACAAATAATGCATGAGGATATATATCGTTGTAAGGCGTTGCTGACCATCGACTACAAAATACGTATCGGCATTTTCGGGATGTCTTACTACTGTAATGGGCTGAAGGCAATAGTATGGTTCATGGCCTTCATTATTACGATTCCTTTTTGTCTTCAGAGATTTTACAAAATCCAACAGGTCATCAAGAAGTTCCTCTACTTGACGTGATTCCCAACGATATCCACGTTGGTACGGCGGTATAATGAAATGCATTTCTAGCAATTCATGAAACGGTTTTAGTACAAGAGACATATACTATGGTTTTTAATAGTTATTACAAAATTATTACTTCAATACTCTTCAAAATCTCAATAGCTTTTTTCTCGTTCAAGCCAGCTTTAACCGCAACGGCTATAATATCTTCTTTCGTTGGCTCAATTTTGTCATTAATTGAAGTTGTTCGGAAGCCATTTATGCCATCACTTGGCAAAAGGTCGAATGCCGGAGCAAAATGCCAATCGCCATCACGATAGATGAAAGCAAAATTCTTGGCGTGGTCATCTTTGTTATCAATCAAGTAGTTGAATACCATAAGACGATACACTTTCCACATTTCCGCCACGCTATGCGTCAAAACTGCGCATACTTGAAAGATATGAGTATAGTCTATGCTTGGCAAACGATAGTCCGCCCCGATTAGTCCAGCTACACTAACAACATGCAATTTGCCGCTTGGGGTACGGTCAAAACGCTCAACTCCGAAATATTTTTCCTCAAACAATCGTGTTTCTGGCATTTCAATTCCGCATTTCTTTGCAAGAAGCGAATAATTGTACTCATCAACACCGATACGTTTTGAATCTCTCTTCGCACGAAACTTAACCATCCATTCTTTATCTTCAAAGCGAGTGAATATTTTCGGACGGGCACCACCGGGAGAACCGCCTCTATATTGAAACTCCTCGATTCCCTCACCTGTATAATCTTCACTATCAAGAATCTGTTCAGCGTTCAATGCCAACTTCTCGAAATCCGCATACTCTTGTTTTGATACAACACTTTTGTCAGGACGAAACTCCAACGCACCACGTCCAGTCGAACCGACCAATGCAAGACGGTCAAGCAATGATAATGTATGGGGATTTATTCCATTCTGTTGCAAATATCTATCAAGAATCTTTAATTAAGGGTTTTTTCAATTGTGGAATTGAGCCATTCAGCCGAATACTCAAATGCACATAATCCCTCTTTGGTCAAAGCCAAACGACCGACCAAACGATTATCATAAATGACTTCTATCTGTTTTATGCTATTCATGTTTTTTTCCTCTTTTAAAAGTTATGACAATAGAGAAACCGCATTTTTCAAAACCCTATTATCACGATAAATGTATTCATCAAATAAATCAAGTATCTCATTCATAGCATCCTCATTCTCATCCTGACTCAGTTTTTTATATATCTCAAGTAAAATTTCAACTATTTCATCATCGACCATATTTACACCATCTATGTCAGAATACCTCTGAGAGGAGATGAATTTATAAGACTGGACGGGATAAACTGGAATACATTTCTTTACATATTCTAGCTGATTATATATTTCTCTATCCTTCTTACCCATATTGGTCTTGACAATACCGCAGTACCAGTCAAAAGCCTCAATTGGGAGGGAATTACAATACCATAAGTACGCATTTACAACTTTTTCCCTATTGTCCATTGCATATCGTTCTAGATACTTCATGCTTAAATCTCGGTATTCAGCATACACATATGACTTCATGGCAATCTCAACGATTTTTGCTACAATATCCTCATTATCAACAGCAAGTATTTTCTCAAGTCGATCTTCACATTCCTCTGAATTCTGTCCCCCTACCGCACCATAAAAATATATCTGAACGAGTAATTCATGGCTTGAAAAATCATGCTCAATACAATTGATATAATTACTTACTACATCATTCTTATGGTAAAAGCACCATTGTATTGCATTTGCTCGAATATATAATGCTTCGGGGCCCATACCAGAAAGAAGAGGTTTCAGCATCCGGAAATATAGTTCTTCATCAAAATAGCTTTCCGTATTAAGGTAATAAAGTGGCATAGTTTTCACACAGTCGTGCAAGATCGAACAGCAATTGGTGAAGAACTCGTAAATTTCCAATCTACGCGACGGTATCGTACACATATGCACTAATAATTCAGCAGCACGACCTTGATACGAATTCATACCCCTTGTAAGTAAGTCAGATGCTCGCCTACTCATATCCATGTTTCTATCCTCATCTATAACTAAACTATCATTCTCAGCAAAAGAATCAATAGTAAGAGTTTTGCATAACTGCATGATTCCATCAATATGCCTATTTTCCTCTTTAATATAGTACTCAACAATTTGGCTAAACGTATAGCTATCTAACTTGGCAAACACTTCTGTGATGTACAGCTCCGCCAAATTCCAAAGAGAATTAGGATTGATTCCGCCAGCAAGAAGACCTTCAAGACCGGCAACTTTATACATATCCGAAATATCAGCCATAGTGCTTATTTCCAATACAAAATCGTAAAACTTATTAGGCTCAGAGGTCACACACTTTTTAAAAGCATCAGCATGTTCTCTTAGGCTGATAGGATTTCTACCTTCACGCCATTTATATTCTCCAAGTTTCAGAAATGAACTCAGCCAGTTCGAAATCGGCCATCTTCCATATTTTTCACTACTTACAACACCACCACAAAAATGTCCTACAATAACAGAATGATCAGGCTTTTCAACTTCATATCGTCTTCCAAATCTGCGCATAAGTTCTTGATAACATCTCTTCATTTCCGGAATCATAAGGTCTTCTGGCAATGTATTGCATATCAGTACCCATTTGTTCCACCATAAATGAGGACATAGGAATCGACTCCACTTTCTTGCAGCATCGTATTTAAAATCGAATTCAGACTTATAAGATAACAATAATCTCTGATACAACTCTGCATCGTTTTCGTTCAATGTATCATACCAAGCTCTAAGCATTTTCAAAAAGAAAAACTCTACATCTCCGTGAAGATATCTTTCGATTTCCTCACTGTTCTCCAAGAGAGGACGAATCAAATTATCATACAATTTTGGAGCTACTGCCATAGCAGTAAAAGCCATAGATAATGTTGTCTCATTTTTCAGTGACAAAAGGTCTATAACGAGTGGGCGCACAATAGTTTCATCTGGCGAATAGCGAATCAAAAGGTCTTCGTATATCTTCAGCAGTTTTCCGTTACTAGTCTCCATATCAATCCTGTAGAATGCTTTTGTTGTTGAAAAACCATAATAGCCATTTTGCGCTGTTTTATATACCGTTTTGCAAATGCAATTGTGCAGTACTCTGAGCATTTCCTTCGAGTATTCAATAGACAGTTTGGGGCATAATACTTTCGCCAACTCATATTGATCATGTTTATTACATGAGTCTTCAGACATAAAACAATCTATAATCAGTTTCTCTGTCTCCTCCAAAGCAAATTTACTGTTGCTTTGAATTGCATCCTGAATTATATTGATGACAAAAAAAGCGTTTTGTGATTTTGTTTCAGCGTATGCTTTGAGAACACAAGATTGACCATAGTCGTTATGTTCTCTCAAATTATATGCAATAGCTAATAATCTTGATTCCTGATCTTGTATTTGATTAATCATACCATACACATCTTCTGGATTACGGAAAGCATAGCGGGATAAACATACCATGATTGGGAAAAACACTTTATCGGTCTTCCTGAGTTCAGGCATCATTCTGTTCAAAATATTTCGGATAGTTGGAAACCAACTTATTGAACTTACTCCTCGAAGGAAATATCCCAACATTTTTCTATCTTTCTGATAGACCTCGGTAATAAGAAGTTTTTCACCACAGGATGGATTATTTACAAAAGCTAATACCGATAATGTTAATAGTTTTAGATGAAGTCTAATATCCGAATCCATGAGGATACTACGAGCTTCTTCAACGAATTTGATGATATCATGCCCCCGTTTAAAATCAAGAACGGCCTTAACCATTGATCTCATTTCCAAGCCCTGAATCTCTTTTTTGATATCAGTTGCAAACAGACTATTATTTTCAGAATAATGACGGGCAAGAGTATATTCATAGAAAGATTGATGGAAGAATGAAACAGCACATCCCTCACGCCGGATAAGACCATTGCTTGCCAGATACTCGTAAGCTTGTTTCTGACTGGAGGTTGGTGCAAACTGAGGATTCAAGGTTCCAGCCTTACGTATTGTTTCAGCAATCTTATACATCAACTGTTCCCTTATTTCCACATCATATTGTGAGGATGAATCCAAAATGATAGTGTCCCATAGGGCATCGTAAAGTTCTATCTGACTATTGAAGTTTATTCTTGATTTATTCCGCTGAAACAAAATAGAAAATGAATTCAGAACCTGAACTGTTCTGAGTATTTTAGCCGTCACACAATCTACTTTCTTGCTAAGCCCTTCTTCCAGTTTATCAAGTGCCATGGCAACCTCCTCATCGGACAGTTCTCCTATCTCAATAATTGTGGATTTATCCTTAAGGCTATTTAAAATAGAATCATATTCAAGATCATATTTACGACACGAAACAACAGCTTTAACATTAGTCCAATCTTCCAGTGATGATAGTACTGCCATCATCATATTTAAGTGTGTTCTATCGTTAGTGAGAGATTGAGACAGTGCATCGATTTGATCTATAATCAGAATCACGTTCTCAGCTGATGCACTGTAATATGCCAATGTATCACGCAATTCGCCTAAAGTGATAGGATTACCATTATCATCAATAGAATCAGCTTTAATGCATAAATACTTGATACCATCATTCCGGTTCTTAGAAATCAGTTCTTTTAATACAGCTGACTTACCTACTCCGGCATCACCTGCAAGAAGACAAATGGATTTCTCATTTCTGCTGATATCTTTCGTAATCCATTGCATTACTTCATCAACCTGATACCTATATATATGGGAATCTTTTACACCGTGTAATTCAGAGGAAATGAGATTAAAGCACATCCTTTGTTTTGAAGCAAACTGATCTGCCAATTTTCGGTCATCCTTAATGGAATCCATTTTCTTTTTATATAGTTCACGCCAAAGTTCAATAGTTTCTTTTACATTGTTTTCTGAGCATTTTTCACTATCAAGAAAATGATATCTTGCTGTATTTTGTATGTGATCTGACTTATTTCTAAATTCTTCTATTGAAGTTTCGCTAATATTTCTCCAATAAATTTTTTTGTGCTCATAATCACAAGCAATAAATAAGACAAGTTCACCTTTATGTCGTTCTGCATATGCATAAATCGACTGAGGAATGTCATAATATACATCCCCATTTTTCTCTGGATAAGTAAGATGTTTAACTTGAACCACAACCTTTTCTCTTGCGGTACCATCAGGACACAGAATATCAAGATATCCATCAATATTCGGCAAGGTACCGCCTTCTTGAAGCTGAGAACAGTCAACCAAGTCATCCGGAAAGATATCTTTCAAAAACCGAATTGAACGGCTATCCAATTTACTGGATTCAGTAACATTAACATTTGGAATTAGTTCCCTATCGCTCATAATTAAAGGCCATTTTCTTGAATATATTTTAGAAAATTGCTCGTTGTCCTCAACAAGGCCAAACGACCGACCAAACGATTGTCATAAATGATTTCTATCTGCTTTATGCTATTCATTTTTCTTCCCTCTTTTACGTATAACACTTTGCTCATTCAATACATCATCTAATGACTGATATTGCTTCTGCGCAAAAAGAGCATCAAAATCAGAAAGCGCATTCAAAGCAAAGCCTACTTGAAGCAATCCTCTTAATGAAATCTCTCCCGTCTGCTCAAATCTGCGATAAGTAGCAAACTTGACTCCTGCTCTTGCTGCCAATCCTTCTTGAGTTAAGTCCAATTCAAGTCTCCGAACCTTGACTCTTGCTGCAATTTGCAAAGCAATATCACTGGGACTTGAAACATTAAAAGCTATTATATTATTCATAGTTTACATATCTGCCAATCAACAAACAAAATATTATTCAATACAAAAATAAGACTTATTCCTGAATATACCACCAAATTCAGAATTTATTTGCACCTCAAAATGAAAATCAACTTTACTTTATCTCCGTATTCATATATACGTACATTAAAGTAAAGCTAACAGAGGGAGAGAAAAAAAATGGCTTCGCCAAAGCCGAACCGAACTATATCTGCCGACTTTCTTTTTTTGGCTGCAAAAGACACAGAAATCCTGCTCACAAAACAGACATGATTCGAGCTATTGTAAGACACAAGAGCCAACCCCAAAATCCGTAAAACCATCTCTGATTTTGCAACTCGAATCGGCGAAATAATCACCGATATGCCTTATCTTCGCGAACCGGAGGTTTCGGAGCAAAAGAGAGCCATTTTTCTCTTTTTCCCTTCGTTTGAAGACAAACTAAGGTTAAAAACGTTAAATCTTCGATTTTCGGCAAAAAAAACAAGTAAATTTTTGAGCAGTCTATCTTTTAAGCCGTAAACTATTGATAATCAATTAGCATAATATGCTGCTATAACAAGAGAAGAATTATGAATAGAAAAGAAATAGACTTACTACTCTCCCGTATCGAAGGATTGAAATCATTCCTCGAAAACAACTCCTTGGAAAATTTTCAGCAGGAAATCCTGAATGTTGAAAATTACCTGAAACGATTCGGTTCTTTGGTCGAACTGCTATCCCATCTTGAAAATGTGGAAAAGATAGCTTATGCCGCAAAAGAGTTTCTCAATATAGACGAGGTAGCCGCCTATCTACAAGTGTCCAAAGGCTATGTCTATAAGTTAACCATGCAGAAAGAACTTACCGTGTATAAGCCGAATGGGAAAAACATATTCATTCTCAGGGATGACCTGAACCGATGGATAAAGCGCAACCCCTGTTTCTCCAATGCAGAAATAGAAAGGCAAGCCAATGTCATCGCTTACACATTGGGACAAAAAAGTAAGAACAAACCAACAAAAGGAGGGAAAAAATAATGCAACCTGATATGATACAACCCAACAATTATCGGATAGACGAAGCCAAATATAAGTCTTTATTGAAATATATACGGCTGAGTGTTACCGAAAAATATGAGTTTCCACAGGAAATCGTACAAATAGACGGCGTTACCATTGCTACAATTGGGAATTTCAGTGCTTCCACCGGCAAACCCAAAAGCAAAAAGACATTCAATGTCAGTGCCATTGTCGCATCTGCCCTTTCCGGAAAGGAAGTCCTAAAATATAAGGCAGAACTGCCGTCTTGCAAGAATCGAATTCTATACATCGACACAGAACAAAGCAAGTGCCATTGCCACAAAGTGCTTCATCGAATCCTCAAACTGGCAGGATTGCCTACTGACCAGGAAAATGACAACATCCAATTCTTGGTTCTGCGTGAATACACTCCCGACCAAAGGAGAGATATTATACGATGGGCACTCCACGAAGAGCAAAACATCGGGCTCGTAATCATTGACGGCATCCGTGATTTAATCCATGACATAAATAGTCCCAGTGAATCTCTTGACATAATCAATGAACTGATGAGATGGTCAAGCTATTACGAGCTGCATATCCACACCGTCTTACATTTAAACAAAGGCGATGACAATACCAGAGGTCATATAGGAACAGAACTGAACAATAAGGCTGAAACTATCCTGCAAATATCAAAAAACAATGAAAATGGAAAAATCAGCGAAGTAAGAGCCATGCACATAAGGGACAGGGAATTTACACCTTTCGCATTTGAAATCGGAGAAGACTCTCTCCCTCACTTGGTAAAAGAACATCAATTCAAAAAGAACAAAATGGACAGACTGGCTTCTTATATAGATATGACCGAGCAGCAACACCGAACCGCCTTGGAAGTAGCCTTTGAAGAATGCGCGGAATATGGCTACCAATCTTTGCTTGAAGCTCTTAAAAAGGGATATGAGAGCATTGGGTATTCAAGAGGAAGAAACACATTGGTAAACTTGTGTAAGTTCCTGTTGGAAAATCATGCCATTACAAAAAACGGTCGTACCTACTCCTATAATAGTTCATTCCATCTCTAAGCAGTATGGTTTAGTTTGTGGGTATATATAAGTAAACCATACTAAAATGAATATAAAAGAAATACCACCTTTGTTGTTAAACATAAATTATTTCCCTCTTTTCAATCACCGATAGTTTATACTCCCACCTGTTGCACGCCCCTTAGCATATATAATCTGATTCTTCCCTAAAACCTATTTATAATTTAGGAAAAATCGTAACAGAGTATTTTAAAGGTTCTTCTCCATGGCATTCTCTGTAATAGTTTAAATCCTGAATATTAAAACAGAAATTGAGTTCATATTTTCCCTTTTGAAAATAGAATAATTCACCTATCTTTTTATTATTTGAATAATCAATATTATCTGATTTCTTTATAAATTTCCAGCCAGTATCCTCAAGATACTTCTGATAATAGCATATAATCTCACCCTCGCTTCCATAGGACTGGAAAGTATATGTAAGAATAAATTGCCTGTCAGTTTTATAATCAAATATCAGTAAGTCTTTTAGCTGTCTTTCTTCGTTATAAACACTGACTCCTGCAATACTTTCTCTGATTTCCTCCTCCGGTTGTCTTGATTCCAACCGATTAACAATATTTAGTATTAACACAATACCAAATATTGCTAATAACTTCAAAAGTAATCTCTTGGTCTTTAACATAGAAATCATTGTTCTACCTCCCTATCTTTAGACAATAGTTCAGTATGATCTCCACTAATCCCAATTTGTGGCAACCCCACTCCATATTTATATATCCAAATCTTCATAAACATTTCACTTATAGGAGTTGATACCCCACCTCCAATTCCTATGTAGGCACTTCCACCAACACTATTTCCAGATATGATATTATTCCTAGTTTTAAAATCAGAAAGATTATATTTCGAATCTTTTGACACAAACTGTAACCCAGCTATTTCAAAATTAATCAAAGAAGGAGATTTTGCCAAAGCTCCGCCATGAGAGAAATATGACCGATCTGTCTTAAAATCATAAATGTATCCTCCCTCAAAAGGACCTATTCCTCCTTGTATAAGATATGCATCAAATCCGTGTTCTTTGGCAGAAGATACTCTCACAGGTCTAAGTTCATATATTCTCGTTTCTTTTATGTTATTTTGTTTATTTGTTATCATGTTCCTATAATCATTCATCAGTTGATCAACGCTATCCGATGCATATTTATTTTTGAGTGATAATGCTGTCCCTGTTAATGTATAATGGTTCCCCATCTCCAATTGGTTATCGGAAGCAGCTCCGTCAGGGTCCCACTTACTTCCATTCTTGATGATGTTATCCTGTATCTGTTTTGCCTGTTCTTCTGTAATTGGTGTCCCATCCGGATTCTTTAAATCTTTAACTAATAGTTTCTTGAATTCCGGCAGCTCAAATCCTAAATAGTTCCACTTTGTCCCCATCTGTGCCATACAAACCCCTGTCATGCTTCTTACAACGACTCCCCAAGTTGGGACGTTTGTAGAAGGGTGTTAGTAGTAGTAAGTTTGTTCTTTTCTGCCGATGTTTTGCTGTTTATAACGGCTCCTTTAAAGCGGGGGTTGCTCTTTTTTATCTATAATAAAGTACTATAACGAAGAAATTATTTTAATTACATGTACAAGAATTGGCCAACACCACCATAGTATCCCTACCCCAATTATAACCGGACACATGTAAGAAATTATCCATTTCCCCGTTATATTTTCTATGCAATTATTACTTTTTTTATACGGTAAAATAAAAAAAACATATTTATAATATCGAATCATAGTATTCATTAACCAAAAAGAAAAAATTCCTATTAGTGTTCCAAATTCTTTGTTATAGTAAACTCCTACTTTTTCTGAAATATTCGTTGTGCCAATTACAGTAGACAAAAAAAGCATAATTACCCATAACAATCCAATTGTGATTATCAAAATATATTCAACAGGATATTTTATCCTACCATGAAAAACATCATAACAGACAAATGTACAAACAGAAAGAAATGCCAATAACGTTGCTGTTAATCCTACAAAGAAAAATTTATCTATTATATCCATTGCCTCCTCCTATTAATCCTCTACAACAAAATATTGTTTAAGCCTTGCTCTAAATTCATCTTTATCATTTTTACTAATATCAGCGGAGATGTTCTGCACTGTATCGGGATGCTTGTTTATCCAGTCTTTCCCTTTGGTCTGTTTTAAGTACTCTATGGCATATTCGTTGGTTCCCCCTGCTATCAAGCCGCTTAGCACGCTTCCTCCGCTCTTGGCGCTCGTGATGGCTCCCAGCATACCATGGAGGGCTACTTTTTCGGCGGATCCGTCTTTCCATCCATTGTGGGAGGCTATCTCATGGATGGCCCGGTTTCCGACTATCCCCAGTTCTTCCAATAGTTGTTTTCTTTCTTCTACTTTTGTTTTGTCGAAGATTTCTTTGAGCTTGTTCAAGCTGTCTTCTGTGTTCCTATTTAGTTTCTCTATGTCCTGTTTCTGGTTTTCTTTGTCCGTTATTGTTATCTGTGCAGCAGATACGGCCGATTTCGTTGTGCTTCCTGCTTATCTTTTATTGCAGGCACCATCTATCTTAAATCCCCCTTGATGTTCAATATAATACCATTTAATCACCACTCTATAGCTAATATACAAATAATTTCTAAGAGCATTATATATATAGCAATTTTAGAGAAGAATCTTGCACTTTTGTAAATATTCCCAACTGGCTTCTTTTTATATTGCGAATCTATGATTTCACGTTTATACATTGCTACCGCCATTAAATACGCTGTTACTGGTAATCCAATCATAGCTATATGAAACAAAATTGGTATATTATGCCCAATTTCTTCTACTACTAACGGATATCCTGCAATAATAGTCATAATAAGAGGCCATCCTATAAAGCCTCCAAAATAGGTTATTGTAAATACATTCCATCCCATATATTCCCATCTAAACTTTATAAACGCTCGAATAGTAATATATATAGATATAAGAACTACAACGGCAAAAAGTACGAGATTGCTCAATTATTTTCCCCCCTGCCTTTATTGTCCAATTGCTTATCCTTATCCAAAATTAAATCTTGTTTCAACGTATCAATGCCTCTATCAATTAATATCCCTCCTCCTACTGCAATTCCTGCTCCAATAAAAATCCCTGGTACCGTAGCTATACCAGCTGCAGTCAACATCCCCGCAGTTCCTGTACTTAAAAATATATTGGCGGCGGTTCCACCAACATCATATGCAAGAGCTTTGCGTAAATCACCCCCACTATATATTCTATAATCGTTATATATACTTATAAAAGATGCCGCTCCCGCTCCTAATATCCCTGTCTTCCCCAATATACCGAAAGCGTTTCGATAACGCACTGGCAACGTTACCAATAACTTATCATCAATTCCCGACCAAGGAATATTTGTTACAGCTCCTAACCCATTCAATGTAGCAGATTGTATCCAATTAAAGTCTGAGTAATTAGAATTTCCAAGAATAACTACTCCCGGTAAGTATCCGTCTTTTATTGTGCTGAGGTCTGTATATGTACCGGCTTCTTGTTTCTTCAGCCATTTTTCTTTCTGTGTCTCATCTATTTGCAGCCATTTATTCGTTATCTCCGTCTTTTCTTTTTCTGTTATGGCTTCCCAGTCTTTTTGTAATCGTTTCTTCTCTTCTTCTGTCTTTGCGTTTTTCATATCGTCCAGATATTGTTTATATTGTTCATGGGTCAGATAGTTGAAGGTTGTCGCCTGATGGGCTATGGCTGCCCCTGTTTTCCCTCCTGCCAGGTATCCTATAGCAGCGCTTGCCATTTTATGGACTTCCGGGTCTTTGA
>OMAQ01000638.1_pt1 | contig 18564 bp, 18 predicted proteins | sample 1673461 | NCBI WGS metagenome assembly OMAQ01 (sample SAMEA103958112, study PRJEB25191) | human gut metagenome | biome: human-associated habitat [ENVO:00009003]; feature: intestine environment [ENVO:2100002]; material: feces | place: Germany | collected 2013/2015
TTACTCCGGTTTTGAAGCCTACCGCCGCCATACTTCCGCCGTACATTTCGGAGATTGAGCCCAGCATATTGTTTATTGAAGCTGCCGCATTCTCAACCTGTCCCTGCGTTTCGCCGCCCATCTGCTGACCCATATCCGAAATCTGATTTGCCATAAGCTCCATTGACTTATAGGTAAACGGATACAGCAGCGATATTGCTACGATAGTAATAATAACGCCTAACAGCTTGAATCCTCTTGTAAAAAGCATCAGCTCTTTTTTTATACCGGCTTTTATCATTTTCTGTTTCCTCCTTAACCTATAGTTTCCATATAAATCTGTTCAAGCGTCTTATTTTCGATGACGAAAAGTGAAACGGTAAGCCCGGCAGAATTCAATAAATCAAATAAACGATGAGCGGTTTCCTGCTCGTTTATATCGGAGGCAAGAGGTATCTCAAAAACGGCTCTTTGCCTGTCAAAATAGAAATTGCCGCCGGTAAGAGTGCTTACGGGCTGTATTGCGGCTGAAGGGTCGCCGAATATGCCCATTACTATTTTCTTGCCCGCTTTGTCGTACTGACCCTTGATTTCGGCAATAGTTCCTTCGACAGCCATTCTGCCGTCACGGACAATTCCTATTCTGTTTGCCGTTCTTTCAACATCGGACAATATATGTGTGCAAAGAATTATGGTAGTACCCATATCAGCAAGATTTTTGATTATGCTCATTACCTCTGCTCTGCCCTGCGGATCAAGTGCGGAAGTCGGCTCGTCAAGAATAAGCAGGTCGGGATGGTCAAATATTGCCGCCGCTATGCCGAGCCTTTGATTCATACCTCTCGAATAGCCTTTTATTCTGCGTTTTCCGCCCTCAGCCATTCCTACTATATTGATAACTTCATCTATACGTTTTTTCTTGTCGTCCTTATAGGAGCAGCACGAAGCGATATAATCAAGATATTCATAACCGTTCATATATGTAAACATTGACGGTGTTTCAGGCAGGTAGCCTATCTTGCAGTTTTCTTTTCCGAAATTGATCTCGCCGCTGTCTTTTGGGATAATATTTGAAACTATGTTCATTGTTGTGGTTTTTCCGCAACCGTTTTTACCGAGAAATCCGTAAATATCACCGGTATTTACATTCATTTCAAGGCCTCTCAGTACTTCAAAAGCACCGTAACTCTTATGCAAATTTTTGATGTGAAGCATTTTTTCTGCCCTTTCCCTGTTTTTAAAGGTAAATTAAATTTACCTTGATATTAATTATAGCACATTAACTAAATTTTGTCAAACAAATTCTGCCTGTGCCTCAAAGCTAACCTTGCCGTCCGGGAATCTTCCCTCCGCAGTGCAGATTTTATCGTTTATTTCAAGATAAAGTCCGACAGTTTCTCCCTGCCTGCACTCGTGTATAAAATTTATCCTCAGCGTTTTCAAATGCTTGTCTGTAAGATCCTGCGGTATTATATCGCTCATAAGCCTTAAATAAACTCCGTTATTTACATGGCCGTTGGCATCAATATCGCTGTAGACGAATGTATAATCCTTTATTTTCTCAGGAACTTCCGCCTTGAATTTTATGACTTTTGCTTCTACTTCATCTTCGCAGGGAATCTGCTCGTATATATATTCGGACGGCCTGCATATTTTATGCGAATGGGGATTTACAAGTGCCCACATAGTATCGACATCGCACAGAATATTTCCATCCGTGTCTTTGACAACGAATTTTCTTGTAAACTGAGAGCCTTTGGTTCCGCCCTCCCACGTTGTCATATACAATTTATTATTATACTGCGGTACTTTTTCAAAATGAACTGCGGCACGGGTGAGAAGAAAAACCTGACCGTCCTTCCACATCTGCTCCCGTGTTATATTTCTGCTGCGAAGATGATTTCCGGCTAGCTCAGCGCACCACGCAAGAAGCACCTGCGGTTTTATGTCATACTTTTTATCGCAGTCGGCAAATTCGGGAACATATTCAACGGTATACTTTCTGCTATCCATAATGACCTTTCTGTTAACAAAATGAGCCACAAATACCTGAGTATCCGTGGCTCTGTAGCTTACTTGTTATCGTTGGGAACTATTCTGTCGATACCGCCCATATACTTTCTGAGAACCTCGGGTATCTTTACGCTGCCGTCGGCACAAAGGTTATTTTCAAGGAACGCAATAAGCATTCTGGGGGGAGCAACAACGGTGTTGTTGAGTGTGTGTGCAAAGTAGTTTCCCTTATCCTTGCTCTTTACTCTTATCTTAAGCCGGCGAGCCTGTGCATCGCCTAAGTTTGAACAGCTGCCCACTTCAAAATACTTTTTCTGTCTGGGTGACCATGCTTCAACATCGTAAGACTTGACCTTAAGGTCGGCAAGGTCGCCTGAGCAGCACTCAATTGTTCTTACGGGAATATCCATTGATCTGAACAGGTCAACTGTGTTCTGCCACAGCTTATCGAACCACATAGCGCTGTCTTCGGGCTTGCAGACAACTATCATTTCCTGCTTTTCAAACTGATGTATTCTGTAAACGCCTCTTTCTTCTATGCCGTGAGCGCCCTTTTCCTTACGGAAGCAGGGTGAGTAGCTTGTAAGAGTATATGGGAGCTTTTCCTCCTCGTTTATTGTATCTATGAACTTACCTATCATAGAATGTTCGCTTGTACCGATAAGATAGAGATCTTCGCCTTCAATCTTGTACATCATTGCATCCATCTCGGCAAACGACATAACGCCTGTAACGACGTTACTGCGAATCATATAAGGAGGAATGCAGTAGGTAAATCCTCTGTCTATCATAAAGTCACGAGCATATGCTAAAACTGCGGAATGAAGGCGTGCTATATCTCCCATAAGATAATAGAAGCCGTTTCCTGCTACTCTTCTTGCGCTGTCAAGATCGATACCGTTGAATCTTTCCATTATCTCGGAATGATAAGGTACTTCAAAGTCGGGCACTACAGGCTCTCCGTATCTCTTTATTTCAACGTTTTCGCTGTCATCCTTACCTATCGGAACAGAAGGGTCGATGATATTGGGGATTACCATCATTCTTTTCTTAACTTCTTCGCCAAGCTCTTCTTCCTTCTTTTCAAGCTCTTCAAGCTCATCGGAGAACTGCTTTACCTGAGCCTTTATCTGCTCAGCCTCGTCCTTTTTGCCCTGTGCCATAAGTCCGCCGATCTGCTTTGACAGCTTATTTCTGTCGCCACGCAGATTATCAGCCTTCAGCTGAGCGGCTCTTAATTCTTTATCAAGTTCAATAACCTCGTTAACGAGTACGATTTTTTCATCCTGAAACTTCTTTTTAATATTTTCCTTTACAGCCTCGGGATTTTCTCTTAAAAACTTAATGTCTATCATTTGATTTGCCTTTCCTTTTTATCCTTATTTATTATTTGCAAGCCGATTTACAATATCGGTCAGATCTTCATCGGTATAGAATTCTATCTGAATTGTGCTTTTTTTCTTGCCGGGTACTATACTTACGTTAGTTTCAAGTGCTTTGGCAAGACTTATTTCCGCCTCAACATAGAATGTTTCTTTTTTCTTTTCGGTTTTTTCTGTTTTATCAAGAGCCTTTACCATGCGTTCCATTTCACGCACAGAAACATCTTTGCCTGCTGCCTTATGAGCAAGCTCGACCATATCCTTAGTTTCACTCACTCCCAGAAGGACCTTGCAGTGACCTGTTGAAAGCTCGTTATTTGAAACCATCTCGGCTATTATAGGAGGCAGATTAAGCAGTCGCAGAGAATTTGCTATAGACGATCTTGCCTTTCCTACTACTCTCGCCACGTCTTCCTGCGTCATACCGAACTTATCCATAAGTTCTTTATAACCGTTTGCTTCTTCGATAGGATTCAGATTTTCTCGTTGCAAATTCTCAATAAGAGCAATCTGCTGAGCTTGTAAATCCGTAAGTTCTCTGACTAGTACAGGAACTTCTGTAAGGCCTGCCATTTTTGCGGCACGCCATCTGCGTTCACCCGCAACGATTTGATATGTGCCATCTGGCATTGAGCGTACAAGCAGAGGCTGAATGACACCGTTCTGTCTGATTGAATCTGCAAGTGTATTAAGAGCCTCTATATCAAAGTTTTTTCTCGGCTGTGACTTATTTGGCTCAATATCAGTCAACCTGAGGGTGCTTATGCTTTCTTCGTCTTCATCAAAACTGTTATCATCAAAAATACTTTTTAAATTCTGATTTGATACTCTTCGTCTGGCCATACTCCCTCCTTAATCGTTAAGCTTCTTTATTATCTCACCGGCGAGCTTCATATAGCTTTCGGCTCCCTTTGAGCTCTTATCGTAGTAAATAACCGGCATGCCGTGGCTTGGCGCTTCGGAGATACGCACATTTCTTGGTATAACTGTATTGAATATAGATGAGGGAGGAAAATTTCTCCTGATATCCCTCATAATTTCATTTGATTGCAACAGACGCTTATCCAGCATAGTAAATACTATTCCCATAAGAGAGAGATTCTTGTTGGAGGTTCTTTTAACCTTTTTCACCGTTGAAAGCAATTGAGCCAGACCCTCAAGGCTATAATGTTCGCACTGCATTGGCACAATAAATTTATCGCTTGCAATGAGGGCGTTTATTGCCAGTATACCGAGTGACGGCAGGCAGTCAACGATTATAATATCATAATCATCCTTAAGCTGTATCAGAGCTTTTTTAAGCTGGTGATTTCTCTGTTCAATCTGCAACAGATGCATTTCAGCCTCTGCAAGCTGAGCGTTTGCAGGTATAAGGCTTACATTTTTACAATTTGTAGCGAGAACAGCTTCCTGCGGACGCACATTGGACATTACGACATCGTAAGAGGTTATTTTAAGATTTTTCTTTGAGATTCCGTAGCCGGAGGTTGCATTTCCCTGCGGATCAAAGTCAACTAAAAGCACTTTTTTACCTTTTGCACCAAGTGCGGCGCTGATATTAACAGCCGAAGTAGTTTTGCCTACTCCACCTTTCTGGTTTACAATAGAAATTATTTCTCCCATAGTACCTCCTTTTACGTCACTTTTATTATTATATCATACTATGAAAGAAAAATAAAGCCTTTTTGCAAAAAAACGTTCATAAATGTTCCATGTGGAACAAATTTATGAACGTTCTCCAACATGAACATCAATCGTGAGGAATTCGGATTATATACTCAAGATAACCGTTTTCCTCCTTTTTTTCAGAGCTGAATTCTATTCCTGATCTTTTCATTGTTGCAAGAGTTTTGTTGATATTATTAATGTAAAGTCTTTTTTCTTTAAATGTCCATTTGAATTTTGGCGGCTTATTTTCTTCTCTTATTACTTTCTCAATGTATTTTTCAGTACTGCATACATTTAATTGACATTTATGTATATGCTCAACAGCACCTTCACGTTTTTCCTCCGGCAATCGTAATAGTGACCTTATCTGCCTCTCACATAAATTGTACTGTATTGCAAGTTTAATAACATTTTCAGATAAATTCAATATTCTAAGCTTATTTGCAATTGTACTCTGCGCTTTTCCAAGCTTTCGGGCGAGTTCTTCCTGCGTATATCCATAATGTTTCATAAGTTTTTTCAGTGCTATTGCTTCTTCAATACAGTTCAGATCACATCTCTGTATATTTTCAATTATAGCAAGAACTGAAGACTCTTCTTCATTTCTGTTCTCAATTATAACCCTGACCTCATCTAGTCCTGCATACTTACAAGCCTTTAATCTTCTTTCACCGGCTATCAATTCATATCTACCGTCTTTCTTTATTCTTACAGTAAGCGGTTGCAGAAGCCCATTTTCCTTTATGCTCTGAGCAAGACATTCAAGTTCTTTATCATCAAAATATTTTCTCGGCTGATTTGGATTTGCATCAATTTTATCAACCGATACAGTTAAAATCTGTCCGTACTTAATCTTTTCTTTCAGAAAAATACCCAATTATATCGCCCCCCTGACAGCATTTTAACCTATATTATAACTAATTTCAATAAAAATATTCCGCCGTATCTCTTTATGATACGACGGAATATTTTAAATTATTTTCTTTTTACAATGGTTTCTTCTTTATTATTGATGGATTTCTGGGATACTTTGTCGGAGTATGACCGATTTTTTCTACCACAAAAAGTCGTCTGTTATCGCCATTTGTTATTGTATAGTCTTTTATCTCCGCTATCTTTCCTCCAAGCACGTTGACTGCTTTTTCGCACTGGGTTTCATCCTCATTTACAGATTTAAGAGCAATGAAACTGCCACCCGTTTTTACATAAGGAATACAATATTCACAAAGTACCGGCATAGCCGCAACAGCCCTTGCCGTTGCAAAATCAAATGCTTCACGCTTTTCTTTTGCATAGTCCTCCGCTCTGCCGTGAACTACCTTTGCGTCAACGCCTGTAAGATTGCACGCTTTTTCAAGGAATACACATCTCTTATTAAGTGCCTCAAGCAGTGTTCCTTTGAGGTCCGGTCTTACTATCATAAGAGGAATGGACGGAAATCCCGCTCCTGTACCTACATCAATAAAACTGCTGTTTTCTTTAATGTCAATCATACTGAACGGCAACACGCTGTCTATAAAATGCTTCACCACTACTTCTTTAAAGTCGGTTATAGCTGTCAGATTGACATTCTGATTGTACTCAACAAGAAATTCATACAGCTTTAACAGCTTATCGGCTTTATCCTGCGATAATTCGATATTGCATTTTTGAAATTCACTGATTATAAATTCAATTCTCTCCATGTTTTCTCCCTGAAAGCCATATCAGAAGTACAGATACATCGGCAGGATTGACACCGGAAATTCTTCCTGCCTGACCTATATTCAGCGGTCTGTATTTATTCAGCTTTTCTTGCGCCTCAAGTCTTAAGCCCGATATAGTCTTATAATCAATATCAGTAGGAAGCTGCTTTTCTTCAAGACGTTTCATCTGTTTGATTTTTTCGATCTGGGTTTTGATATAACCCTCATACTTAATATTAATTTCAAGCTTATCTATTATATCGTGTTCAAGCTCAGGTGCATTCTCATCAAACTGAGCCAGATCTCTGTAATCAATCTGAGGACGTTTTAAAAGCTCTATAAACTTGACTCCTTGCGTTATAGGCGACGTACCTTTACTTTCAAGCATTTTATTAAGCTCCTCGCAAGGATAGATAGTAGCTTTCTTTATTCTGCTCGTTTCATTATCAAGTATATTCTTCCGCTCTAAAAATCTCTGATAGCGCTCGTCCGATATAAGACCGAATTTGTGTCCTACCGGCACAAGTCTGTCATTAGCATTATCCTGCCGCAATAAAAGTCTGTACTCACTTCTGCTGGTCATCATTCTGTACGGCTCAACGCAACCCTTTGTAACAAGATCGTCTATAAGCGTACCGATAAAAGAGGTCGTTCTGTCAGGTATATACTGTTCTCTGCCTTTTATCTTCATTGCCGCATTCATACCGGCAATTACGCCCTGTGCGGCGGCTTCCTCATATCCGCTTGTGCAGTTGAACTGACCTGCACCGAATAATCCGGAGATTTTTTTGAATTCGAGAGTAGGGTATAATTCAAGAGGATCACAGCAGTCATACTCTATTGCATAAGCCGGTCGCATAATCTCAACGTGTTCAAGACCTTTGATAGTTCTTAAAAACTTTATCTGTACGTCTTCGGGAAGTGAGCTGGACATACCCTGAAGATAATATTCATCGGTATCAAGACCCATCGGTTCAACAAAAAGCTGATGTCTTGGCTTATCGGAAAATCTTACGATCTTATCTTCGATGCTTGGACAATATCTCGGACCTACACCCTGTATTCTTCCCGAGTAAAGAGGTGACCTGTCGAGATTATCGAGTATAATTCTATGTGTTTCGGCATTAGTATAAGTAACGTAGCACTTAACTTTGTTTTCGAGTTTGAATGTGTTGTCAAAGCAGAATGGAGTAATATAATCATCGCCGTCCTGTTCTTCCATCACAGAAAAGTCTATAGACCTTTTATGAACTCTGGCAGGAGTACCGGTCTTGAATCTTCTCATAGAAAGGCCGAGATTTCTAAGGCTCTCTGTCAGCTGTAAAGCCGCAGATACGTTATCCGGCCCGCTCTGATAATTCAGCTCACCGATATGAATCTTACCGCCGAGATAAGTTCCTGTGGTGATGATAACACAGCCGGCAGGATAAAAAGCACCGAGCCTTGTTTTTATACCGGTAATTTTTCCGTTTTCGGCACACACTTCTGTAACCTCAGCCTGTTTTATATCAAGATTTTCGGTATGCTCAAGGACCGACTTCATAAAGGTATGATACTTTACCCTGTCGCTTTGTACTCTGAGCGAATGAACGGCAGGACCTTTACCTTTATTGAGCATTCTTGACTGAATAAAAGTAGCATCTGCGGCTCTTCCCATTTCACCGCCGAGCGAGTCAAGCTCTCTTACAAGCTGACCTTTGGCAGAACCTCCTATACACGGATTACAAGGCATATTTGCAATAGCGTCAAGACTTAAAGTAAAAACGGCAGTCTTACATCCAAGTCTTGCGGCGGCGAGTGCCGCCTCACAACCGGCATGGCCTGCACCTACAACTATAACGTCATAATAATCAAGTTCGTACATAAATAACCCCGATCATAAAAATGTTCTATGTGGAACAATAGGTATTTTTTCAGAAAATCAGCCTGTCACAGAATTTCTGCCGACAGGCTGATATATTTTATTCTTCTTCGTTTGTTTCAGGCTCGTCTTCGATAACTTCAGCAGCAGCTTCAGCCTCTGCCTGTGCTATTTCTTCATCACTTGCCTGCTCTACTTCTTCAATATCCGCAGTTTCATCATGCTCGGTTCTCGTAAATGTTACAACTCTGTCCTCATCAGACAGCTTCATAACTCTTACGCCTAAACCTGTTCTTCTCATCACTCTGAGATCGTTTGCACGGATACGGATAATAACACCGTCAGTGCTGATAAGTATGACATCATCATCAGCCTGTATAGAACGTATACCGCAGACATATCCTCTGTCATCTCTTATCTTGTAGTTCTTAAGACCGTTACCGCCTCTGTTCTGCATACGGTAATCACTCAGTGCACTGAGTCTGCCGTATCCCTTGTCAGTTACGGTAAGTATTCTCATATCATCACTGTATACCTTGGCGGCACCTACAATATAGTCGTCCTCACGCAGTTTTATTGCTCTTACACCTGCGGCAAGTCTTCCCATACTTCTTATTTTATCTTCACTGAAATGTATTGCCATACCAAGATGTGTAGCAACTATAATCGAGCTGTCACCCTCAGTAAGATGTGCGGCTGCTATTTCATCGCCCTCTGCAAGCGTAATTGCTCTCAGACCGTTCTTTCTAACGTTTCTGAAATCATAAAGCGGCGTTCTCTTGATTTTTCCGTACTTTGTAACACAGATGAAATACTTATTCTCGGCAAAATCACTTGTTTTCATCATTGCCGCAATACGTTCACCTTCGTCAAGCTGTAACAGATTTACTATGTTTGTGCCTCTGCTCTGCTTGGAACCCTCAGGTACTTCATAGCACTTCAATTTATACATATTACCATAATTTGTAATAAATAAGATATTGTCGTGCGTAGAGCTTATGAACATATCCTCAACGAAGTCCTCTTCTCTCTGCTTCATACCCGATACGCCCTTACCGCCGCGCTTCTGCAGATTGTATACATCTACAGGCTGACGCTTGATATATCCGATATTAGTATAGGTAAGTACACATTCTTCTTCCGGGATAAGGTCCTCTATATCCACTTCTCCGCTTACCGGCTCAATGGCGGTTCTTCTCTCATCGCCGTATTTTTCCTTGATAGCTGTGATCTCTTCCTTGATTATTTCTTTTACTCTCTCATCGCTTGAAAGTACATCAAGAAAGTCGTTTATCTTCTCCATAATTTCAGCAAGCTCGGAAATAACCTTGTCACGTTCAAGTCCTGTCAGCTGTCCTAATCTCATCTGAACAATAGCGTCCGCCTGTTCTTCGGAAAGTCCTATCTCATGTTCAAAATGAACATCCTTATAGTTCTCTCCCATAGCCCTCTGCAACAGCTTTGCAAGATCGTCTTCCTTGAAACGCTCCATCAGACGCTCTTTACCTTCCTGTACAGACTTACTTGAACGCAGGATGGAAATAACCTCGTCAATGTTATCAATAGCAAGCAGGAAGCCCTGTAAAATATGTGCTCTTTCTCTTGCTTTCTTAAGATCAAATGCTGTTCTTCTTGTAATTATCTGCTTCTGGAACGCTATATAGTTATCCAGTATCTCAAGAAGTGTCAGCTGCTTAGGCTCGCCGTTTACAAGCGCAATCATAATAACGCCGACAGTATCCTGCAGCTGTGTGAATGAGTACAGCTTATTAAGAACCACCTGTGCGTTTACATCTCTCTTAAGCTCGTAGACAATACGCATACCGTCCTTGTCACTCTCGTCACGAAGCGCCGAAATACCCTCAATACGCTTGTCGCGCATAAGCTGACCTGTCACTTCAAGCAGCTTTGATTTGTTTACCATATAAGGAATCTCGGTAACGATGATTCTTGAATGGTTACCTTCTTCAACTATCTCGGCTTTACCTCTTAAGGTGATCTTGCCACGACCTGTATAATATGCAGAGCGTATTCCGCTGTAACCCATTATTATACCGCCTGTAGGAAAGTCGGGTCCCTTTATATACTGAAGTATTTCTTCTATGCCGCATTCGGGATTATCCATTCGTGCAACTATAGCGTCACATACTTCGTTAAGGTTATGAGGAGGTATATTTGTAGCCATACCTACAGCTATACCTACAGAACCGTTTACAAGAAGATTCGGAAATTTTACCGGAAGAACAGTAGGCTCGTCCAGCTTATCATCATAGTTCTTTCCCCAGTCGATAGTGTCTTTCTTTATATCCTTCAGAAGCTCGGAAGCTATCTTTGCCATTCTCGCTTCTGTATAACGGTAAGCAGCAGGTGGGTCGCCGTCAACCGAACCGAAGTTTCCGTGACCGTCGATAAGAGGGTATCTCATCGAGAAATCCTGTGCAAGTCTTACCAGTGCATCATATACCGATGCGTCACCGTGAGGATGGTATTTACCGAGAACTTCACCTACCGTATAGGCACATTTTCTGTACGGCTTGCTTGATGTATTGTCTGCCTCGTTCATCGTGTATATTATTCTTCTGTGTACAGGCTTCATGCCGTCCCTTACATCAGGCAGAGCTCTTGATACCAGCACCGCCATAGAATACTGAAGAAAGCTCTCACGCATTTCCTTTTCTATGTCTACCTGTATCAGTTTTTCAGTGGCTGTGCTGAATTCTTTAACGTCTTTTTCCATTCCGATTTCCTTTCCGATTCTTTTATATCAATCAGAGTATTGATTTTTCGGTAAATATTTCTCTCAGCTTGTTCTGTTCTTCTTCGGAAAGACATTTCTTTGAGAAAATATAAATATTCTGTCTGTTTACAAACAGTAAAAACATCTGCTCATTTTCCATAGCGTCTAAATAATCAGAGCCAAAATAAAGATTTGTAACTACTTCTTCCTGCTCTTCCTCCTCGTGAGGTTCGTCCTTTGCGGGAGAATCGGTTTCTTCTTCCGTTTTGGTTTCATTTTCCGCTATGACCGGTTCTTCTATTACGGTCGTTATCTGTATCCTGTCACGGTAAAACTCAGCCGTATATGTTTCTTCGGCAAGTGAGCTTATGGTCGCAATAAGCTTTCTTCTTATCAGCACAGGCTTGTACCACGTATAGAATATCATACCGAGCGACAGACCTACTAAAATATAACCGTAAATTCCGGTGTAATCCCTTATAAGAAAGTCAATTCCAAGCCCCAGTGCTATAATGTACACAAGCGTATATATCAGGGATTTTTTGAACTGATATTTCTTCTGAAACAGCTTGAATCCCTCGCCTATCTCGTCAAGCGTCATGCTGTATTTGATTTTAAGCAGTAATTCTTCCATATTATCCTTTCGATTATCCTAGCGTCAGTATAACAACACCTGTCAGAAAGCAAATTGCCGTACATATTCCGGCTATAACGCCGTCGAATATCTTCTTTTTCTTAATGAATATAGGCACATTCACGCCTGCAACAGCACCAATCGCAAACAGACACATAGGCAGAAATATATTCATTTCAAGCGTGCCTGTAAGCAGGCAGAATGCCGCAAAAAACCACATAAGACCGCATAAAGCTATAAGACCTTTTCTGACGGTGATAAACGGTGCAAGCTCCTTTTCAAGCTCCTGCTCCTTTTCCATTCTTACTTTAGCTTCAGCCTTTTCCTTTACATCGGTTTCATACTGAGCCTTGACACGCTCTATCTGTTCTTCCCTGCGCTGTCTTAACAGCTCCTTTTCATCGGGCTGCTCCTCGTTATTATTTAAAATTTCATCATTCATAGTAACACCTTTAAGCATTCACGGATTTTATTTTTCCTCGCCCGAATAAAAAGATTATATATCAAGATCCTTTGCGTATCTTGCATTCTGCTCTATAAATTCACGTCTGGGTTCAACCTTGTCGCCCATAAGTATCGAGAATATCTCATCAGCCTTTGCGGCGTCCTCAAGATTTACCTTTATCATTGTTCTTGCGGCAGGGTCCATTGTCGTTTCCCATAACTGCTCGGGATCCATCTCACCAAGACCTTTATAACGCTGAACGTCAACCTTTGCGTTGCTTTCGCCTGCAAGCTCTGCAATATAGGCATCTCTCTCCTCGTCGCTGAACGCATATCTTACCTTTTTACCTCTGAACACCTTGAACAGCGGAGGCTGAGCAAGATATACATGACCTTCTTCTATCAGAGGACGCATAAAGCGGAAGAAGAATGTCAGCAGAAGTGTTCTGATATGTGAGCCGTCGACATCGGCATCGGCCATTACAACTACTCTGCCGTATCTGAGCTTGGTTATATCAAAATCTTCTCCTATACCGGTACCGAGTGCCTTTACTACAGGCTGAAGCTTATCGTTGTTATAAACCTTGTCTGCTCTTGCCTTTTCAACGTTCAGCATCTTGCCCCAGAGAGGAAGTATAGCCTGGAAACGTCTGTCACGTCCCTGCTTTGCAGAACCGCCCGCAGAATCTCCCTCGACGATATATACTTCTGTTTTTGTAGGATCTGTATCAGAACAGTCGGCAAGCTTACCGGGAAGACCTGCGCCGTCAGCAACAGACTTTCTCTTAGCTTCCATAGCTTTCTTTGCCGCATCTCTTGCAGCCTGTGCATTGATACACTTCTGAGCTATTATAGCTATCGTGTCGGGATGCTCTTCAAAGTAATATGTCAGCTTTTCTACTGTTATCTTATAAACAACGGGACGAACCTCAGGATTACCAAGCTTACCCTTTGTCTGACCCTCAAACTCACATTCGGGGAGCTTTACCGAGATGACCGCATTTATAGCCTCTCTTATAGCCTCGCCGCTCAGCGGAACAAACTCCTTGACCTCGTCCTGCTTCTTCTTGGACTTCTTATTGTTATTAGCCTGCTGTTCCTTATACTGCTTTACAAAGTCGTTTATAACCTTGTTCAGTGCATTTTTGAATGCAATCTCGTGCGTACCGCCGTCAACCGTATGAATATTGTTTGCAAACGATCTGAACGTTTCACTGTTGAAGTCTGTGTTGTACTGGAATGCAATCTCTACTGATATATTATCAAGAAGTCCCTCAATATATACAACATCGGGATGAAGCGCTTCTGCTCCTCTTTTCTTCTGCAGCCATTCTACATAGCTGATAATACCGCCCTCGTACTGAAGGACCTCCTGCTTAGGCTTGTCCTCATCTCTGAGGTCGCTTAAAACGATTTTAAGTCCGGCATTCAGAAAAGCCTGTTCTCTGAGTCTGTCAAGCAGTATATCATATTTGAACTCTGTGCTGTGGAATATAGTCGAGTCGGGCTTGAAGCGTACCTGTGTACCTGTCTTATCGGTTGTGCCGATAACCTTCATCTGTTCCTTGTAATGACCGCCGTTTTCAAAACGCTGGAAATGTATCTCCTTACCATCATATACAGTAAGCTCAAGCCATTCCGAAAGTGCATTTACAACAGACGCACCTACGCCGTGCAGACCGCCGGAAACCTTATATCCGCCTCCGCCGAACTTACCGCCTGCGTGAAGTATCGTATATACGACAGTAGCCGCACTTATCTTTTCCTTAGGATGAATGCCAGTAGGTATACCACGTCCGTTATCGGTTACTTCAATAACATCTCCGGGAAGTATCTTAACGTTTATTTCGGTACAATAGCCTGCAAGGGCTTCGTCTATGGCATTGTCCACTATCTCGTATACAAGGTGATGCAGACCGCTTTCACCTGTAGAGCCGATATACATACCCGGTCTTTTTCTTACCGCTTCAAGACCTTCAAGTATCTGAATATCATCTGCACCGTAAGCGTGTTCAACCTGTGTATTATTCTCTATATCCTTTATTTCGCCGTCGATTTCAGGCTCGTCAACCTCTACGGTATTGACGTTTTTATCAAGAATTTCTTCTGCCATGCTCTTTCCTTTCATCATTTCCGCAATTTCTCACGATACTATATATAATTATATCACATTTCAGCTTCAAAGTCAACTTGAATCACTCATAAACGCTTTTAAAAACGGCATTTCAACGCTATTCGGACATTAAACTGTACGCCGCCGAATTACTGCTGTAACAGCGGTGCTTTATCGAATGCCCAACATAAAAAATCTATACGGAAAGTTAAAACAGATGATAATGTAACAGTTTGTAAATACCAATTTTGCATTGCTGAAAACACTATAACAAAGCTAAAAAGGAGCGGATACAAAATCTGCCCCCTTTTATATTTCCGACCTTATTTCATTATCTAAAAACCGCCTTTTCAGCGTAAAAACCGACACGTTTGATATATAAACATAGTCCTCTGTTACAATAAAGCTTTTTGGCATATCGTAGGAAACATAATAGATCTTACCCTGCTTCTGAAGCTTCATAAGATAGTCGTTTACGTCTTTGTTTACAGAGGTTTTTTCAATATCAAATATACCCAGTATTTTGTAAGTTGGCAGTGATACATCACCACCTATATGAATATACATATATATCATTCCTCCGTGAAAATACCGTTTTCTACTTTCCAGACTTTTCCGTTTTTCAGTTCTTTAACGTCATTTATATTACAGCAAGTAATAAACACTTGTGAGTTCAGGATATGATTCAGGACAAAGTGCTGTCTGCTGCTGTCAAGCTCGCTTAAAACATCATCAAGAATCATTATCGGGGTTTCGTCCTTTTTTCTTATTATTTCCGCTTCGGCAAGTTTTAAAACAAGAGCTGTGCTTCTCTGTTGTCCCTGACTGCCAAACTCCTTGACATCATTACCGTTGATATAAAGATTCATATCGTCACGATGCACACCAAGTACCGTATAACGCATCTTCAGTTCACGCTGAAAGCTGTTGTTGAGCCGCTCCAGATATTCGTTATAAAGACTGTTTATCTCATCACATTTAAGCTGTGTGCTGTCAAATATGCTTGAATAATACTTAAGCTTGAGCTCTTCGCCGCCGGAAAGCTCATTGTAAAGCTGTGAAGCTATAGTTTCAAGCAGTGAAAAATATTTAAGCCTGCCATAGGTAACATTAAGCCCCTCAGCCGCTAAAACACTGTTCCAGCTCTCTATCTGCGGTCTTATCACAGATAAATCATCGCCAAAATTTATTCCAAGCAGTAAATTATTTTTATTTTTTAATGCTTTGTTATATCGTGACAGCTTTTTTAAATGCACGGGAGTCTGCATCATAGCTACGCTGTCGAGATATTCACGTCTGCATTCGGGTACACCCTTGATGAGATTTAAGTGTTCCGGTATAAAAACGACATATTTTAACACTCCGTATAGTTCAAGAGCCGATTTTATGGAAAGTCCGTTGTATTTTATCTCTTTCTTGTTATTACTTATAGTAAATTCTATAATATTTTCACTCTGAGTATTAAAAGATGTGGTAAACCACATCTTTATAACGCACTTTTCCTTAGAATTATCCAAAGAAAAAGGAATATAAGAGCTTTGCTTTGAGGTACGGAACGACGGTCCCATACAAAGAGAAATAGCCTCACAGAGATTAGTCTTGCCCTGCGCGTTATTTCCGCAAAAGACGTTTACATTCTCGTGAAAGCAAAATTCCTGCTCTCTTATATTCCTGAAATTCTTTACATAAAGTCGTTTTATCTGCATTTTATCTCATTTTGTCATTATCTCATACAGCACTTATACTGCTGTTCGTCAAGCTCTACTATATCGCCGTCTGCTATCTTCTTGCCACGCATTGTGCATATTTCTCCGTTTACCTGAACAAATCCGCCTTGTATGGCATTTTTGGCTTCACCGCCGGTTTCACAGGCTCCGCTGAACTTAAGAAACTGTTCAAGCTTTATAAAAGGAGGTTTAACATTTACATTTATACACATTTTAATCACTCTTTCTAGTATATTTAAGCTCCGAAACTCCGCTTTCATCGGGAATTGTGAGCGTAAGACTGTCGCCGTCCAGCTTATAGATGATTTTATAATATTCGTTGTTCATCTTGATTGCTATGACGTTCTTTTCTTCGATTATATATTCGCTTGTTTTGCCGTTTATGGTAATATTCTTTTCGGTTATGGTCATAGTGATACCGCCGGATGTCTGCCATGTTCCCCACAGCTTGTTTTTGTGCGATAAGGAAGACCATACAGCAAACATGACGCACATTCCGATAATCAGCACTCCTAATATTACACAGAGTAATATTTTAGGCAGTTTACTTTTCTTTCTGACCGACTTTTCATCACTGTGACTTATGACGAAATCCACAATATCAAAGTCATTTTTTTGGTTAATCTGCTGTGTACCAACTGCCGTACCGGTGGTACATTCCGGTACAGTATCGGTACAAATAGTTTCATTATTTGATGTGTTATTTACAGTTTCATCCATAATTTATACCACCTTATGAAGTATCTCAGGACTGTCGCTGTCAGATGAAGATATTACTATCTCCGAGCCTTTTATACTTACATTATAATATTTTGTTTCATTATTTGATTGTAATGCTAATATATTATTTTTGTATGAATATCCATAAAATTCGCTGTATGAATTTATCTTGGAACTTATTGTAAGTGTATTTTTATCGAAGGTAAATCTTCTCAGTCCGTCGGAGCTCTCCCACGACCCGATTAGAAAATTGCCGGTAAGCTTAGGAATAATAATTATTGCCATAATTACTGCCGTAACTATTACAAACGCAATATAGATCCATTTTCTTTGCTTTTTGAAAACTGCCATATTATCGGCGTCTTACAGGGCTTACGATGAATGTAAAGCTGTCGCCCTCAAGCGGAACAATCTTAAGCGCCGTATTCTGTACAAACAGGAACTTTACCTTGTCGCAGTAGGTATTCTTGAGAGCGTCAAGTATATATCTGCTGTTGAATGAAATCCTGAACTCTTCGCCGCTGTAGTCGCACTTTATCTTCTGGTCAAGCTTGCCGATCGCAGTTTCACAGAATACTCTGAGCGTATCGTCCTTGAATGTAAAGTCAACCGGCGACTTTATCTTGTCGCTGATAAGAAGAAGTGTTCTGTCAACGCACTCTATAAGTTCTCTTACATTAATTACAGCTTCTACGCTGGAGGGCATTCCGATGATCTTTGTATAATCAAAGAAATCGCCTTCAAGCAGACGTGAGAAAACGGTGTACTTGTCAATACTGAATATGCCCTGATTTCTGTCGACCGAAATTGTGGCAATCTTACTCTCATCGTCACTGAGCAGACGTAAAAGCTCGGACAATGTCTTGGCAGGTACTACAAAGTCGAAATCCTCATGCAGAAGACTTTCTTTTCTTATAGCTATTCTTATGCCGTCAACCGATATAACATTCAGCTCGTTATCCTTGATCTCAAACTTTGAACCCATAAGCACGGGCTTTGTATCTATTGTAGCAACAGCGTAGAGAGTCTGTCCGATAACGCTCTTTAAAAGAGGTTCGCTTATCTCAAAGCTTTCTCCTCTTGAAAGTTCCGGTAACAGAGGATATTCTTCACTGCTGATACCCATTATTGAATAGGTAATATCATCACACTTTAGGCTGAGCTTCAGAGGTTCGTATTCATCAAATATTATTTCTCCGCTCGGCATTTTTCTTACTATATCGCAGATAAGACGGGAATTGAGAACAAGCTCACCGTCTGAACTGCCGTTTACTTTTATAGTAGATTTGATACCAAGCTCAAGATCATAACCGGTCACAGTAAGCATATTTCCGGTAAGGCTCAGATGTATTCCCTCAAGAGCTGTAATCACTGATTTTGCCGACGCAGCTTTTGCAGTTGTCGTAAGGGCATCCAATATATCGTTTTTCTGAACGCTGAATTTTATCATAGAATTTCCTTTCAAGTTTAGGTTAATTATTTTCCAGTCGGAAAATATATAATGTCAACATTTTGTTTATAGCTCCGTGTGTCGGAATTTTTAACACCACAGCCTATTGGCAAGGATATCGCCGCAGGCGATAAATAAATTAAATAATATT
>OMAQ01000673.1_pt1 | contig 17784 bp, 17 predicted proteins | sample 1673461 | NCBI WGS metagenome assembly OMAQ01 (sample SAMEA103958112, study PRJEB25191) | human gut metagenome | biome: human-associated habitat [ENVO:00009003]; feature: intestine environment [ENVO:2100002]; material: feces | place: Germany | collected 2013/2015
TCCCAGGGGGGCGTCGGCGCGGTGAAAACGATTTTATTCCGAAAAGGCGGCGGACGTTTTAAAACGGTTGTCACTGTTTCGGCGGTGACAGAGTCATTTGCGGACAAATTAAAAATGAACAGCTGGAAGTATGACGCTTCTGCGGTCAATGTGCCGTGGTTCATGGTGAGCGGCGACAGGCTGGATGATCGTCTCATTACACCGCTTCCGGATATGGAGAAGATATTTCAAAAGGCAAAGACAGCGATGGTCATGGGACGGCGTTCCCATGCGGACCACAGCCATGTGCAGGCCGAAGCGGACGCTTATGTGACGGCATGGTTCCGCTGGCAGCTGGCAGGGGATCGGTATGCGGCAAAAGCGTTTCTTGGAAAAGACGCGGAGATACTCACAAATAAGGGATGGAACCATACAGCAAGAAAGAATTTATAAGAGAGGCGCAGAAAAATATTTTTCTTGTGATGAACTCTCTTTTTTTGTACGATGAAGTTATCGAGGTGTCTTATGAAAAATAAAGAAGAGACTGTTTTAATTACTGCTGTAGACAATGGAAGCACGGTAGAATTGGAAATCAATACGACGCTGCCCCACGAAGAAACAAAGGAAATGCTTGCCGGCGCAGTATGTGCCGTTTATGGCATTTCTGATTTCCATGAGGGGGATGTGGCGTCCTTTTTGGAAGCGCTTGCTGATGAATACAGAAAAGAAGAGAGGTCTCCCCATTCTCCCCTGGTGAATTGAAGCGGGAAGCGCTGTACGGAAGAATCTCTCCCGCATGGTTCCTGGGGAAAGGAATCGGCGGTTCAGCGGCGGAAAAATTGAAAACCGGCGGTAATCCGCTGCTGATGGCACGCGGTAAAAGAGGAGGCGGATCGTGGAAAGAAAAGAATATCTTGAAAGTATGGGTGTCCGGGCAGCCCGGCGCGCTTTCTTTTCCTATACGACCGAGCCGGAAGGGAGCTACAGCATCCACCGCGTATTTATCCGATTCCTCGAAGTGAACCGTATGGATATGGGCCAGGCGGAGAAGCCGAAGGCGGCCGCTTTCCTTACGGATTATATCCTGATCCGTATCTATGTGGCGAAGTATGTCCTTGCCGGATATGCAGAAACCTATGCGCCGCTCTTGGATTTGTTCCGCGGTTTTGAAAAAGTGGAAAAGAAATTCTCCCTGTTTATGGAACGGGAAACAGCGCCCGGCCATGGCGCGGAACGAAAGTTTCTGCCGCCTGATCTGCGGAGGCGCTATGATGAGCGCGGTATGCGGAAAACTATCGAACTTTTTGACAGTATCTCCCGGAGGTATGAAGAAAGGGAAGACACGCCGGAACGGGTTATGAAATGTATCGTTGACGAATGCCTTTCCACGATCGCCATACGGAATGAAATATCTTTATCGGCGCCGTCCTTTTGGTTTTTTACCAGAGAAATGAACGGGTACATCAGGTACCTGAACCGTTTTTACAGCGGCCTGATTCCACCGGCGATTCACGAAAGAATAAAAGCGCCCATGATGGAAGAAGAAACGCGCAGTGATGCTGATGAAGAAAGCGGCGGTTTTAATTATGAACGCGCGGCATACATCATTTTTGCCATTGCCGGTGTGATCTGCGCCCTTATCGCGGCAGGCTCAAGATAGTTTTGCGGCTTTTTTTGAAATATGGTATATTGGGTGCAGCCATGCGTGGTGATTAACTGAAGAATAACGTCAATGGAGATGGATATGCAGATAACAATTGCAGGCGGCTGCGGTGATTTCGGACGCAGCTGCTTTTTTGTTGAAGGCGGGCGCCACGCTTTTATCGTGGACGCGGGAACTTCGACGGACGGACTGGACCGGGTACCTGATCTCACAGCGGAGCAGGTTGCAAGAGCAGAATACCTTTTCATCACCCATTCGCACCGGGATCATACGGGGGCGATCGGATATTTCGAGTCTCTCGGCTTTGCGGGATCCGTGCTTCTGACGAACCAAACATACCGGCAGATGAAAGAAAAACCGGGGAACACGATGATTCTTGATTCGACAGCGCCCGAACTGGAATTGGAACGGGATTTCAGTTTCCGCTGGGGGCGGAGCGGCCATTGTGCCGGTTCCGTGTGGTACGATATTTCCTGTGAAGGGAAAAAATTGTTCTTTTCGGGGGATTACCGAAGCGATGACCCTTTTTATGTCTGTGATGATGCGGAAGGGAAAACGGCGGATGTGGCCGTCCTTGATGCAGCATATCCGGGCGATCGTACGGGGCAGATATGCGCCGGTCGGTTCTTGATAAAATATTGGAATTGGTGTGGCGGGGAAAGCCGCTTCTTCTTCCTGTGCCGCATTTCGGCAGGGGACTTTCCATCGCGGCATATTTCCGTAATAAAGGAAGTATGGAGATTCCCGTGCATATGGCTCCCGGGCTTTATGACGAATGGCTGCGTCTGGGGCGGAGGAAATACTTCGCCCGCCGGGAAGTGCTTGCCCTTCCCAATGAAACGTTTTCCTTATGGGACGGAAAAACGATTCATGACAATGGGGTTTATTTCCTTACCGATGCCCAGCTGTCACGGTCGGAGAGCAGAGAACTCATCGACCGGCATCCTGAACTTTCGCTGCTCATGACAGGCAGCATCCACGGCTACGGCAAAGCGAAAGATTATTATGAAAGCGGCAGGGCGGAACTTGTCCTCTGGCCGAACCATATGACGGAAAGGGAAATGTGGGAACTTGCCGGGAAAAATCATTTCAGAAAAATTATTCCTTATCACAGCACGGACCGGAAACCTGAGTCTGATGTATTTTCTTTATAAGAGAAATGAATAAAAAGAAATACGCAGTCAGGAATATTCATGGTATAATGAAAAAAATAAAATCCTTCAAAAGAAAAGAGAGGCGGGATTTCTATGTTGAAGTATAAGAATATTCTTGTTCCTTATGATGGTTCTGCCCACGCGAAAAAGGCGATGGCGCAAGCTGCGGATCTGGCGGCTGCCGGCGAGGGAGCGAAGCTTTACATCGTGTCCGTGTGCAATATGGTTTCCGCCATGAGCAATTTTGACCAGGTATCCATTGCGGAAGGCTGCCTTACTTCCAAGCTTTCAGAGGATCTGGAAGCGCAGTGCCGCCGCGATTTGAAAGAAGCTGCCGCTATGGTTCCTGAAGGTGTGGCGCATGAAACGGTTTTTGAAATCGGTTCGCCCGGACCGGTCATTCTCAGTATTGCTGAAGATAAAGGGTGCGACCTCATCGTCATGGGAAGCAGGGGACTCGGTCCGCTGAAGGGCATTTTCATGGGATCGGTTTCCAGCTATATCGTAAGCCGGGGCAAGTATCCCGTGCTTATCGTAAAATAATTTAAGACTCGGCGGTGGTGGAAACGAAATTCTTTTCATCACTGCTTTTTTATTGACAGGCGGGAGTTAAGTTATGACTCACTTTAAATGGCTGAAAAAAGAAATACCCCGTTGGGTGAAGGAAGAAATTATTACCCGTGAAGCGGGAGATTCTCTTATTTCTTTATACAGGAATGAAGAACGCCATTCTCATGGCGAAGGGCTTTTCGTGCTGGCTGCCGTATGTTTCCTCACTGGTCTGATTTTCATCTGCGCCGGCGTATGGAACGGTCTTTCTCAGGATGAGCAGTTTATGATGGCTCTTGTGCCTTTGGTGCTGTCCATTCTTATTATTGCGGCGATTTTGTGGCAGGATCGTCCTGTGATGGATCGAATTCCGGCAGAAAGCGTCCGCTTAGAAGAAGCTGAAAACACAGCAGAGCTGCTTTCCGGGGAAACAGGGGGAACGGTTTCTGCCGGAAGCGGAATCGAAGAAAATACCGCGGCGGGAAATAAGGGAAAAGATCTGTCTTCTCTTCTTCCTTCCGTTTCTTACCGCCACCGCGTGCCTGATGTTATTCGGGAGGCGACCGGTGTTTTTCATGGCGTGGCGGTCTTGTGCGCCGTATGGATGGTAAATGAGTCTTTCAAGCTGTCGGGGGATTGGTTTGTTCTTGCAGCGGTGTCCTGCGTATTCCTTCTTCTGATGAGCTGGGCGTTTCCTACAGCAGGACTCGGTATGGTCTATATGGCGTCGTCTGTTCTTGTGTACCGTTTATCACCGTACCGGGGATGGCCGGAAGCGGCGGCATGGGTGTTTCTTGTTTTGGCGCTTCCCCTCCTGGTGCGGCTTCTGGGAGAACGGCGTCATAAAGCGGTCGTCTGTTACTCATGGTTTTGGGCAGTCTGCGTACTTCTCCTTATTTACTGGACGGTGTCCAACCTTTTATGGCAGACGATGTTTTTTGCTCTTGCGGCGGCGCTTACCTGGATGGCGGGCAGTATGCTTTCTTCCTGGGGCGCAGCGGCGGAGGCGCTTCGTCTCTTTGGCGGCGCGGCTGTGTTCGGTGTTCTGCTGGAGGGCTCCTGGAGTTCCGTGTGGAAAGGCGTTTCAGGAAATTGGATCTTATGGGTTTTGTTTTTTGTCATTCTTGCTATTGACGCTGTCCTGCTTACCCGGATGGGTATCAAACGGAACCGGCTGGCTGCTCTCGGAGGTTTTACGCCTTTTGTCATGCTTGTGGCGGCATCTCTTGCCGTTTTTGAAACAACCGGTGTGTCTTCTGCCATCTTTGTATCCATTTTTACCGCGTTTCTTGCCGTGGCAGTTATCGGGAGGGGGTACCGGAGCGATTCCAACCTGCTGAAATGGGTCGGCGGATGTCTTCTGGCCGCGGCAGGTGCTGTGCGTGTCCTTGATGCGGCGCTTTCCTTCGGGCAAAGAGGAATATTCTTCCTCGTCATCGGCGCGGCTGCTATCATTGTGTGCTGCCTGACTTTCCTTCCCCACGTCGTGAAGAAGATAAGGCGGAAACCGGGAAGGAAGACTGTACGACGGGATCGGCAGCCGGCAGCACCTGCGGATCAATCGGCGTTCTTGTCCGAACTGCCGGAAAGGAAAACGGAGGAAGGAGGGGAGCGCCGTGAATAGAAAGTACAGTTTGCTTCTCGTCCTGATCACTGCCGTTTTTGAACTTGCCTTTTTGGTATGGACAAGGGCGGATTACCGTTCCACCCTTCTTGACGGAGAGGAATATGAGGTGCCGGCGGCGATCGAATTCCATGGGAACTTTTATGACAGGAATTACATAGCGGTGAACGTACCCATAACGGAAACGAAGTGGGAAGGAGAACGGGAGCCGGAAACAGGAGAAACGATTTACCTGGTGATCCGTAAGGGGCAGAAGGGAGCGCTTATCCTTGATCATGCCCAGCCTGCCCAGCCTAGCGGAAGTTATATCAAAACGCGGGCACTCCGCATCATGGATGGCACCGTATATTTCAATTTTCCGGCAGACCGCATGTACATGGCGCCGGAGCAGCTGAAGAAACTGTCCGTCGTGGAACTTTCCGAACGGGTACAGGTGCCTGAAGACAATGGAAAAACAAAAACAGCCATGAAGAATGAAATTACGGCACTTGTCAGGGTGAAGGACGGACGTGCTGCTATTTCCAGAGTTCTTGCCAATGGCGGGCCTGTGGAACAGATATTTACAACCGTCGGGAAAAATTTATCTGTGAAATACGCGACCAGCAAAGACGAAAAAGACCAGTATAATGAAAAAAGATTCTTTACCGCTGCTGATATGGATAAGAACGGTAAAGAATCGGATAATTAATCGGAATAAGGAGGCAGCGATGTACTTAATTCTTATGCGGCATGGGGAAGCTGTTCCCCAGACGGAAGATGTGCCGAACAGAGAAAGACGGCTGACAAAAGAAGGAAAGAAACAGGTGCGGACCACATCGCGCATGCTTGCCCGATTTTTGAAAGATCGGCCGCTCCGCATTTTTGCCAGCCCTTTCATCCGTACCCGCCAGACGGCGAGGATCTTGTCGGAAGAATGTTTTGCCGAAGGGCTCCACCTGACGGAAGAACTTTTACAGGGCGATTTCAGGCAGATTGAGAATCATCTCATAACGGACGGAGGACCGCTGGCCTTAGTGGGACACCATCCTTTCCTCCAGTCCTACCTTCTTGAAGCGGCAGGGGCGGGCATTCAGCCTGATTTGGCGTCCATCTCTGTTGTTGACTATGATATGGCGTGGAAACAGGGAAAACTCATTGCCTATTTTACTCCGGCTTTGAAAAAATTGAAAAAGGAAGACTGATGAAGAAACTACTTACTATTGCCGGTTCAGACTCCTCCGGCGGTGCAGGGATACAGGCGGATTTAAAAACCTTTGCTGCTCTTGGCGCCTACGGCATGAGCTGCATCTGCACACTCACCGCGCAAAATACGACCGGTGTTTCCATGGTGGTGAATACTCCCGTGGAGATGGTGACCGCCCAGCTGGAAGCGGTATACAGCGATATTCCTCCGGACGGAGTCAAAACGGGCATGCTCAGCACCCCTGCCATCGTTTCAGCAGTGGCGGAATTTCTCCGCGGATACAAAGGACCGGCAATTGTCGTTGATCCTGTCATGGTTGCCACCACGGGCGCTGTTCTTTTGGAAAAAGAAGCCATTGAAACGTATAAAGATATTTTGATTCCTGAAGCGGATCTTATCACGCCAAACATTCCCGAAGCGGAAGTATTATCGGGACTGGAAATAAAAACGGAAAAGGATATGGAAAACGCGGCGGAAAGAATAATGGAATACGGCTGCCGCGCGGTTCTTGTGAAAGGCGGGCACCGGGTACATGATGCGGTAGATATCCTTTTTGACGGGAAACAATTTTATCGTTATGAAGGAAAGCGGATTAAGACAAAAAACACCCACGGTACGGGATGCACGCTTTCCGCAGCGCTCGCCGTCAAACTGGCGGAAGGGAAAACGCTGACGAAGGCTGCTGCGGAAGCGAAAGCGTACCTCACCGGCGCTATCGAAGCGGCAAAAGACGAAACCATCGGACAGGGGAGCGGCCCCGTTCGTCATTTCTGGTTCTGTAAGACACATGGAGGCTAATAATGCACACTTTTTTTGCGTACCTCGCAAGAATGAAATATATACAGCGCTGGGGACTTATGCGGAATTCCTTTCCGGAAAATGACGCGGAGCATACCTTGCAGACCGTCATGATTGCCCACGGACTTGCAGTGATCCGTGAAAAAATTTTTCATGAACACTGCGATGCGGAGCATTGCGCCATGCTGGCTGTTTATCATGATGCGGGAGAAGTCTTTACAGGCGATATGCCCACTCCCGTGAAATATTTCACAGAGGATCTGCATGATAAATATAAAGAGATAGAAGATAAAGCAAGAAGACGCCTTTTGGAAACGCTTCCCGACGAATTGAAAGACACCTACCGCCCCTATATTCTGGACATGGAAAACGATCCTTTATGGCCGCTTGCAAAAGCGGCGGACACGTTGTCGGCATACCTGAAATGCGCTGAAGAAATACAGGCGGGGAACAGCGAATTTGAAGAAGCTTTCCGCACAACGGAAAATAAATTGAAAAATCTGCACCTGAAAGAAGTGGACTGGTTCCTGGAACACTTTGCCGGCAGTTTTGCCCTTACCTTAGATGAAATGAATCGAATGTAAAATAAAAAAGTAAAGTGTGTTTTGGAAGAGGCACTTTACTTTTTTTATTCAGCATATGTTCATTTTGTATTCTTGGAAATATTGAAGTCCTCAGTATAAATAACAGCAAGCAACAAGCGGCGGATTTCGCGAGCAAAATATGCTTTCGGATAGGACAGGAGCTGAGAATATGACGCCGAACACTTTTGGCGGAAATAGAAGAAAGAAACTCTTTTTGCAAAGAACGGTGAGAAGTTTTTTGATTTGATATGCCGTGCCTGAAAAGATGCGGACATTCTTTTTTGCTTTACAGATTCGGGGAAGCCTGCTTGTGAGATGTTTTACAGATGAATCGGTACGCGTTTTTTATATTTCATTCCTCATGTATAATGGAATGGAGTAAAAGTCAGGAGCGGGAAAGCAGCCGCAGTGGATAAGGCCGAGTATAGATAGGGCATGGAGGGAATCATGACAGAAGAAGAGTACCATCGGATTGCACGAAGAGAAAAAATATTTTACGCTATTCTTATTATCGCGTGGTGTTTTGCTTTTGCGGTCTGGTTCACCATAGGGTTTCCAAAAGCGAAGTGGGTGCTGATCGGCGGAGGGACGCTGATATACCTGTATCTGAAAAGCACCTTCACAGGACTTCCCTGGTCGAGGCGGCTGGTCAAACCGGATCCCATACCGGCGGAAGCGCAGGAAGAAGTGGAAACAGAGGAAGACTATCCTCTTGTTTCGGAAACGGAAAGAAAAGGGTATACGATGCTGGCAGAACTTTGTCTGGCGGAAGAAACGCAGAAGAAGCTGGCATCTTTTTTTGAGACATTGAAAGACTATTCAGGTGCGGGAGAAGATGGGGAGTATGGCAGCACGCTGTTCTATGTGATGGAGTACATGGATGAGGAAGCCCATATTTTTTTTCTGATGGGGCTTGATTGGAAGCAGGAGGTGGAAACCCTGGAATGGCGGATTGAAAGCGCGCTTACAAAAAATTTCGGAGTGTCTGCCGACCTGCCGGATTTCAGAACGTATGGAAACAAGTCAATTTCCGCCCCTTCTGTTTTTGCCGACTATGACAATGCCCTGCGCAGGAAAGGATTTCAGCTGGGCTTTATAGATGTGGAATGTGATGAATACGTCATATTTGTCCATCGGACAGCGGATAGGGACAAGGCGGAAGACGCCGTACATCGGATTGGATACCGATATAAGGAAGTGGCGGATCTGGCAATATGAAAAACAGGAAATCGGGAGACGCCGGTATGAAATACGATCAGGCACAGGTTAGAATCCATGAAGCATACACGGTGGCAATCAGGGATCTGGGTGTCCATGGGGAAGGGATCGGGAGTGTGGACGGATTCACCGTATTTGTTCACGGGGCGCTTCCCGGGGAAACGGTCACCGCGGGAATCACTCTGCTGAAAAGATCTTATGCTGTGGGAAAACTGCTTTCCATAGAGCAGGAATCCCCTTTCCGCACAATGCCGGAATGTCCCGTTTATGAACACTGCGGCGGCTGCCAGCTTTCCCATCTCACCTATGAGGGGCAGCTCGATATGAAATACCGCCGTGTAAAAGATGTGATAGAGCGTATCGCCGGCGAATCGGGAGATCTGGTGAGGCCTGTGCTTCCGGCGGCGCATCCTTTCGCGTACAGAAATAAAATAGCCGTACCGGCAGGTCTCGTAAAGGGGAAAGCGGCGCTCGGCTGCTACCGGCAGGGAAGCCATGACATCATACCGGTTTCCTCCTGTGCTATCCAGAAAGAAGAAAATAACCGCCTGCTTCAATTTGCCCGGCGATTTATAGAGAAGCACGGGATTTCCGTCTATGATGAAAAGACACGGAAAGGAAGCCTGCGCCATGTAATGGGGCGCGTGGGTGATGACGGAAAAGTGATGGCTATCCTTGTGACCGCTTCCGAAACCCTTCCGGAAGAAAAGTGGTGGATAGAAGAAATAAAAAAGGAACTGCCCGAAGTCGTTTCTCTCTGGCACAATATCCAGTCCAAGCCGGGAAATACGATACTGGGGGCGAAAATCCGACACCTCTGGGGCAGAGAAACGCTCACTGCCTCTCTTTGCGGACTGCGATTTGAAGTATCCCCGTCCTCCTTCTTTCAGGTGCATAAAGAGCAGGCGGAAATTCTCTATGAGAAAGCATTGGAATACGCTGATCTCAAAGGCGGAGAAACCGTCATAGACGCCTACTGCGGCACAGGCACCATTTCCCTCTGCCTGGCGAAAAAGGCAAAGCGGGTCATCGGCATAGAAATCGTAAAGCCCGCCATAGAAGACGCCAAAAAGAATGCGAAAAAGAATCACATGGAAAATACGGAATTTTACGCGGCCGACGCAGGAAAATTTATGCCGCAGCTTTACCGGAAAGGACTGGTTCCTGATGTAATCGTCATGGATCCCGTCAGAGCAGGCTGCAGCGAAGAAGTGTTGAAGGCGGCGGCAGGCATGAATCCCAAGCGCATCGTTTACGTTTCCTGCAATCCCGCCACCTTTGCCAGAGATGCGAAGATTTTAAAATCGGAAGGCTACGAAATTAAAGAAATCCAGCCGATGGACATGTTCCCCCAGACCATGCATGTGGAGACAGTCTGTCTGTTGCTAAAGGAAAAGAATAAAAGCACCGTAAATTTTCCAAAATCATACGCACAAAATAAATCAGTGTATGTTAAAATGGTAAAAGGATAATTAGCGGTGAGGAAGCTATAAATGACTGATGAAATGGTAAGAGAAGATGTAGTTCTTGATTTAAGTATAGAGGATGATAGATTTCACTTTTCTGCATCTATTGCCGATGCTTTAACACAGGCACAATCTGACCGGACTGCTTTGAATGAAACAATAGATTCTGTTAAGAAGTTAAAACCGAATTGTGATAAATTGGATTATGCATTAGCTGCAAGTTTGGGAGCTTTATGTGGTGTAATTGATATTTTTCTGGTCGGTAAACCCGGAGAATCTCCTCTTGGTAAAATTACAGATGGGTGGTTTTCTGCTAGGACCATAGATTTTGCAAATTTATGTTATTCAGGAAATGGAAATTTTGATAGTCTCGATTCTGCATTACGATTTTTGGAAGAAAAGTTTAAGGTTCCTTATGATCAGACGGGGCTTGGTGATGCAGGCAGAGATATTTTTGGTTTGAATGCTAAGAACCATCATTTTAAATCTTTAGCGCATAATCCTACCCTCTTGGGACTCTTCTTTTCGATTCTTGATCAGTTTATGGATACATCTCATTTTGTTACAGATGGACAGCTTATTTCTTTGCAGGAAGCGATGGATGGTTGGGAATTACGCGGAGGAAATATTGTAAGTAAATTATTCTGCGGATTTGTTAACTGGTTGGGACATTTAATATCGGATATGTCCGGCTCTTCTTCAGGGGTCAAGAGCGGAAGTCGAGGGATGGGAATCCCCTCACCTCTCTGGGCCTGGACTAATGATGTGATTGCTATAAAATCAAAACTCGGTTTCCAGATAACAGAAACAGATAAATCTCTGAATAATATAGCCTTGCGTATATTTGAAAAAGGTTATGATTTTCGATTTCAGGCGACTCAAGCTATTCCGGTTATTTTGAATGAACTGCTTGTCAGATTTATATATTCCATACGACGCCTTTTTAAGTATTATACGGAGACTCCCAGGGAAAAACGTACACTGGAACTTGCATGGAAAGCTTGTGAACCTTTTTCTAATGCAACTGTGAAACGGATGTTAACGGTTGCCCATGGGACCTTTTGCCTATTGGATGTAGGTGATGCGACAATAAGATCGTTTGCTGCAGGTGGAGGTAATTTCAATCCTGTGGAGTTCATTTTACGGGTTAATATCGTAGGTGTTGGTCGATTTGCTATTTCATTATATGGGGAAGCCAAAATGGCTATTACCCGTCATCATGTAAAGGTGGAAGCAGATTTTGCCTCTAGAGAATTAATTATTGTAAATAATTACATAGATGGACTGAAATACTTGTCTAAGTTGTATGACGATGCTTATCTTCTTACTTTTGTAGATGACTTTGAAAAAAGTGATGCGTATATAAAAGCATTCGAGAAATCAGTTGATTTGGCAAGATTACGCCATGTACCAGAAAAGAAAATTTTGAAAGATAAAAAGGATATTGATAAATATTTTGGAGGACGTTGAGATGTCAGAAGAAAAATTGAAGAAAGCACAACAGGAAACAGAAGCGGCAGCTCAAAAGACTAATGAAAAAATTAATGAACTAGGAGATTATGAAGGGACTTTGTACAGCTCTCTAAATGGAATACAGAAAGTATTTGATTGTATTCGCAATGTATCAGAAGAGAAAAAACAGAAGTATGAGAAACTGAAGGCAATTAGTGTAAATTGGAAACAGCAGGTAGAAAATATTGAAGTAGAATATGAGAATGCAAAAATGAAAAACGTTGGACAAGGAGCTGCAGGGATAGGAGCCGGTATGGCCGTAGCAGCTCTTGGCCCTACAGCGGCGATGGGGGTTGCAACGACATTTGGCGTCGCTTCTACTGGAACTGCAATATCTGCATTAAGTGGAGCAGCAGCAACAAATGCTGCCCTGGCGTGGTTAGGAGGTGGCGCTTTAGCCGCAGGTGGGGGCGGGATGGCAGCAGGAAGTGCATTCCTTGCTCTCGCGGGACCCGTTGGATGGGCTGTGGCAGGGTTAGCTTTTGTGACCAGTGGAATCCTTTTTCTAAGGTCAAAGCATAATAAAGAACGACTAGAGAATATCTATACGCTTATAAGTGAGAGAGATACGAAATCTTACAATCTAGCGATTGCAGAAATAGGTGAAAGAATAAAGAGAATAGAAGATGAATCTCATAAATTATCCGATGCAATCACTAAAATAAAGACTTTTGGAACAGATTATGGGAGGATGACTGAGTCTCAACAATTTGAACTAGGCTCTTATGTTAACTTAATGGAATCTGCAACTATGTTGTTAGTAAATCCTATCCTCGGCTTACAACCTAAATATACTGAACAGGACTTTGAAAAAATGTGCGCACTGGAAAGTGATTCAGGCTTTGACTGGTCTGGGGTCAAGGAGTATTGTCGGCAACATAAAAAAATGGTTATTTCTCTAGCTAACTTACTCTATAAGATAGAACTTGATGATGAGGATAGAAAAGTTTTAGCAAAATCATTGAGAAAAAATGAGAAGTTTTTAGAGTTAATAGATATGGATAAAGATGAATTTGATGATTCCGATATTGATACTGTTGAAAGGGTCTTGGATGTAAAATACAAATTGAAAAATAATAGTGTAAGTAACTAATACAGGTAGAGACGGTGATTAATTGCCTAAAATGGAAGTTTAATGGGTGGAGACAGTAAGGTGTTAATAGTTACCTCTATAGTAGAAAAAAGTGTAGACGTATTCCCTTAAACCAGCATTGCGTGAAATTTTCCTATTTTTACCGTTGACATGTTCCCGCAGACCATGCATGTGGAGACAGTGGCATTGCTGATACGAGGAAATGACTGAAACGTGAAAACATGTCGGAAATAGAAAGGTTTCAAGCATTTACCCATTAACTTATGAGGATAGTGGTTTTCATCCGGTTATTTGATGCTTCGTCCAAAATCAATTTTAATTGGATGAAAAAATTATGATGGACGAATGGATATCATAAGACGGGGAAAATACATAGCATCAAACAAAAGGTGTTTTGAGAAAAAATTTTATTGGAGTATGCGCTCTGCTATACCATGATATACTCTGACAGCAAATGACTTCTGTACAAAACCAAGTGAATTTGGATAAAAACTATCGCAAAGATTCGTATTAATGATCTCGCGTTATTTTTGGCTACAAGGTTAGTAAATTTACGTACTGTTCTTCCGATATTGTCATATATGGTAAAATGGCAGTTGTGAAGTGTAATTAATTTTATATTTTTAGACAAGGAGAGTATTATGGGATTGATGGATATCGTTAAGAAGCTTTTGACCGGTGCGACAGATGAGGAAAATGCAAGAAATAAGGCGAGGATGAGAGAGCTTTTCAACGAGTGTGTGCCGGAAGGGGATCAGTATACGCTGATATACTGCCATATGGAGGATTTTACGGATGCAGTCGTTGTTAAAGTCACGACGCACAGTAATTTCATCGTAGGATATAAACCGGGGGAAGTGGTCGTAGTGCCTGTGGACGCAGAATTGAAAGGGCATGAGGAGCCGGTTGTGTTCAATAAAGAGAATGGCGGACAGATTAAGTCCACCCTGGTGGGGTACTGCACCGCATCCAAGCCGGATGTTGCGTTCCAGTTTGAACCGATTACCTATGAACCGGGAATCAAACGCGGAAGCAAGTATGCCGTATCTGTCACGCAGTCCCATGCGGAGGTATCTGCTTTCAGGAAATTCTTCAAGCAGGGATTGTAATTTCGGGATTGATAGAATCCGGTCTGTGGGATAGGGAATCTCTTTATTCCTATTCCATGGGATAATGAAATATGTAATAGTAAAAGGTTAGACGTATTTATCTTTGGATACAGCGTTCTGATCTTTTTGTATTTAAAAATTGGTGAAACGATTCAGGACAAAGCGGCCAATGCGGAAATTGTAAAGTATTTCTTCTTATGCTATGTTTGCGCTGCGAAAGACAAGCGTAGAATCATAAGGGAATTGATTGCGGATACAAAAAATCCGACACAATAGCATATGTCGGAAGCCGCATCAAAAATGAATTTAAAAAGCCCGTTAGTCAGGGAGCATCTGCAGACCTCCGGTGATAGGGATTCTATACGAGATATTTTGCTTCGCCCATCCGGACATTTCATTGCAGAAGACACAATAAAGAAAAGTAAAATAATAGAATAACAGACGCCCGTTTCTGCTATAATTAAAGAAATATAAAAGGAACGAGGTCACTATGAAAACAATATGCACAGCGCTCGGCATGGCCGCTTTACTCACTTTTTCTGCTTCAGCAGATACACTCACTCTTCCGAAAGGACACGTGCTGGATTTTGGAGATACTGTCGATATTCTTGACGGGAGACAGACGTACTTCGGAAAACAGATGAAAGATTGGGCGGAACACGAAACAGTTGAAACGGAGTTGAAACCGCAGGCAGCTGCTATCGGCATTATCGGCGGCGCTGACGGTTCGACATCTGTTTATCTGACATCCAAACTGGCACCGGATGTATCCCGTCTGGCGTCGAAAGCCTGGAAAGAACTGCGAATATACCAGCTTCGTGCAAACACGCCGGAAGCTTTTTACGAATCCTTCGTCCTCTCCTTTTCTGTGGATCATAAGAATCCGGGGAAAGAGAAGAACGGTTTATCACTCTTCGTGAAACTGATGGGAAAAGAAATGACGGGCACGGCGGGCAGCACTGCAGCGTATCATGCAGCAACTGACAAAAAGAACGCTGTCATACCGCTTGCAGGCAAAATGTGGAAAGAAGCTGAAATCGGAGAGTCATATAAACAATTTCTGGAAAAAAGAGGGATCCGTCTGTATGTGAGCGGTGAGCCCCGCTGGAAAGAAAAGAAATCCCGCGGGGGGAAAGTGTACCGGCTGGCAAAGGTGAAAGCCGGATTATACGCTGGCGGCTGCCTGATCCCCTTTTTTGCGGAAGGTCTCATTCTGGAAGACGATGACAGTACGACATACACACTCTTTGCGGGCGATCAGAAATCAGGGGCATACTTTGTACCTTATGTGGAAAAAGCGGCACAGGAGATGAAATGATGAAGATGAAAATAATGCTGGCGGCTTCGATTCTTTGTGCCATGACGACAACGTGTGCGGGAACTGCCGATATGACAGACAATATTGAAAACATGGCAGGCTTTCCGCCGATTTCAAGCATAAATATTCCCAAAGATGATAATATCGTTTCCGCTGTATGGAACGGCATTGTGCAGGAAGACACGAAATCTTTCTTTCAAAAAGTGAAGTTTCCAAAGAATACCGATTTTACTCCTCTTGGAAAGGATGGGAAATTCGGACTGCTTACCGTGACGGAAGAAGGAAACAGCGTGCCCGCTTTCGTCATGAACTGCGAATTTGCTCCTGTGGTCGGTAAAGAAGCCATGAAAGATGCTTTTGACGCACCCCGTCTGTCGGGGAAATCGGTTTCCGAACTGTATGGCTGCAACGTGGCTCTTTTGGGCATGGAAAACGTATTGAATGGTATGTTTCTGGAAATGGCGAAGCGGATCAATGAAAAGCCTGAGACGGATCCCAAGATTCCGTTCAACATGCTTGGTGTCAGTTTCCTGAATGTGGAGCAGATCCACCGCGCACAGGACAGACCCCGTATTTATACAAGCGGCGTGCGTGCCGTTTTCTTTATCGACGGATTTGCCGTTCCCGTTTACGGAAAAGGCTATGTGATGAAGTACGGTGATAAGTACCGTCTTTTTTCAGTTCTGACAACGGACTCCGCCAATGAAATGGTGAAAAAAGCGGCTGACCGTATCGCAGCGGCATCAGTGAAGTAGATATCATCCCGTTGCTTTCTTCCGTGACCGGATTTCATCAGCAGGGAATACAAGGGAAATCACAGACGGTAATGTGTTCAAAAAGGAGAAAGGAAAACGGTAGATGATAAAATGTGTCAGAGGAATTTGCTCATAAGAAAAAGCTATGGATTTATACGTCTGTAGACCTCGTAGCTTTTTCATTTGTCCATTTACAATTATTTTTTACATGGGAAAGTGTATCACTCATGCTGCATCTTAAAAAGAAAATACTATTCTCAATAACGGCGGCAATAATACTTGGCAGCATGCCATTATCAGGGAATGCCTGGGAAGCGGAACCTGAAATAAGTGGTGTTTCTCTGCAGCAAGCACCGGATCAGACGGATGTTTCTGCAGCCGATCGTACAAAGTACGATGGCTATATCTGGCGTCTCGATGCAAAGGATAGGGATCAATTGCCGCGCAGATTTCGTACTGCGAATTCTGCGTTCCGCTCTCATGTGGATGTCAAAAAAACAGGCAAAGGATTTACGATGACTCCCTCGCGCAAGGGGTTGGATCGTCTGAACATATCCGGCAGTGCGGAGTTCTCTGTCGGAGAGTTTGAGAAGCTGGTTTCCGTACTCAAGAAGCAGGCGAACGGGCCAATTTATATTGTGGATCTACGGCAAGAAACGCATGGTATATTTAATGGGAATGCCGTCAGCTGGTTCGGCGCGCGCGATTGGGGCAACATCGGAAAGAACAAAAATGATGTTTTAAAAGATGAGATGAGGCGTTTGTGTGCAGCCAAGGGGAAAAGCCTCATTGTGACGATGCTCGATGAAGGGAAGAAGTCGATTGATCCCAAACTTATGAAGATTAGTTCGGTCATGAGTGAAAGGCAGATGGTGGAACAAAATGGTCTGTATTACTACCGCATTGCGGCAACGGATCATATCTGGCCATCGCCTGAAAATATTGATGACTTCATCGCCTTCATACGCACACTGCCCGATCATGCATGGCTGCACTTCCACTGCCGGGCGGGCAAAGGACGTACTACGATTTATATGGCCATGTATGATATGATGAAAAATCCTGATATATCACTGGAGGATATTCTCTCGCGCCAATATCTTCTTGGCGGAAATTACATTGCTTATGAAATGGATAAGCCGAAACCGAATCAATGGAAAGCCGCTTATTATCATGAGAAAGCGGCCATGATTGCAAAGTTCTATCAGTATGTGCAGGAAACTCATGCCAATCACTTTACCATGCGTTGGAGCCGGTGGCTTAGATCTCATCTGACAATGGAAGATGCGTCTCCCACGCAAAGCGATTCAGGATCACGTATTCAAGGATGCCCTGGCTGAAAAAAGAATATTCTTTAGGCGTAATGATATTCTTTGCGGCAGGCGATCCAGAAGGAAACTGTCACGAAAAATGCCAGCAGCTTGGCGATGGAAACGGAAAGCCAGATACCGTCCGTGCCGAGCCATAGAGGAAGTGCTATAACGGCAATGATTTGAAAAACAACGGACTGGAGGAGAGAGATTACTGAAGAGATGAAACCGTTGTTCAGCGCCGTGAAGAATGCCGAACCGTACATGCAGAACCCGTTCAGGAGAAAAGAAAAGGAAAAGAATCGGAACCCCCGGACGGTGAGCGTGGCTAAAGTTTCATCGTAGCCGACAAAAATATTCGCCAGTATGGGAGCGGCGAAGTATGCGGAGGTCGTGAGGAAAAGACCGGCACAGGCAATGACGGTGAGGCTCTTCCTGAAAATGCTCCGGAGCGACGATCGGAATGTGG
>OMAQ01000675.1_pt1 | contig 17763 bp, 11 predicted proteins | sample 1673461 | NCBI WGS metagenome assembly OMAQ01 (sample SAMEA103958112, study PRJEB25191) | human gut metagenome | biome: human-associated habitat [ENVO:00009003]; feature: intestine environment [ENVO:2100002]; material: feces | place: Germany | collected 2013/2015
CCTCCTATACCGGAAAATACCTGACAACAACGGATAAGGCAACTCCTTTTGAGGTGCTGTTGGCCCGGGTGGGGGATAAGGTGCTGGGATATGAGAGCAGCCGCTATAAAACGCAGAAGCTCATAGCCTTTTCCAATTGGCCCACCACTGACCCCTTTCAATATCCCGATGAGATCAAAAGGCTGTATATGAAATGTGCGACGGTGGATATGGAACACATCTGCACCACGGAGCGGGTGATATCGGGACAGTTTGCCTCCTACCATGTGTATCCCTACTATCCCGACTATCTCAACTATATCCTCAACCCCGCGGCGATGGACCGCACGCCCATCTGGGACGGCAAGGCCGTCATCTCCCGTGCGGAGACCGGTCCCGGCACGCCCATCGGTTCCGTGCTGCGCCGATCGGACTTCTACGATGAGACCGGCGCGGCGAACACCTACCTTGCCTATCTGCGCGCCCTGCGGCGGCATCACACGATGCCCGTCGTCATCTCCGAGTTCGGCGTTTCCACCGGGCGCGGCATGGCGCAGATCGACCGGAACACCGGACGCAATCAGGGCCATATGTCCGAGCAGGAGCAGGGGCAGGCGCTCGTGGACTGCTGGCGCGACATCACCGCGGCAAACTGCGCGGGCGGCTGCGTCTTTACCTGGCAGGACGAGTGGTTCAAGCGCACCTGGAACACCATGCACGCGGTGAACCTGCAGCGCACGCCCTACTGGAGCGACTACCAGACCAACGAGCAGTATTTCGGTCTGCTCTCCTTCGACCCCGGCGCGGAGGAAAGCGCCTGCTATGTGGACGGCGACCTCTCGGAGTGGACGGAGGAGGATAAACTCTTCGATACCGGCACGCGCGCCCTTTCGATGAAATACGACGAGAAGTTCATCTATCTGCTCGCCTATGAAAAGGGCTTTGCGAACGGACAGAAAACGCTCTACATCCCCATCGACACCACGCCCAAGACGGGCAGCACCTACTGCGAAAACTTCGGCCTGCGCTTTGAGGACCCGGTGGACTTCGTCCTCGCCATCGACGGCAGGGACAACAGCCGCCTCCTGGTGCAGGAGCGCTACGAGGTGCTGCGCGCCATGTTCTACCACGAAACGCACGACGCGGACGCCTACCTCGACCCGCCCGGCGCGGACACGCCGCTTTTCAAGCCCATCGAATTGATGCTCCAGACGGCGACGCCGCTGCTCACGGGCAACTGGCAGGCAAGCTCTGAGACCTACGAGACGGGCGATCTTGCCTACGGCAACGCGAACCCCGCCGCGCCGGACTACGATTCCCTCGCGGACTTCATCTTCGCGGGCGACTATGTGGAGCTGAAGCTTCCCTGGCAGCTTCTGAACTTTTCAGACCCCTCGCGCATGACCATCCACGACGATTACTATGAAAACTACGGCGTGGACTACATCACCATCGACACGATGTACCTTGGTCTTACCGACGGCGCGGCGCAGGAGCGCACGCCGCTCTATCCCGCCGCGCTCAAGGGCTGGGGCAATACGGTCAGCTATCACGAGCGGCTCAAGCCCTCGTACTACATTCTGCAAAAGCTCTGGCAGTAAAACACACGAGAAAGGAAGAACGCCGGTGTTTGTTCAAATCCTGATCTACGTCTATCTCGGCATCTGCGCCGGCATGATCCTCTTTAACATTGCAACGGCGCTCCTTTCGCGGCGCAGGGAGCATCGGTCCTTCCGCGACGGCATCCGCCTTGAGCTGACGGTCTCGCAGGAGCTTGACCGTCTCGCGGAGACCGGAGCGGTCAGCGAGAGGCATCTGCGCTTCATGGAGCGCAGACTGCGCCGCGTGAACGGCATGGCGGCCTTTGACGCCGCGCTGGAGTGCCTGTGCGTGAGGCGGCCAGAGCTGACCCGCTCCTATCTGACGGCGCTTAACGGTGTGATGATCGCGCTGGCAGAGGATTACTGCCGCCGCGATGAGATCGAGGCGGCGTATTTTCCGTATATCATCCGGAAATACCGGCTTCTCGCCGGGCAGGAGAACGAGGCGCTGAAAACGATGCTGCTCGACCTGTTGCATGAATCGAGCATCTACTGCCGCGAGAATGCCATGCAGGCGCTCTACACGGCGGGCGATCCCGCCGTCCTTGTGCGTGCGCTGCGGATCATCGACGCAAGCAGCCTCTATTATCACAGCAAGCTCCTCTCCGACGGCTTGCTGAACTACACGGGCGACACAAGGGAGCTTGCCGACGCGCTTTGGGAGGCGTTTGATGCGTTTCAGCCGTGGATGCAGGTGACGCTGCTCAACTATTTCCGCTTTTCCTCCGGCGCATACTGCGAGAAAATACACGCGCTCCTCAACGATCCCGCGCAGGACGACGAGGTGCGCTTTGCCTGTCTGCGCTATCTTGGCCGCTATCCCTATCCGCCCGCCTACGCCGATCTGCTGCGCTATGCGACGCCCTCGGAAAACGCGCGCTGGGAGTATGCAGCCATCGCCTCGTCGGTGCTGGCGAGCTATCCCGGGGCGGAGACTGCGGCGGTGCTGGAGAGGAACCTCTATCATCCCAACTGGTATATCCGCTTCAACGCGTCAAAAAGTCTGGAGCAGCTCGGCTTCGGCTACCGCGATCTGATCGACGTGATCGAGGGGCACGACCGCTACGCCTCCGAGATCCTGCGCTATCGCTTTGATGTGCGGGAGCTGGAGGAGCGAAAGGAGGACGCAGTATGTACGACGGTATAAAGCTGTTTCTTGAGTGGGTGGGCTATTTCTTTATCGCTTATCTGATCGGCTACTCGACCTTTCTGTTTCTGTCGGTCGTCGTCGGCTCACTTGAGCTGTACAAGCACCGCCGGCAGGAAATGTTCAAAAGCATTCTGCCCTCGGATTACTACCTGCCCATCAGTATCATCGTTCCCGCCTACAATGAGGAGGTCACCGTGGCAGACACCGTGCGCTCGCTGCTGACGCTGGAATACCGCGCCTATGAGATCATTGTGGTGGACGACGGATCGAAGGACCGCACCTCGGAGGTGTTGGCCGAGACATTTGATATGCACCTTGTTCACCGGCCCATTCGCCGGCAGATCAACTGTCAGCGCGAGGAATACGTCTATGAGACACGCGCACAGAAGGTACCGGTAACGCTCATCCGAAAAAAGAACGGCGGCAAGGCAGACGCGCTGAACATGGGCATCAACGCCGCAAATTTCCCGTACTTTATCTGCATGGACGCGGACTCCGTTCTGCAGTACGACTCTCTGCGCCGCATCGCCCAGCCGATATTGGAAAACGGCAATGTGGTGGCGGTTGGCGGCATCGTCCGCATCTCCAACGATGTTGAGCTGGAAAACGGGCGCGTCAAACGCTACCGCCTGCCGCGCAGCATCCTCGCTTTCATGCAGGTGCTGGAGTACGACCGCTCCTTCCTCGCCTCGCGCATCCTCTTTGACCGCTTCAACGGCTCGCTCATCATTTCCGGCGCGTTCGGACTGTTCAAAAAGGACACGGTCATCGCCGTGGGCGGCTACGACAACAAGACCATGGGCGAGGATATGGAGCTGGTGGTCAAGCTGCACGAATACTGCACAATCAACGGCATCGACTATGCCATCCGCTACGCCACCGACGCCATCTGCTGGACGCAGGTGCCCGAGCGGCTGCGCGATCTGTGCAAGCAGCGCAAGCGCTGGCATCTGGGCCTGTTCCAGAGTATGTACAAGCATCGCGTCATGTTTTCCAATCACAGGTTCGGCGCGGTGAGCTTTGTATCCTATCTCTATTTCCTCATCTATGAGTTGCTCTCGCCGTTTATCGAGGTCTTCGGCGTGTTCACGATGGTGCTCGCATGGTGGTGCGACCTCATCAACGTGCCGTTCATGCTGCTCTTTTTCCTGATCTACGCCGTCTTCGGCGGGGTCCTGACGCTCACCGCCTTTTTCTCGCGCATCTACACGGCGGACCTCACGCTCTCGTTCGGCGACGGCCTCAAGGCCGTCTGTCTGTGTCTCTTTGAGCTGGTGTTCCTGCGCTTTATTCTCGCATGGGTGCGCTGCACGGCCTTTATCGGCTATAGGAAGAAAAAACTCAGCTGGGGGCGCATCGAGCGCCGCAAGATCGATTTGAAATAAAAGGGGGTGTCGCCTGTGCGCCGAAAAAAGCTCTTGGAAATCACGCTCTGCGCCGTGCTGACGATCGGAGCGCTGCTGTGCTGTATGCAGGATGCAAGCGCGAGGGAGACGCTTCTGATCTCGGGAAACGCCGATCTCTATCCCATCGAGTCCTATGACCGCGGCAGAGAATGCTATGTCGGATTGCTGCCGGAGCTGTACGAGCGCCTGAGTGAGCAGACAGGGTACGATCTTGTCTATCTTCCGTACAGCAAGAACACAACGCAGGCGCAGCAGGCGGAGAACCGGCAGGCGGACATTATTTCCGCCTATCCCTCCGGCACGGTCGACAGCGGCGCGATGTGCCGTCAAGTGCTGCTCTGCACGATAGAACATGACGGCACAGAGTGCGCGATATATGTTGGCTTTACCAACGCACTCACGCCGGAACTGGCCGGCGCGCTTTCACAAGCGCTGGAGGACCTCTCCGGCGCGGAGAGCATTGGCGTCCTGGCAGACTATATGAATAGCAGCGGCGCGGAAGCCTACCGTACCAGGTGGCTCATTACGCTCGCCGCATTGATCGCGGCGATGCTTGCCGCGGCGGTCGCGCTGATAGTCTTTGCGCGAAAAAAGCGTGCCGAGCAAAAGACCAACGCCCTCATCGACCCGCGCTACGGCATCGGCAACGACGGGTATTATCTGAACTGCATGGAAACGCTCATCCCCGCCCCGCTCAGAAGCATCGTCTATGTCTTCTGCATCGGCTGCGATATGCCCTCGCTCGAACGGCGCTTTGGCGAGGCGGAGCGCGAGGAGATCTTCTCCCGCGCGGCGGAGTATCTGCGCCTTGACTGCGGACGCGAGGAATACCTCGCCTGCGTGGGGCGCGGGATGTTCGCGCTCGTGTGTCAGTGCGGCAGCCGCGAGGCGGCACAGCAGCGCGCCGAGGGGCTTATCCGCGGGCTGGACGGCTACCTTGCGGGCTTCCGCGCCGAATATGCCGGCGCGTTCCGCGCGGGCATCTGCTCGCTGTCGGAAAACCCCGACTGCAGCGCCGAAGCTGCGCTCTACAACGCGCGCCAGGGCTGTGCCCACGCGTTCCGCACGGAAACGCCCTGCGCGTTCAGCACGCGCGGCATGATCGACGAGAGCGAGCAGCTCGAGCGTCTGCGCGGCAGCATGAGCAAGGCGGTGGAAAAGGGCGAATTTGAGCCGTACCTCCAGTTCGTTGTCGATCGCGCCGGCACGGTCGTCGGCGCGGAGGCCGTCTCGCGCTGGCAAAACCCGGAGGAGGGACTGCTCAAGCCCTCAAAATACATCGACCTGATGATCCGCGCCGGCACGATCACCGAGCTGGATCTCTATATGCTCCGCTGCGCGTGCGTGCAGCTCCAGACGTGGAAGCGGGAGGGGCGCGGGACGCTGTGGCTCTCGTGCAACTTCACGCGCCAGTCCATCGCAGACGAAAAGATCCTCGCGCGCGTGCGCGAGATCGTCGAGCAGTACGACTTTACGCGCGACCGCCTTGCGGTGGAGCTGACGGAGGACTCCTACGCGCACGACCGCGAGACGGCGCTGCGGACGATCGAGGGGCTGCACGCGATGGGGCTTCGCATCGTGCTGGACGATATCGGCGCGGGCTATTCCTCGCTCTCCGACCTGAGCACCTACCCAATCGACGGCGTGAAGATCGACCGCAGCATCGTGATCGAGTCCGCCTTGCCGCGTGCCCGCGCGCTGCTGGAGGGCATGATCCGTCTTTCGCACGACATGGGCATCCGCGTGCTGTGCGAGGGCGTGGAGGACAAGGCAACGTGCGACGCCGTGCTTGCGGCGGGCTGCGACTTCATTCAGGGCTTTTATTTCTCGCGCGTCCTGCCCGGGCGCGAAGCGGAATCCTTCCTGCGCAGCCTGGCGGCGCGCGACAGGGGGGAAGGATAAAGGAGAAATGAACATGGTCAACAAAAAACGAGTAGGCATGATGGTGGCGGTCACGCTCCTGACCGGCGTGCTGCTCTTTTGTTCGGTCTTTTTCCTCGTCCGGCGGGCGAATCGTGAGATCACACAGCGCTCCTTTGACGAATTGGCTACCGCGACGCGCCAGATCGCAAAGGATCTTGTCGACGCGGCGAACGCGGACCAGACCATCCTCTCCGCCATGGCGGAGCTGATCGCGGGGCATGACGAGCGTGACAATGACGCGGTGCTGCGCATCATGAAATCCTTCAGCCTCAGTGAGACCTTTGTCTCCACCGTCGCGCTGCTGCGGCCCGACGGCACGCTGCTGCTGACCGACGGCACCCGCTACGACGTTTCCGACACATTCGATTTTGAAACAGAGGCGGCGCGGGGCGCGTACATCTCAGACCGCGTGACAAGCTACTTTGCGCCGGAAAAGCTGGTGGTGCGCAACGTCGTGCCGGTGGTGCGCGACGGCGAGACCGTCGCCATCCTCTACGGCGTCGTCCTCCTGCAGGAGCTTTCCCGAAACTATCAGATCGACCTCTACAACGGTAATGCCTTCCTCCTTCTTGTGGACGGCAACAACGGCGACATCCTGCTGGATACCTGGCATGACTCGCTCGGCAACATCTCGGAGCTGCGTGGCCGCAAAATGCTCAAGGGCTACACCTACGAGGAGGCGATGAAAAAAATCCCCAACGGCATCGGCGGCGATATGTGCACCGTATCCCGCTCCACGGGGCTGACGGTCTACCTGCACTACGAGCCGGTCGGCATCAACAACTGGAGCGTTGTGCTCGGCGTGAGCGAGGCGGAGGCGCTGGCGGGCACGCGCGGCGTGGTGCAGACACTTTCGATGATGGCGATCATTGTCACCGCGCTGCTGCTGAGCTATCTTGGTTTTATGGTCTGGTATCTCGCCTCGGCGCGACGCGGCGTTTACCGTATGAGCATTACGGACCAGGGCACGGGCCTGATGAACCGTGTCGCCTATGAGAAGTGTCTGCGCAAGAGCGACCAGCGCGTCATCGCTCCGGCTGCCTGCATTTATATCGACGCGAACGGCCTGCACGAGATCAACAACGAGCGCGGTCACGAGGCGGGCGATCAGCTGCTGCACGCGGTCGCAGAGCGTCTGCGGGAGCAGTTTCCGAGGGACGATCTCTACCGCGTCGGCGGCGACGAGTTCGTCGTCTTTTCAAAGGCAGATGCAGCCGTATGTGAAGCGCGTATGCAGGCGGTATCATCGGCGCTTGCCGCACAGGACTACAGCATTTCCTACGGCATTGCCGCGCAAAGGGCGTCAGCCGGATTGGGAGATCTTGTCCGCGAAGCGGACGAAAATATGCTGAAAAACAAGCGGAGCTACTACGCCGAGCACGATCGCAGAAGGCCGAGATAACGCCAAGACGATAAAATGACCGCCGGACGATACCGGCGGTCATTTTGTCGTCCAACCAACAAAACCGCTTTAGAATATCGTTCATGATAAGTCCCCCTCTCCGCATGATCTCAACCCGTATTTTCTTAGAGATGAGCAAAACAAACCCTAAAACAAAAGGGCGAATGGTCATCTTATTTTTTATACACATTGAGGCTTAAAGTAACTGTGATATTGGTGATTGGAAAAGAGTGTTCATTTGCAATTCTAAGGGGTGCCCACGGTATTTGCCGCGAAAACCTGTGGAAAGTGATAGGGGTGAAATTTTCAACGACTGGCAAAGGCATTTTAAGGGAAAATAGTCAATAACCAAGGCACCGCTTCTGCAAGAATTTTGAGCAAAAAAGGCTTGCAATTCAAGAAAATCTCGTGTACGATGCCATCCCAATTTTGAAAGCGGAGGTATGGTTTATGTGCAAAGAGAAGGAAATCACTGTGCTCAAGGTCAGTCCTCATAAGAAACCGGAAGTAGTCACCGTGAAAAATGAGTTGTCGGCTCTGCAAGAAGCCGTGAGCAGCGGAGTGAAGGACTAGCATCACCTGATCCAGTTGGTCGGCGCGGAAGAAGGCGTAGTCCTGCTCCTGAACGATGAGGGTAAGCTCATTGGCTTTGAGCCTGATCGCCGGTTCGGACAGGACGTGCTGGTTGGCGATTTCTATGTCGTAGGAACTGACGGCGAGAACTTGGCGTCACTACCGCAAGACAAGATGGAGAAGTACGCGGCTCTATCTCGCGCTGGTCAAATGCGCGGTGCGAGACAGCGGGCGCAACTGCCTCTATTTTTACCCGGACGCGTATCTCGACGAGGCGCAGAAGCGCGGCATCGCCGACAAGACTGAGGAGCTGCGCAAGGGCAAGCGCTTTATGACGTTCTTCTACCTTGTGATCTTCGTCGTGCTGATCGCGGTCATCGCCGGATGGAACGGCGTGAAGGACCTTAAGACCGCGAGTTTTGAAACCTACCTCTTCCTTGTGGTCGTGAACTGGTTCGACGGCTTTGTCATCGACCTGCTGTGGGTCGGCCACAGCAAGATCTGGCGTATCGAGGGCATGGAGGGCGCCCCCTATGGGAAGCCGTGGCGGACGGTCTACACCAAGCGCAGTGCGGCCACAGCGCTGTACCTTCTTGTCGCGGCCGCGGTCGGCGGGATCGTTGTGCTGATCGGCAAAATTTGACAGCGGAAGAAAAAAGGTTCCCAAGCCATTGGCTTGGGAACCTTTTTCGCATCGCCGCGCGATGCAGAGGATCAAAGGAGAGGTTCATAAAGAAGTTTGGAAGAGATCGTTTCAGATACGGCTGCGGATCTCCGCACCCATGGCCTTGCAGCCGACGAGTTGGCAGTTTTCCTGCATGATGTCGCCGCAGCGGAAGCCCGAGCGCAGCGTATTATCCACCGCACGCTCGATGGCGTCGGCCTCGGCGGCCATGTCGAAGCTGTAGCGCAGCATCATTGCGGCGGCCAGGATCGTGCCGATGGGGTTCGCCTTGTCCTGTCCCGCAATGTCCGGCGCGGAGCCGTGGATGGGCTCGTAGAGTCCGTTCGTGCCGTCGCCCATGCTGGAGGACGGGATCATGCCGATCGAGCCCGTGATCTGGCTCGCCTCGTCGGAGAGGATGTCGCCAAAGAGGTTTTCGGTCACGATGACGTCGAACTGGCTCGGGTCACGCACGAGCTGCATCGCCGCGTTGTCGACATACATGTGGCGAAGCTCGACATCTGGGTAGTCCTTCGCGACCTCTGTGACCGTCTTGCGCCAGAGACGCGAGGTGTCGAGCACGTTGGCCTTGTCGATGGAGGTGACGCGCTTGCGGCGCTTGCGCGCGGTCTCGAACGCGACGCGCGCGACACGCTTGATCTCGTGTTCGGAGTAGGCCATGATGTCGGTGGCCTTCTGCTCGCCGTTCGCCTCTTCCGTGCGGTGCTCGCCGAAGTACACGCCGCCGATGAGCTCGCGCACGACGACGAGGTCGATGCCGTTTGCCGCGATGTCAGCGCGCAGCGGGCAGGCGGCGGAGAGCTCGGAGAACATCTTCGCAGGGCGCACATTTGTATAGAGACCCATGCCCTCGCGCAGCTTGAGAAGGCCGCGCTCGGGACGGTTGGCGGCGGGCTGGTCGTCCCACTTCGGGCCGCCGACCGCGCCGAGCAGCACGCTGTCCGCGTTACGGCAGGTCGCTAAACTCGAATCCGGCAGCGGCACGCCGAATTTATCGATGGCGTTGCCGCCCATCGGCGCGTCGACGTAGGTGAAGGTGTGGCCAAACTTCGCGGCCACGGCGTCTAAAATGCCCATGGCCTCGGTGACGATCTCGGGGCCGATGCCGTCGCCCTTGATGATGGCAATGGTCTTGTTCATTTCGCCGCCTCCTTTGCCTTGAGCGAGGCCATCAGGCCGCCGCGCGCGATCATGTCCTTGATAAACGGCGGGAAGGGCTCGGCCTGATACGTCGTGCCCTTTGTCACGTCTGTGATGACGCCGGTGTCGAAGTCGACTGTTACCTCGTCGCCGTTTTCAATCTCCGCGCTCGCGGCGGGGCACTCCAAAATGGCGAGGCCGATGTTGATAGCGTTGCGGTAGAAGATGCGGGCGAAATTCGCCGCGATGACGCAGGAGATGCCGCTCGCCTTGATGGCGACGGGCGCGTGCTCGCGCGACGAGCCGCAGCCGAAGTTTACACCCGCGACCATGATGTCGCCGTCTTTGACGCGGTGGATGAAGTCCTTGTCGATGTCCTCCATGCAGTGGGAGGCGAGCTCCTTGTGGCTCTGGGTGTTCAGATAGCGCGCGGGGATGATGACGTCCGTATCGATGTGATCCCCATACTTATGGACAATGCCGTGTGCATTCATTTGTTCATGACCTCCTCCGGATGAGAAATGTGGCCGGTAATACCAGACGCCGCGGCGACAGCCGGAGAGGCGAGGTAGACCTCGCTGTCGACGTGGCCCATGCGGCCGACAAAGTTGCGGTTGGTGGTGGAAACGCAGCGCTCGCCGGCGGCGAGGATGCCCATATAGCCGCCGAGGCACGGCCCGCATGTGGGCGTGGAGACGATGCAGCCCGCGTCGAGGAAAATATCGGTGTAGCCCTCGTGCATGCAGGCGCGGTAAACTTCCTGCGTGGCGGGGATGATGATGCCGCGGACGTTCGGGGCCAGGTGATGCCCCTTTAAGATCGCGGCGGCGGCGGCCATGTCAGGGAGCTGGCCGTTCGTGCACGAGCCGATGACGATCTGGTCGATGGCGATGTCGCTGCCCTCGCGCGCGCTGTGCGCGTTTTCGGGCAGGTGCGGCCAGGCGACCGTGCAGTCGACCTTGCCAAGGTCGATGTCGATGACGCGCTCGTATTCTGCATCGGGGTCGGCCTCGAACGCTGTCCAGGGGCGGTCCACGCGGCCCTCAACATAGGCGCGCGTCACGTCGTCGACGGGGAAGATGCCGTTTTTGCCGCCCGCCTCGATGGCCATGTTGCAGATCGTCAGGCGGTCGTAAATCGTGAGATTCTTGACGCCCTCGCCGGAAAATTCGATGGACTGGTAGCGTGCGCCGTCCACGCCGATCATGCCGATGATGTGCAGGATCAGGTCCTTGCCGGATACGCAGGGGCTGAACTTGACCTTGAGCACAAACTTGATGGCAGAGGGCACCTTGAACCACGCCATGCCGGTGGCCATGCCTGCGGCCATATCGGTGGAGCCTACACCGGTGGAGAAGGCACCCAGTGCACCATAGGTGCAGGTGTGGCTGTCCGCACCGATCACGCAGTCGCCTGCGGTCACGATGCCTTTTTCCGGCAGCAGGGCGTGCTCAATGCCCATCTGGCCTACATCGTAGAAGTTGAGGATATCGTATTTATTGGCAAATTCCCGGCACTGCTTGGACTGGGTAGCGCTCTTGATATCCTTATTGGGTACAAAGTGATCCAGCACGATGGCGATATGCTCTTTATCGAACACGCGGTCAAAACCGGCGCGCTCAAACTCGTTGATGGCCACGGGGGTCGTGATGTCGTTGCCGAGGACGAGGTCGAGCTTTGCCTGGATGAGCTGGCCCGCGCGCACGCTCTCAAGTCCTGCGTGCTTGGCGAGAATTTTCTGCGTCATTGTCATGCCCATGTCGCGTTTCTCCTTTCAGTTGCCGGATTCCATGATCTTGTTGATGCCGTTGACGTAGGCGCGGATCGACGATTCGATGATATCGGTCGAGAGACCCGAGCCGGTGTACGAGCGCCCGTCGGGGCCGGAGACCTTGACCACGGCCTCGCCGATGGCGTCCTCGCCGTCCGTGACGGCGTTCAGGCTGAAGCTCTCGAGCTTCACGTCCATTTGGAGCATGCGGTTGATGGCCTTGAACGAGGCGTCCAGCGGGCCCGTGCCGATGGCGACGTCTTCGATCTGCTCGTCGCCGCGCTGGAGCTTGATGCACGAGATGTTCGGCACGCCGTGGCCCGTGTTGACCACATGACTCACGAGCTGGCAGCTGCCCTGCACCGCGGCCTGACGGTGGAGCACGAGCGCCTCAATGTCGCTGCTCGTGATGTTCTTTTTCTTGTCGGCGAGATCCTTGAAGCGGGTGAACACGCTTTCAAGCTCCTCGTCGCTCAATTCGTAGCCCATGGATTCGAGCTTTTCACGCAGCGCGTGCTTGCCGGAGTGCTTGCCGAGCACCATCGTGTTCTGCGGGATGCCGACGTCGGTGGAGTTCATGATCTCGTACGTTCTTGCATTGACAATGACGCCGTGCTGATGGATGCCCGACTCGTGCGCGAAGGCATTCGCGCCGACGATGGCCTTGCTCGGCGGGATGGGCACGCCCGTGATGTTGCTCAGCAGCTTGCTCGAGCGGTAGATCTGCTTGGTGTTCACGCCGGTTTCGGCGTCGTAGAAGTCCTTTCTCGTGCGCAGCGCCATGACGATCTCTTCAAGGCTCGCGTTGCCCGCGCGCTCGCCGATGCCGTTGACCGTGCATTCGACCTGCGTCGCGCCCGCGCGGACGCATTCGAGCGAATTCGCGACCGCCATGCCGAGGTCGTTGTGGCAGTGGACGGAGATGTCGACGTGCTCGACGCCCTCGATGTTTTCACGCAGGTAGGTGATGAGGTCATACATCTCCTGCGGCGTGGAGTAGCCGACGGTGTCGGGCACATTCAGCGTCGTCGCGCCCGCGGCGACGGCAGTGGAGTAGCAATGGGCCAGAAATGCCCAGTCGGAGCGGGAGGCGTCCTCGGCGGAAAACTCGATGTCATCGCAATAGCTCTTGGCGTAGGCGACCATCTCGCGGATGCGGTCGATGACCTGCTCGCGCGTCATCTTGAGCTTGTACTCCATGTGGATGTCGCTCGTCGCAAGGAAGACGTGGATGCGGGGGTGGTTCGCTTCCTTCACGGCGTCCCACGCCGCGTCGATATCGCCCTTGGCGCAGCGCGCGAGCGAGGCGACCGTGCAGTTCGTCACCGCGGCGGCGATGGCCTGCACGCTCTTGTGGTCCATCGGAGACGCGATGGCGAAGCCCGCCTCGATCACGTCGACGCCCAGCTTTTCAAGCTGGCGGGCCATTTCGATCTTTTCCGTCAGATTCATGCTGCAGCCGGGGGACTGCTCGCCGTCTCTCAGGGTCGTGTCAAAAATTTTAATGCGTTTCATGGGGTGTTCCTCCTGCTCTTTTTTCTCTCGCATAGCAACAAAAAAAGCCTCCGTCTCTTCCCTTGAAGAGACGAAAGCTCAAAACTTCCGCGGTACCACTCTTGTTGGCATAAAATATGCCCGCTTTCTGCATCGGCTTAAAATCAAGCGAATGCGCCTCGTTGGTAACGGTGAGGAGATCCGGCTGCACCTAAACGAAAATCGTCTCAGCGGAGCTACTCAGGGGCCAGTGACATCATCCCGCTCTGCATTGCCTCGCAGCGACCGGCAACTCTCTGAAGCGTCTGTAGGACGAATTTTTCCCCGTCATGGTATTTGTGAACTATGAGATTGAATGATGCTACTATAATCGCCCGCCCCCTGCTTTGTCAAGCAGGAAAAAAGAAATTTGCGCTTTTGACAAAAAACCACGCGGCGGAAAAATATATTTTGCGTACTTTGAACGGAGAAAAAGGCGGGAGAGCAAAAGAAAAGGGAACGCGCAAGCGTTCCCTTTTTTGCCAAAATTTCTTACCTGCCGCCGAAAATCAGGCTGCCGAGCCCCGTGGAGGTCAAAAACAGAATGAGCATGACAACGGGCACGACATACTTCATCATCACGCTGTAGAGCTTGGCGCGGCCAAAGTGCTCGCCGTTTTTCTCGACCTCGGCAATGATCCATTTCGGACCCACGACCCAGCCGACCAAAATGCTCGTGAGCAGGCTGATAAACGGCATGAGGAAGCTGTTGCTGATGTAGTCCATCACGTCGAGCAGCTGCGCGGTCGAGCCGTTGGGCAGCGGGAGCTCGAAGTAGAGCGCGTTGTAGCCAAAGCAGATGAGCACAGCCGTCACGAGCGAGTAGACGCCCACGGCGGCGCACATCTCCTTGCGCGACTTGTGGAAAATCTCCATGCAGTTGGCGACGAGCGTCTCCATGACGGACACGCAGCTCGTCAGCGCGGCGAAGCCGAGCGCGAGGAAGAACACCGCGCCCACGACGCGGCCCACGCCGCCCATCGCGGCGAAGACCTTCGGCAGGCTGATGAACGTCAGGCTCGGGCCGCTGGCCATGCCGTCAGTGCCGAGGAAGACATAGACGGCGGGGATGATCATGAGGCCTGCGAGGAACGCGACGCCCGTGTCGAAAATTTCGATCTGGTTGTTGGCCTTGTTGAGGTCGACGTCGTCCTTGACGTAGCTGCCGTAGGTGATCATGATGCCCATGCTGACACTGAGCGAGAAGAAGAGCTGACTCATCGCGTCGAGCGCGATGTTCAAAAAGCGCTGGACGGTCAGGCCCGTGAAGTCGGGCTTAATGTAGACGAGCAATCCTTCGATACCCGTGCGCGTCATGCCGCTCTCGTCGGTGTAAGAGAGCGTGAGCGAGAAGATGGCGATGCCGATGATGAGAAGGAGCAGACCCGGCATGATGTAGCGGGAGTATTTTTCAATGCCCTTTTCAACGCCGCAGTACACGACCCACGCCGTCAGCGCCAAAAAGATCAGCATGAAGACGATGGGCGAGACGGGGGAGGTGATGAACGAGGTGAAGAACCTGTCCTGCGCGGCGGCATCGCCGCTTGAGACGAGGTAGAGGGTAAAATACTTCGTGATCCAGCCGCCGATGACGGAGTAATACGTCATGATGAGCGTGGGGACGAGGAAGGTGAGGTAACCCAAAAACTTCCACTTCTTGTTGAGCGTTGCAAAGGCGTTGAGGGCGTTCTGCTTCGTGCGGCGGCCAATGGCTACGTCAGTCGTCAGCAGGGTGAAGCCGAATGTCAGCACCAGCACCAGATAGACGAGCAGGAACAGTCCGCCGCCGTCCTTGGCACAGAGATAGGGGAAGCGCCAGATATTGCCGACGCCCACTGCGCTGCCCGCCGCAGCCAGCACAAAGCCGAGCGAGCCGCTGAAACTACTGCTTTTTTTCATGTTCGATTCTCTCTTTTTTTTCATGTAAATGGAATGACTAATGCCCCATTATAGCAGAAGAAACCGAATTGGCAAGGGGAGAGACGCTGAAAATGCAGGAATTCTTGCGAAAATGTGAAAAAATATCTCACCAGCGGCTTGCTGATGAGATATTTTATTCATAGCAGGATTAGATTTTGTCATGGCCGGCGGCTTCGTCGGTGAAGACGGCTTCGAATTCCTCAGCGCTCATCGTCTCGTGCGCAAGCAGGAATTCCGCCACGGCGATAAGGTGCTTCTGATCGCGCGAGAGGATGTCCTCGCAGCGCTCGTAGGCCGCGTCGACGATGGACTTGACCTCCTCGTCGATTTGTGCGGCGACCTGCTCGGAATACGGCTTGGCCTGCGCCATCGAGCGGCCGATGAAAATTTCATCGTGGCCGGATTCAAACGAGATCGAGCCAAGCCTGTCGCTCATGCCGTACACCAAGACCATCTTGCGCGCGATCTGCGAGGCGCGCTGGATATCGTTCGACGCGCCGGTCGAAATGTCGCCGAGCATCAGCTTTTCCGCCACGCGCCCGCCAAGCAGCGAGACGATCTGCTCTTCCATATAGCGCTTGGACTGGTACGAGCGGTCCTCCGTGGGCAGCGAGATCGTCATGCCGCCCGCGCCGCCGCGCGGAACGATCGTGATCTGGTGCACGGGGTCGTGCGTCGGCAGTGCGTGCATCACGATGGCGTGACCGGCCTCGTGATAGGCGGTCAGCTTGCGCTCGTGCTCGCTGATGACGCGGCTCTTCTTCTCGGGACCTGCGATGACCTTGATCTCCGCCTCGGAGAAGTCGGACATCGTGATGAGCTTGCTGCCGCGGCGCGCGGCGAGCAGCGCCGCCTCGTTCGAGAGGTTCTCGAGGTCCGCGCCCGTGAAGCCGGGCGTTCCCTTGGCGACGGTGGAGAGGTCCACATCCTCGGCAAGGGGCTTATTCTTGACATGGATCTTCAGGATCTCCTCGCGGCCGCGGATGTCGGGAAGCCCCACGTAGACCTGACGGTCGAAGCGGCCCGGGCGCAGCAGCGCGGGGTCGAGGATGTCGGCGCGGTTCGTCGCCGCCATGACGACGACGCCCTGATTCGTGCCGAAGCCGTCCATTTCGACGAGCAGCTGGTTGAGCGTCTGCTCGCGCTCGTCGTTGCCGCCGCCGTAGCGCCCGCCGTCGCGGGATTTGCCGATGGTGTCGATCTCGTCGATGAAAATGATGCAGGGAGCCACCTTGGCGGCCTCCTTGAACAGGTCCCGGACCCGGGACGCGCCCACGCCCACGAACATCTCCACAAAGTCTGAGCCGGAGATGGAGAAGAAGGGCACGTTGGCCTCGCCGGCCACGGCCTTGGCCAGCAGGGTCTTGCCGGTACCGGGGGAGCCCACCAGCAGCGCGCCCTTAGGCAGCTTGGCGCCGATGGCGGTGTATTTGCCGGGATTGTGCAGGAAGTCGATGATCTCCTCCAGCGACTCCTTGGCCTCGTCCTGACCGGCCACATCCTTGAAGGTGACGCCGGTGGACTTCTCCATGTAGACCTTGGCGTTGGCCTTGCCCACACTGCCGATGCCGCCGAAGCCGCCGCCTCCGGATTTGCTCATCAGACGCATGACCAGCATGAACGCGCCCACGATGAAGATGGTGGGCAGAATATACTGGATCATGATCATCAGGAAGGGGCTCATCTCGGCCTTGTAGAAGCCGGTATAGGCCACATTGTGCGCCTCCAGCAGGGGGAGCAGGTCGGCGTTGGAGAGGTACACGGTGTACAGCGTCAGGCCGGAGTCCTTGGACTGGGTGTAGGTTTTTGTCTCCGTCTTGCTGCCGGAGGTGACCTCCTCGGTGAAGACGTAGCCGTCCACGGGGGTGACATAGATGGTGCTGTCCTTGAACAGGACCTCCTCCACCTGATCCTTTTCGATCATGGAGATCATGTCGCTGTATTTGATCTCGTGACTGGTGCTCTTATTGGCGGCGTTGTTGTTGTAGGCGTTGAAATACTGGAACGCCACCGTCAGCACCAGTGCCCACACGATCAGCGTGAGAACGCCGCGGAAACCGCCGTTTTTGCCGTTCTTGCCGCCGCGGTTGTTATTGTTGCTGCTGTTATTATTGGCCATATGTTTATCCTCCGTTTGACTTGTGAGGGGAATATAGTTTCCAAACAGTATACCACACCTGCCCGAAAGTCTCAAGGCAAAGGCAGAGGGTTTTCCTGTAAAATTTCTATGAATGTGCCTTTATATTGACGAAAGGATGTGGTATACTGATGACAATTATATGGATCGCGAGGTATGCCCCATGAGAGAGATAAAGGACACCGAGAACAGACGGCCTCTGCCCGACGCCGAGGCGGACGGCATCATCGAGGGCCGCAACGCGGTCATCGAGGCCCTGCGGACGGAGACGGCCATCGACAAGATCTACATCGCCAAGGGCGAGACGGACAAGACGCTGGGACACATCGCCTCCAAGGCCCGCGCCGCGGGCATCGTGGTGGTGGATGCCGACCGGCGGAAGCTGGACGCCATGAGCCGCACCCACTCCCACCAGGGGGTCATCGCCCTGGCCGCCGTCCGGGAATACGTCAGCGTCCAGAGCATCCTGGATGCCGCCGCCGCCAAGGGGGAGCCGCCTCTGCTGGTGGTGTGCGACGAGATATCCGACCCCCACAACCTGGG
>OMAQ01000692.1_pt1 | contig 17500 bp, 8 predicted proteins | sample 1673461 | NCBI WGS metagenome assembly OMAQ01 (sample SAMEA103958112, study PRJEB25191) | human gut metagenome | biome: human-associated habitat [ENVO:00009003]; feature: intestine environment [ENVO:2100002]; material: feces | place: Germany | collected 2013/2015
GCGGAGGATTTGAACAAGTCAACTTATTATTCGGAGAGAATCCTAATAAAGCGGTCCGTGAATGGACAAAACCTTTCCATGCGGCAGGTATCCAGACGCATATGTTGGACCGCGCGTTGAACGGCCTTCGCATGAGCCCGGTACCCGACGATGTACGTCAGCTATTTTATAAGGTAAAGAAAGCGCAGGGAACGGATATCGCCCGCACGTTCTGCGGTTTGAACGACGTACGGAATATCGCCCCATCTATTAAATACGCGAAAGAGGCCGGTATGATCTCACAATGCTCCTTGTGTATCACGCATTCTCCGGTACATACGGTTGAGTATTATACCAAGATGGCATTCGAGTTGATCGAGCTCGGAGCGGATGAGATTTGTATCAAGGATATGGCCGGTATCGGACGTCCGTACACATTAGGCCGTATCGTAGCCAATATCAAGGAAAAATATCCAGAGATCCCGATCCAATATCATAGCCATGCCGGTCCCGGCTTTAACGTAGCTTCCATCATGGAGGTTTGTAACGCAGGTTGCGACTATATCGACGTAGGTATGGAGCCGCTTTCTTGGGGTACAGGACATGCGGACTTGCTGACCGTACAGGCGATGTTGAAGGACGCCGGTTATAAGGTGCCCGAGATCAATATGGAGGCTTATATGAAGGTTCGTGCCTTGGTTCAAGAATTCATGGATGATTTCTTGGGATTGTATATCAGCCCGAAGAACCGGTTGATGAATTCCTTGCTGATCGGACCGGGACTTCCGGGCGGTATGATGGGTAGCTTGATGGCGGACCTTGAGAAGAACCTAGAGACGATCAACAAGAGCAATATAAAGAACAACAAACCGCTGATGTCTCAAGACCAGTTATTGATCAAGTTGTTCGACGAGGTAGCTTACGTATGGCCACGTGTCGGTTATCCTCCATTGGTAACTCCGTTCAGCCAGTATGTGAAGAACCTTGCCATGATGAATGTAATGGCTATGGAGAAAGGTAAGGAACGTTGGGGAATGATTGCCGATGATATTTGGGATATGATTTTGGGTAAAGCAGGACGTTTACCGGGTAAACTGGCCCCTGAAATTATTGAAAAGGCAGAACGTGAAGGCCGCAAGTTCTTTGATGGCAATCCGCAGGACAATTATCCCGACCAGTTGGAAAAATATCGCAAGATGATGCTTGAAAAACAATGGGATAAAGGACAGGATGACGAAGAACTGTTTGAGTATGCCATGCATCCGGCCCAGTATGAAGCTTATAAGAGTGGAAAGGCGAAAGAAGACTTCTTGGCAGATGTGAAGAAACGTCGTGAGGAGAAGGCGAATGCCACTACTCCTGTCGAAGCTGAAAACAAAACAAAAGTACTGACAGTGGATGTGAACGGACAACCTTATCGTGTTACAGTGGCATATGGTGCTGTAGATCCTGCTACGCTGACAGCTGCTTCGGGTGCAGTTCCCGCACAAGCTGCTCCTGCTCCGGTAGGGGAAGGGAAAGATGTGCTTTCTCCGTTGGAAGGTAAATTCTTCTTGGTAAAGAATGCTCAGGAAACCCCGAAGAAGGTGGGTGAAAAGGTTAATAAAGGTGATGTGATTTGTTACGTCGAAGCAATGAAGACCTATAATGCGATCCGTGCGGAATATGACGGTACTATAACTGCTATTTGCGCTAATTCGGGTGACACGGTTTCAGAGGATGACGTATTAATGAAAATAGTATAATGGAAGATATATTTGAAAGACTTTATGATATGACTGCTTTCAGCAATATTATTGCTGAACCGCAATTCTTGATAATGTATGCCATTGCGTTCATCTTACTTTACTTGGGTATCAAGAAAAAGTACGAACCACTGCTGCTGATTCCGATAGCTTTCGGAGTGTTGCTGGCTAACTTTCCCGGTGGTGAGATGGGGGTTGTCCAGGCCGATGAGAATGGCATGGTAATGGTGAATGGAGCACTGAAGAACATCTGGGAAATGCCGTTGCACGAAATTGCGCACGACTTGGGCCTGATGAACTTTATCTACTACATGTTGATTAAGACCGGTTTTCTTCCGCCTATTATTTTTATGGGGGTAGGTGCTTTGACAGACTTTGGTCCGATGTTGCGTAATTTGCGGCTTTCTATTTTCGGAGCTGCTGCACAGTTGGGTATTTTCACAGTATTGTTGGTAGCTATCTTGATGGGGTTCACTCCGAAAGAAGCGGCTTCATTGGGGATTATTGGTGGAGCAGACGGTCCTACCGCTATCTTTACCACTATTAAACTGGCTCCCCATTTGCTAGGGCCGATTGCCATTGCCGCTTATTCGTATATGGCTCTGGTACCCGTTATCATTCCGTTGGTTGTGAAAATCTGGTGTACGAAGAAAGAATTGAGTATCAATATGAAGGAACAGGAAAAGAAATATCCTTCTTCGGTAGAAATCAAGAATCTTCGTGTGCTGAAGATTGTATTTCCGATTGTAGTGACTACGGTGGTCGCTCTGTTTGTGCCAAGTGCAGTGCCTTTGATTGGTATGTTGATGTTTGGTAACTTGATTAAGGAAATAGGTAGTGATACTTCACGTTTGTTTGATGCAGCTTCAAATAGTATCATGAATGCGGCAACTATCTTCTTGGGGTTGTCAGTCGGTGCGACAATGACTACGGAGGCATTTTTGAACTGGACTACTATCGGCATTGTGGTAGGTGGTTTCTTGGCGTTTGCCTTGTCTATTTCCGGTGGTATCTTGTTTGTGAAGTTGGTGAATCTTTTCACTAAGAAGAAGATCAATCCACTGATTGGGGCTACAGGTTTGAGTGCTGTGCCCATGGCCAGCCGTGTGGCTAATGAAATTGCTTTGAAGTATGACCCCAAAAATCATGTGCTTCAATATTGTATGGCAAGTAACATTTCAGGAGTTATCGGTTCTGCCGTGGCTGCCGGTGTGCTGATTTCATTCCTACAATAAAATACATTGTATTTAAATTATTCGGACACGAATTATACGGAAATTACAGGTGTTTTAGACAATACTGTAAAATCTGTATAGTTCGTGTTTTTTATTCATTCTCTTTCTGTATCGTTCTCCTAGCTAAAACAAATAGAATAGGCCCTCTCCTCACGAAGAAAGCCTATCATCCGATTAATGTTTAATATAAGAGAGAGTTTTATAGTCCTAACAGTTCATTGAACTTCTCTGCTGTCTTGGGATCTGACGGACGTGTCATATTAGCAGAGATGATGTTACCATCCCGATCCAGCAGGATAAAACGGGGAATGCCGTTAATGAGGTAAGCATCCATAAAGGTCCTGTCTGTTCCCATGTGTAACTGGATCCCTTTCAACTGCTCCTTTGTTACCATGTTCTCCCATGCCTTTTTGTTCTTGTCGCATGACAGGCTGACAAAATGAATATCCTTTCCTGCATATTTCTCTTCCAATTCCTTTAACGCAGGAAGTTCTCCACGGCAAGGACCACACCAGGTAGCCCACACGTCAATATAGATATATTTTCCTTTCAAGTCAGTCATTGAAACCGTCTTTCCATTTATATCCGGATAGGAGAAGCTAGCTGCTGAGGGATTGCCTGATCTTAATTTTTCCCACTTGGTACAAAGTGCGTTGAATTTTTCTATGGACTTTGTATCCTTCACGTGTTTGCGGAATAGGACAATCAGTCCGTCTGCTTCATCCAGTCCGTTATTGTCTACAAAGTTATAAACAAATTGGTCAATCAGAAATTCTGCAACCTTTTCATCCTGTATGGTTGCATCTATGTAGTTTACACATTGTTCTGTTGAACTTGATGCAACCGTTTTTCCTTTATTACTAAAGGCGCTGATAGCATCGGGAAGGAAAGCCTTATATTCTTTCAGCGCTAATAAACCGGCATTGATCGGAGTAATAGCTTCCAGTTTTTCATAATATGCTTTGGAAGGAATATAGTTGTCATCCTTTCCAAAATGAGGATGATACAAAGCGTATTTGGAGAAATAATAATACGTATAGAATTGCAGACGTATTTTTTCCTGTGCAGTGAAATCGGCTGGAAGTTTTGCGGCTTCCAATACTTGGCAATTGACTGCATACAGGCTGTCTCCTTTGTGTATAAGGGCGGCTTCCTGCATTTTCATGTCGGGCATGCCGAGTGATCGGAGCTCTTTGCTTCCCAGATAGGTGTTGATAGCGGCACCTGCTCCTTCAAAGGTTGTGTTTCTCCACATGTTGTCACTGTCGAATGACAAGGTAAGGTCTTGATTGGGATCCAGATAAAGAGTACGGCGTCCGCGTGTGTATTGCATGGTTACATATTGCGGAGTGAATCCCGTGATTTCTATGTTGCCGTTTCCAGCGGCATCAATCGCCACTTCTTTTTGTTCGCCACTTTGGCTGAAAGTCAATATAACTTTGACCTTCTCATTGGGATTGGTGACCTTAAAAGTGAGCTTTGCAGCTTCTGTAGCGGTAAAGGTACTCAGCGCAAGGCCAAGTACCATGATGGATTTTAGAGTTCTCATCTTATTTTTTTCTTTTAGGTTTCATTTTCAATGCATCGGGACGCATGTTATAGACTTTCTTTCCGTATGCGGGTTCTGTGCTGAGGCTGGCAGGGATGGGGGCTTTGCCGTTCAGTTTACGAAGCACCATTTCCAAGGCGGCTGCATATTCCTGATGGATGAAAGCATCATCTCTGTCTGTTTGGTTATAAGCAATGTATTGCAGATAGCCTACACATTTGTTGAACCAGAATTCGGGAAGTTCCTCTGCTTTGTATCCCAAACGGGCGATAAATTTCAGTCTACTGATTAACTCTTGCTGATTGACTGTGGTGTCTGCAATCATCGCATCAATCTGGGTAGCTGCCGCTTCATACTTTTGTTCCCGGATGTCGTTATTGATACGAATCATTTTCAGATTAAAATCTTTTCCTTCATAGTTGCATAAGGCTTCAATTTCCGCCAATTCGCCGTATGAAGTTTCTTTTGCCAATTTAGCGTCAACAGCTTTTTTGCCGAAACGCTGGCAGAAATCCGCATAATTGTCTGATACTTGCTTTAGGTACGGGTTCATGCCGTTGATGGTGTTTACATATACTTCCCATACATTCGGATCAGTCAGTTTGGCACCTCCTTTTATTAATTCATCAAAAGCGGCTTGTACGTTATTGCGTGCATAGACTGAATAGTGATAATTGATGTAATCAATCAAGAATGCACGTTCTCTGTTCCCCTTGGTATATTGCTCTTGCAGGTAAAAAGAGCGTTTGGTAGGAATGTTTGCATCTTTTCCTGTCTGAATAAACTGTTCGGGAGTCTGACGACTGCTGCTGTGATGGACGATTTCTTCGGTAGCAGGATCTATGAATGCATAGGTGGGATAACTGCGTACACCGTATTTCTTGGCTAATGTAATTCCTTCACCTTCTTCAGCATCAATTTTGAGGTTGATGAAAGTTTGGTTATAGTAGTAACCCACTGTAGGCAATGAGAATACGGTTTGTGCCATATTCAGGCAAGGTCCGCACCATTGGGTATAGAAATCAATGAATATCAGTTTATTTTCTGCTTTGGCCTTGGCTACGGCTTCTGTCCAAGTAGTGCCGTGCAGGAAATTGATTCCTGCATTCTGGGCACTTAAGTGAATCGCATAGATACATGCGAAAATGAGTAAGATATATTTTTTCATGTCTTTGAATTTAATATGTTAATAACCGGGGTTTTGTTTACATTCCAGATTAGAACTGATTTCTGACGACGGAATGGCATCAATACGGCGGTCTATGATGCGTTGGTAATAATTGTCTCCTTGTGCTTCCGATTTTTCATATTCTTTTTCCAAAGCTTCTCTTAACGTCTTGTTCAAGGCAAGCAGATGGGTGAAATCGGGTTTCTCTGTGTATCCTGCAAAACGGATCATGGCAAACCATTCATGCCAGTTCTCGAAAGACAGTTCCAGCATCCATTCGTTGAATATGGCCGTTTCCAGTTCTTCATTATTGGCTGGAAGAATAATTTCAGCTCCTGCTCTTTCGCGTAGTTTACGGATCGGTGCGTAGGCTTCGGATGTAGAGGCTCCCGAACGATACAAGGCTTCGGCTTTAATCAGATAAAGTTCAGAAACACGGCTGAAGATGACAGGCATGTCATTGGCATCATTCAGCAGCTTTTTCACTGATTTCAAATTATAAGCTACAGCAGAACTGCGACTGTCCATCAAACTGTCTACTTTAGAGAAGATGGCATCGGCGCGAGGATCATCTCCCACCAGTTCCACATACTCATTGGTGGGCCCCCAGTAACCTTGTTTTTTCGTGGGGCTGTTACCGTAACATTGCTGACGGGTTGAAGTGTTGGTGGCATCTTTTTGGTCGAATACACGAGCGAATAGAATCTCTTTGGTTGTTGAAAACTTATCAAAAACGTCACCATAGTTTGCTTCCGGCAATGGAGAATTTGTATCAATTGCATCATTAACTGCTGCTACCGCTTCTGTGTATTTTCCTGCATACAGCAATACTCTTGCCTTTAATGCCTTGGCTGCTTCTTTAGAAGCTTGTGAAAGCTTTTTCCAATCAGGAGCTTTTTCAATAGCTATTTCCAGTTGATCCAGAATATATTGATAAGAATCGGCTACGGAGCTACGCGCCTTCAAAGCATTGGATACGGATGGAGCTTCATTACGCATGACCACCCCGTATTCACTGTTCATATCCCAAAATTCGCAGTAACGAACCAAGATATTGAAGTAGGCCAAAGCGCGTAAATAGGCTATTTCACCTAACACTTCGGCTCTACGGTTTCCGGAGAACTCTCCGTCACTCATACGGTTACAGGCTGTTTCCAGGAAGTTGGCGTTTTTGATTACAGCGTAATCTGCATCCCATTCCGTTGCATCACTGAATGATAGGGTAGGCAACATTCGTTCGGAGTAGTAAACGGCATTACCGGCGCTGACAATTTCTTGACGCCACATGGTCCCGGCTTTGAAGGAACCACTTACTGTAGGAAATATGACATTGAATCCATTTCCGGGCAAGGAGTAATAGATTCCGTTTAAGGCTAACTCTACAGCAGCGGGTGTTGTGATGGCACCGTCTAAATCTGCTTCGAATTCGGGCTTTTGGTCCAAGACATCTACCAACTGGCACGAGGAAACGCCCATTGTAAGTAAAGCTAAGAATATATATTTTTTCATTCGATTATACATTTAAATGATTATAAGTTAATTTTTAAACCTGCCGAGAAAGAGCGGAAACCCGGATAAGCCGAGGTTTCATAGTTACCGCCATAATTACTGTTACTGTTTACGGTAGCAGGGTCTGTTCCCGGATAAGAGGTGATCGTGAACAAATTGGTAGCCGAGATAAATAGTTGTCCTTTAATTACTTTGTTTAAAGGTAAATTATAAGTCAGACGCACTTCCTGCAAACGGAAGAAGGAGGCATTAAACAATTCATGATCGGTTAGTCTAGGTACACCGTCACCTATATACAAGGCCGGGTATTTGGCATCTTTGTTGGTGTCAGACCATCTGTCATTCAATCCATAGTCAATCAAACCGGTTAATTGTCCGGGTAGATTCTGCAATGTCTTGTTATAGATCTTCAAGCCACCAATCTGATATCCGAAGTTGGCGAACAGGCTGAATTGTTTATAAGATAAATTGGCAGTCAGACCGCCGAACAGATCCGGATCCGGATTACCGATAATAACACGGTCATTGTAGTTGATGATTCCATCCCCGTTCAGGTCTTTGATTTCCAAATGTCCTGGTTTTAAGGAATTCCCATCGTAATAACTTTGTCCCTTTGATTTAGCATAGGCGTTCAATTCATCTATTCTGGCCTGGTCTTGTATGATACCGGCATATTCATAACCATGGAAAGCTCCCATTGGATAACCTACAGCCAATACTTGGTCGGCATAGCTGCCTTGAACCACTACATCCATAGCTGATTGTGCTTTACCTTCTTCAACCAGTCTGGTGACTTTATTCTTGTTATGTGACATATTCAAGGTCAAATCCAAACTCCAGTCTTTAGTAGATAATACACGGCCCACCAGGTTTATTTCAATACCGCGGTTGGTCAGTGCTCCGATGTTACGGTTCATCTGCATGGAGCCGCCGGTTGCGCTGGGTGGGAAATCAAATGACCAGATCAAGTCTTTGGTATCTTTGATATAGCCGGAGATAGAACCGGTCAGTCGGTAATCGAACAATGCGAAATCAAGACCTAAATCATATTGGGTCGATTTTTCCCAACGGATGTCGCGGTTACCCACTTGTTTATGTATAATGGCTGACAGGTTATTATAACTGGTTGCTTCGTATAAATCACGATTAGAGAAGCTGGTTAAGTTTTGGGTACCGGTAGTACCTACACTGGCACGTAATTTCAAATCATTAATGAATGTCAGGTTTTTCATGAAGTTTTCCTGAGAGATACGCCACGCAATGGCTCCCGAAGGGAAGAAACCATAACGGTTGTTCGAACCAAACATGGATGAACCATCATAACGCCCTGTAAAAGTGAACAGGTAGCGCTCCATTAATTTATAATTGATACGGGCAAATGAAGAGAACAGACCACTTGCATTATATCCGTTACCCCAAGATGAGATGCTTGCGGCACTTCCTAAATTGGTGTAAATATCATTATCCGGATAAGTCTGGCTATTCATTCTTGTACTACGGCTTATACCACGTTCAAAGGAGATACCGGCTACGGCATCCAAAACATGATTCTTGTTGAACTCATAGTTATAATTCAATGTATTGTCGAATACGGTTTTTGAATATTTATAATGATATTCAGATCCGCTAGCTTCATTTCTAGTACTTAGAAAACTTGGACTAAATGAATTGTTTTCAGTAAATTGTAAATTACCCGATAAACTGGAACGAAACCGGAATCCTTTCCAAATATCAACTTCTCCGTATACGGTTCCCATGATGCGGTAAATATTATCATGATTTTTCTTATAGGTGTTGGCTACCGGGTTGGCTTGACCTGTGGACATATCAAATTCACCGTTATCATTATATATAGGAAGGTCAGGACGGAATCCTTGCGCACTAAATAGTGATGTGTTCGCATTATTTTGGTCTGTATAACTCATATTGGCATTAATACCAAAACGAAGGATAGGCAGCACGTTCATTTCTGTAGACACACGTGCGTTATATCGGCTTAAGTCACCTCCTTTGACCATACCTTGCTGATCGAATACTGATAATGAAATAAGGTATTTAGATACTTTACTGCCTCCGCTTACAGTCAAGTCGGCATTATGGCGGATAGCAGTTTGTTTCACTTCATCAAACCAATTGGTGTTGGCACTGCCTAATGCAGTGGAATTAGGTTCAAGAATTTCCAATGCATATTGGTTGGACGGATCATATACCAAGGTTTCTTTGGCAAAGCGGCGTACTGTTTCCCGCCATTCATCACCATATAAAATACGGAAGTTCTTAATTTGAACATCAGTGGTAACATTGTAGTTGAAGCTGACGGTAGGTTTGGAACCTTCCACTCCTTTTTTAGTGGTAACGATAACTACACCATTTGCAGCACGAGAACCATAGATAGCAGCCGCAGAAGCATCTTTCAGTACGTCCATAGACTGGATATCATTGGGCGAAATTGCATCCAGCATACTGGGATCTTCTACAGGAACTCCATCGATCACATACAAGGGTTCATTGGAACCGGTCAATGACGTGGCACCCCGCACACGTACACGGACAGTTTCACCCGGAACACCTGTATTTTGGGATACCTGTACACCGGCAGCCAAGTTTTGAAGCATGGAGGTTACATTAGGAGTGTTTAATTGGCTCAATTGTTTTAAACCTACTGAAGCAACAGAACCGGTCAAGTCCTTAATGGAGGAAGTACCATAACCTACTACGACCACTTCATCCAGATTGGTTACTTCGCTTTCCATTTTTATATTGAAGACATGTCTGTTACCAATTTTCTCCTTAACCGTCTGCATACCGATAAAGCTGATCATTAGTTCGTCATTTTTAGTATTTTCGGGATAAGACAACATGAACTGCCCATCCATATTGGCTACAGTACCGAAAGTTGTACCTTGGATGACAATAGAAGCTCCAATGACCGGTTCACCCGTATCATCTTTGATAACTCCGGTAATCGTTCTGCGTTTGGCATTTCTGTCAATCGGTAATATTAACACATAATTGTTTTCTACCAACTCATAACGCATACCTGCCTGGCTACAAATCACTGAAAGTGCTTGCTCCAGAGGTTCTTTGTTTAATGTTAGTTTCAAAGGTACATTGTTTAAAGTTGCATCTTCGTACATGATATTAATGCCGGTTTGCTTTTTGACCATGTTAAGGGCCTCTTTCACACTGATGTTTTCACTTTTGATAGTGACTGTCTTATCAGCTGATACATTTGCAAACACAGCGTTGAATGTGCAGAATATGCACATTAGCATTACTAAAAACCTCATTTTTGGAGGTTTAGCTACTAAACGCTTCCAAAGCTCGTTTCTTTTCATAAAACTCAAATAACTTATTTAATAATTTAGAATGTTCCTGTTATACAGGGCTTGATTATTGTTTTTTTACTAATATGGTTTCTCCCTTTTTCTCAAACTTGACATCGGATACACGATGAATGATGTCTAGTGCAAAGTCCAAAGGCTTGTTACGGAAAATAACTCCAGTGAATTTCATGGTTTCTAATTCCTTGGATGCTATTTGAATATCTACATTATAGCATCGGGACAGACGGGCTATCAGCAAGGGAAATGGCATTGCGTCAAATTCCATAGCGCCCTCAGTCCATGAAATATAGAATTCAGTATCTACTTTGGAAACTTTTGATTGTGCAGAAGAGTAATGTTCGCCTGGTAGTAGATAATATTCACCTGATGGAGCATTTACCTTTAATTTTCCTTCAATTAAGGTTACTGATAATTCTTCATCGGGATAAGCCGAGATATTGAAAGTTGTTCCTAATACATAAATAGCATGGTCGTGTGTTTTTATTATGAAAGGGCGGGCTTCATCGTGTGTTACCTCAAACATGGCCTCTCCTTCCAAAGTGACTTCTCGGGTATCTCCGAATTGAACCGGAAAATCAATATGAGAGTCCGCATTCATTTTTACTTTTGTGCCATCAGCTAATACTATTGCGTACTCCGAACCTTTTGGCACTATAATTTTATTCTGTAATAATTCAGCATCTGGTTCTGGCTTATGAGGATAATTACTTTCTTGTGGGAATGTGATCTCTCCATTGTTGATACGACTTCCATTGATTTCCCGTTGGCTGTTATAAAGTGGAACTACAGACTGGTTTGCTTGTACCCAGGTGGCTTTAGGAGTTTCTGGATTTTGGGAAAGAGGTGATTGTTGTGATTGTTCGCTTTGGGCAATAACAGGTGCTAGGTTCCGGTCATTGAAATATAAAATGGAGGTAATCCCTATCAGTATTGCTATTGCAGCGGCTGAGGAATAGACTACGATACGGCGATAAATACTACCGGATTGGTTACAACGATTTTGAAGTGACTTCCATGAGCCTTCTTTATCAAACTGATGTAATAAGTTAAGTTGGTTGTTTACATGATGGAGTGAAAGTAACTTCACAAAAATTTCTCTATGCGATGCGTCTTCTTCAATCCATAGCTTTAATTCTTCCAATTCCTGCTCGTTAAGCTGATGGGACAGGTATTTTTGAATTAGAATTTCCGTTTTATTCTTTTGCATAATTGTTGTACTGTTTAACAGAAGTATCACAATTACACAAAATGGGTGACAAAAATCTGAAGAAATTTATAAATTAAATAAGATTAGGATTTCTGTCATATTGAAACGACGCAACATTTTTAGTGCGCGTGATAGGTGGGTTTTTACTGTATTTATGGAAATATGGAGCTCTTCAGCTACTTCTTTGTACTTTTTATCTTCCAGAACAATTTTGACTAGAACATTGTACTCTTGTTCTGGCAATTTTTTTAATTCAGTCAGTAGCTGGTTTCTTTTTTGCAATAGTTCTTCCTCATCATAAAAGTCATCGATAGGAGAATAAGATTCTTCTTCCATTTCGTCTAAAGAAAAGTAACGTTCCCGTTGTACTTTGGTCAGTGAGGAGAAACGGACGGCATTGAATAGCCATGCGTGCAGATTGGAGGAAATAGTGGTATGCGAGTTTTTATCCCAAAAACTCACAAATAAATTCTGTACGATATCTTCTGATGTTTCCGCAGAACCTGTGAACTGTACAGAGTAGAGACATAAAGGGAGATAATAAGTATCATACAGTAGACGAAAGGCCTTTTCTTTGTTTTCAGCAAAGAGAGCTAGTATCCTTTCGTCTACTTCATTATATCTATTGTATTTTCTTGCATTATTGTTCATGGATGCCTTTTGCGGCACAAAATTAGGAATTTAACCGACACGATATACGACTTTCACCGATTAAAAATGCAAAAAGTACAATGTATTATGAATATTTTCTTTATTTTTCAATTCTGAACCAGTCAGCGTCTGTCCATCCTCCGTCATTGGTTACAATAGCGGGGCGCGTACAGAAGATACCTACCTTGGCTCCTATCCATTTACCTTCTTTTACTTGGAAAGTTTCTCCTAATGGCTGGAATTTCTTGCCGTCCGTACTGTAACTGAGGTTACATTTCACTAATAAGTCGTGACCGCCTTCACTGGCTTTAATCTTGTCTCCTTTTGCAGAAAATTTAGCGCGAAGATAGATTGTGCCGCCTTTTAAGGGAACGGAAGCATTTACTTTTTCAGTAGCTCCCCGATCGGCTTTCAGGCATTCCACTTGTGACAGGACAAGTCCGTTGTCTGTGTTTTCAACAACTAATCCGGCATAATCCATTCCCATTACAACCAGTCCCGTACGTTCACCTTTATATTTTTCTGTCGGCTTGAAAGTAAGCTTGGTGGTGGCAGTAAAATTGGGAGCCGGGGTTTTTTGTAGCATCAGATTAGAAACATCCCATAAACTTTTATAATCTTCGGGAACTGGGTAGGAGTATAGACGTACAAATCCTTCTCCTCCGTTGAAATAAGCCCATTTTTCATTGATGTTAGCCTGCCATTGCCATTGAGGAGACAATGTATAACCATCAAACTCATCACTTTCTTGCGGGGTACAAATAGGATAGTTCTTACCTACATTAGGCTTTTTATAAGTCAGAACAGGTTCACCACAACCATCGCCGTCTTTATCAACACCTATAACGGGCCAGTCATCAACCCATTTCATAGGTTGCAGATGGACTAAGCGTCCGTAAGCTCCTACGTCTTGGAAGTGCATGAACCAGTCCTCTCCCGTAGGGGTGTCTACCCAACCGCCTTGATGAGGCCCGTTGACGGGAGAGTTGCCTTGCGCTAATACTGTTTTCCATTCGTATGGACCGTATACGTTTTTTGAGCGAAGTACGACTTGCCATCCTGTAGGAACGCCGCCTGCCGGATGGAAGATGTAATAGTATCCATTACGTTTATAGAATTTGGGCCCTTCACAAGTTTGATGTGCTTCATGACCATCGAAAATGATACGGGATTGTGTGATAGCTTTACTTGCATCGGCACTTAGCTCACAAATTGTAATTACACTTTTCAGTCCGGCCCGGCTTCCTGCATAAGCGTGAACCAGATATACACGACCGTCATCATCCCATAATGGGGTCGTGTCGATGATGCCCTTTCCAGCTTTCACCAAAACTGGCTCGCTCCAGGGACCTTTCGGATCTTTGGCTTTCACCATGAATGCTCCTTGGTCCGGGTCACCCCAGAATATATAGAATTCACCGTTATGGTGGCGGATACTGGGTGCCCATACACGGTTGCCATGTTCAGGACGGACATCGGTAACAGGGGGCAGTGCGTAGGGTACAGCCGCACCTATGATAGTCCAGTTGACAAGGTCTTTGGAGTGTAATATTTGTAAACCGGGCAGACAGTTGAAACTGGATGAGGTCAAATAATAATCGTTTCCTACACGGCAAATGTCCGGATCGGAGTAATCCGCATACAGGACTGGATTTTTGTAGGTCCCATTGCCTTGGTCGGCCACCCAGGCTTGGGATACATAATTCTGTGCGGGAACAGATAAAAAACAGCTTCCTAGCAGACAGAGAGTGATTAGTCGTTTCATGGTTTTAGATTTTTTATTTAATTGTAATTTTGCAAGGATGTTCCAATTCTTTTCTCCATTGGGGAAGATAATTGAACCAGTCTTTCATATCTTTAAATCCGAAACTTTCTTTTTTTGAGGTGAAAGTAACGTAATAGTGGAAATGCTGTTGCCCCGGTGCTTGTAAGGTATATAAGTAGTTTGATCCGTCTTGTACTTCTTTACCGATATATTTAGGAATGAAAGTTCCCATACCTGTTGTTTCCTTCACATAGCCTATGGTGTCTGTGACAGGCCAGTCGGTTCCCCAGCTTCCAGTCAGTCCTTTATGGTCGCTCATGTGACCTCCTTCTTTCAGAATCTGTACACCTGCTGCAAAGACTTCCTGTTTAAGCGGACGGTCAAACAGGACATCTACCTTCATGTCCCGATGACCGCCATAGATGGTATATCGATTGATCATGTTCAAATCGTTCCCTTGATATTCCCAACCGATGACTTCTGCTTCGACGATGGCACGTACAGGACCGGAGGCTAGTACACGTTCCGTGCGGTTTACTACTGGTTTTATGTGGGTCGCTTCAGTACCATTCCAACCTTTTAATGCACCTACACCACCACTATTGTAAACACGTAGCGCATCATCTCCGTAGCCGTTGGCGCGTTGCGCTTTGGTAGGGTAGAAACAAGTCTCTTTTATTTCCAGTCTTTTATTTACTTTGCTATATGGATCTACCGTCTGTTTTTCGTTGAAATAGATACGATAGGCAACTAATTCACTCTCTATAGCCGGTCCGTGATGGTAAACAAAACTATATACATTCTCGGTTCCTGCCGCTGAAAATCCCGTAATATTGGCGAATTTGTTGTTATGTCCGTAAGCTTTCATTTGGGCATAAGTACGTGCCGGATAGTTTTTTTCACTTTTTTCTGAAGAGAGAATTATACGGAAACTTTTGTTGCTTTTGGCTGGCATATCGATAAGGAAAGCCAGTTCGTCAGCACGTGCGTCACCGTTCAGATCGTCCAGTTGGGACGGAATTTCTTTATTACCTTCCCATACAGTGGCGGATTTGATGTTGAAACCTGCTTTCAGGTTATTTAAATCTATCACTACCGGTTCATCGGTCTTATTTTGAGTCCATTCATTACTGACTTCTACGGTCAGTGTCTTTTCGCCTTTTTGTGCAAAAGAGTTGGTAAAGCATCCTGCTAATAATGTGAGGACAATAATTGAGCGCTTTTTCATAATGATGTATAGTTTATTATTTTAAGCACGGATCATACGGATTACACAGTGTTAGTATGAAAACCGTGTTTATCCGTGCAATCCGTGCTTTACTATTTTTATAAATTAAGTGGAGAAATGCACTAATGGGTGTAAGAATTAGAAGTTGAGTTCTTCTCCTTGTGCCCCGATTTCAGCATGATTCTTTCCGTCTATCGTTACATTGGAAACATTTTGCATCTTCAAGTTCTTTCCACTTTTTAATAACTCTATTTTGATATTTTTCATATTAACTTCGTCGGCTTCGCTTAATACTACACCTTCTTTAGCATTAGATACGATGATATTCTCCATATTGATATTCTTGATTCTCATCTCAGGCAAGCCATTGAAGAACACAGCCCTGCCTGCTCCGTTACAGGTTACATCTTTGATAAAGATATTACGGAATATCGGAGTTTCTTCTGTTACAGGAGGGATGGTAGTTTCTGCTTTCTTTTCATCCTGATTAGGATCTTCACCACGACCTTTTCCACCATAGTATAAATTGAATATTAATGCTTCGTTCGGAATATTAATCATGTTGATATTGCTGATGTAGATATTCTCTACCAATCCGCCACGCCCACGATTACTTTTAAAGCGTAAGCCAACATCTGTACCCATGAAAGTACAATTGTCTACATATATGTTGTTTACGCCTCCTGACATCTCACTACCTACAACAAAACCTCCATGTCCATGTAATACGGTGTTGTTCATAACGATAACATTTTGACAAGGTTCACCGCGTTTGCGCCCTTGTTCGTCCTTTCCTGACTTTATACAGATACCATCATCTCCTGCATCAAATGAGTTGTTGATAATCAATGCTTTATTACATGATTCCAAATCAAGAGCATCTCCGTTTTGTGAGTACCAAGGATTAGAAACTGTAACTTTATTAATTGTAATATTTTCACATGATAGCGGATGTAAGCACCAACTAGGTGAATTTTTGAATGTCGCTCCTTCCAGCAATACCTTATTACATTTGATGAAACTTAGCAATACAGGACGTAACCAGTCGCGCATGTAGTCCCAGTCAGAATCGGTAAGTTCTCCACGAGGTACGTTGAAGTTGTCTTTTGACAGGATAGCACCTTTCAATGCACCTTCACTGGGATACCAGATTCTTCCGTCGGCATCTACTACACCACCAGAGGCGATCAATTTTTTCCATTGACCTTCAGTCAGTTTATCTTTCTTGGTCGGACGCCATGTGTCTCCATTAGCATCAAATACTCCGTGACCTGTAATCGCTATATTTTCAGCATTACGTGCTGAAATAGGAGACTGGCAACGACGGGTTTCCAAACCTTCAAAAGACGTGTTTATAATGGGATATAGTGAATGGTCTGCACTGAATAATACTAATGCATTCTTTTCTGTATATAGATTCACATTGCTCAATAGTTCGATGGGACCGGTCAGCCACAAGCCTTCAGGAATAATGACTTTGCCACCTCCTTTGGCATTAACCTGTTGGATTGCATCATTAATAGCCTTTGTGTTTAAAGTAATACCGTCTGGTTTGGCACCGAAATCTATGATGTTTACCGAATAGTCTGGGAAAGTAGGTTGTTCAACTTTATCCATCTTGAAAGGGAGGCTTGTATAGATGGCGGGATCTATAATATCTTCTACAATAGTCGTAGACGGACAATTATTACATCCGGTCAAAAGGGGGATTAAACATGTGGCAGGAAGTAATAGAATCTTCTTTATTAAAGTAGTCATTGGTATTATATATGTTTAAGATTAATAATTATCTAGTTGATTGTTGCTTTAAGAAGTCTTATCACTCTCCCGTAAAAGACCCTCACGGGCTATTTACGGGAGTAGCAATAATGTTTCATGTTAACCTAATTCTAACCTTAAATAAATATTATGAAAAAACCTCTTAATTACCGGTTGCAAATGTATCGGGCTTTAGCTAAAACCATGTGCACAATTTGTTGGTTTAGGTGGATTTTTTGTGGTTTTGTCCTTTTCTTTGCACACTTACGGGCTTTTTATGCAGAAAGTTCATATCTTTAAATAAGATAGGCGGCATTTCAGCAAAGCAAAAATAAGCAAGCTTATTTTGCTATGCGTTC
>OMAQ01000697.1_pt1 | contig 17467 bp, 17 predicted proteins | sample 1673461 | NCBI WGS metagenome assembly OMAQ01 (sample SAMEA103958112, study PRJEB25191) | human gut metagenome | biome: human-associated habitat [ENVO:00009003]; feature: intestine environment [ENVO:2100002]; material: feces | place: Germany | collected 2013/2015
TCTTTAAGCTGGTCGATTATATCTCCGCCCGTGACAAGTCCAGAAACGTTTACGCCTCCGCCGAAAAAGTTATTTTTTATCGCATAAACAGTTATCTTTACGTCTGTCTTTTCCATAAGACGTTCCGACAAACCCGTTATAAAAGATGCCGCCGCCTCACCTGTTACAAGAGTTACATTTCTGTCATACTTTTTGTTTTTCACAAGTTTATACAAAAGTTTACATTGCGTGCTTTTTGAAAATTCTTTGAATCGCAAAAAGCGCCAAATTCATCCCTGAATTCAATGGCTTATATTGTTTCTTCCATCAATTTCTTCACAAAAGCAATCATTCTGCCAAGTTCAATAGGTTGGCTATACTAACCAACCTATTACCTTATGATTCAATCGCTAAGTTTTCAATATCATTATACAAGCTTTTGCGTTCCGCACTTATATCATATGATGCGAGTGCTTCAATAATCTCCGGCATGGTAATACTGTGCGTTTCATCAGTCCGTTCCAGAAGAATTTTCATAAGGTATATCAGTTTCAATTTCTGGTCTGTGCTGACTGGTATGCTAGCAATACTTTGTTATATTTCCACATAAGTTCATAAGATTGATACTTCTGGTGTGCAAGCCTCTCGAAATAAATATCCCATGTAGAAGATTGAGCTGGGTAGATGCCACCCAGCTCTTTTTATGTTTGAATCGTCAACCTTCAATTCGATTATGTTTTCATCTCCAAACACATTTTTTCATCCAATGCAATGTTATATTAAATGAAAAAATCATTTGATATCATAACAAAAGTTATATTATTCTCTTCTTATATGTGCATATAATCCCAACTATAATGATAGTTATGTAATAAAGAATAGTACGAGCATTTTTAATTTTATCAGCTATCATAATTCTGTATGCCTCCTTCTTCCATGAGATTACAGCAAACGTAGTAGTAATGTCTATCAAAAGGCTTTTACATATTAGATAAAAGCATGTAAAATTTCTTTTACATAGCTTAATTGCGGTCTATTTAGCTTGTTTCTTGACTACTCAGGAAAAATATTTCTACCCTCGCCCCACCTGTATTTTCAGAATTTGAAAGTTTAATACCTCCACCATATTTTTCAGCCACAGTTTTTGCAAAAAATAGTCCCATCCCATAATGGGCTTCGCCATTTCTACTTGTGTCATCCATAAAAAACTGCTCTGTGCCATGCAATAATGCTTCTTTTGTAAATCCTGATCCGCTATCCTCCACAATGAATGTCAGCCGGCCATCCTGCTCCTTTGCGTCAATATAAATGATTCCATTTTCTTTTGTATGCTCCACTGCATTCTGAATCATATTCATTACGGCCCGGAACATTGGATCATAAGCAATCGTTACCTTTTTATCACTTTGTCCCGCCTTCCAATCTATTTTCTGGTGATAGATTTCTACCAGTCCGAGTGCCTGTTCCTTTATATCTGCGAAAAAATCTTCTAACCTCACCGTTGTATAGGTAACATCACTGCAATTCCATGATTTTGTGACATCTATCAACTGTTTTACATAACTTTGTATCTGTGTTGTGCCGTTCAAAACATAAGTGATATTATTCTTCTGTTCTGTGGTCAGTTCAGTCTCTGAAAGTAGTTCTGCATTTCCCCGTACAATCGTAAGAGGTGTTTTAATATCATGCGCCAAAGCAGACATCTGCTGTTTCTTTTCCTGCTCTGTTTTCCACTGCTTTTCTAAAGATTCTCGCAATGCATCTCGCATATCATCGATTGCCGATAAACAGTCATCAAACTCTTTGATACCGGAACAGGATGTCTCATATTCCAGATTTTGATCCTTTATTTGTCCGATTGCGTCTAATACAGGCTGCATCTGCTTTTTGATTCTTTTTCCAAAACGTATGGACGGAATGATGATAATCGCTACCGCTCCAATCACAGACATAATAATCATCACATTCTGTGGTCCTATAAAATGCTCCCTCAAAAAAGCTGAATGATATTGAGGTGTCAGGCGATATTGCAATACAACATATTCATTTTCCCTTACAATTACTTTATAAAAATATTTCCCGGATGCGTTTCCGTACTTTGCAACATTCCATGCTATCTGTTCGTATTGTTCTGACAGATCTCCACCTATTTTCTCTCCATTCTCTGAAAAGATTACATAATCACAAAGTGCGGGAATCATCTCAGCAGTCACTTTATCTGCACGTAGAATCGTATCATATGCTTCATTAATCTTTTGCTCTGCATAATTTGCCGGATAAATACAGCCCACACTAATCAAAAGGTACAGCAGCAGCCAAGCAACAATCACCAAACCAACTAATGATCCAAGCATGACCAGTACATATCTCATAAAAATCCTGCTGAGTGCATTGCTTCTCTTTACTCTTCCCATTTATATCCAATCCCCCAGACTGTTTTTATCGGTGTATAATCATAATCCGCAAATTTTGCTCTTATATTTTTGATATGCGTGATTATAGTACTGTCATTACTCTCATTGTCAAAGCCAAAGACCGCTTCCAATATCTGTTCCTTCGAGAAAACCTGTCCTCTGTTTTTAGCCAGAAATTCACAGATTTCGTACTCCGCTTTCGTAAGAGGAAGTTCCTTATCATCAACCAATAGTTTCTTTTGAGATATTTGAATACAGACCCTCCCCAAAACCATCCGGACAGAATGTTCCCTGTGCTCTCTTCTAAGATGTGCATTGATCCTTGCCCGAAGTTCCATCACTCCAAATGGCTTTGAAATATAATCATCTGCTCCTAAAGAAAGTCCGTTTACCAGACTGTTTTCCTCCGTTTTTGCCGTAAGAAACAAAATCGGACAATCCACAAGTGCCCTGATTCTTTTGCATAATTCGAAGCCATCAATTCCAGGCATCATAATGTCCAGTAAAATCAGGTCATAACGATGTAATTCTTCCATATTAATTTTTAGTGGATTACTTACTTTGGTAACCAGATGTCCATCCTTATTCAAAATGCTTTCTATCATTTCCAAAATTGCCGGTTCATCATCAACTGCCAGTATTTTTGCCATAGTTTCCCTCGATTCTATTCCGATATTCTGTTTCCTTCCCAGTGGTTTACCCACCAAAAATAGTATACCATACTAATCCCTGTAAATATTAAGCAACCTGGTATGAATGACAACCATTCACCTACACTAGTTTCTCCCAATACAGATTGCAGATAAGTATATGGTACTCTACCCGTCCAGCAGACAAATACATATTTCCACACATAATCTCCAAGTCCGGTAAGCATCAATGCACTAATTAGTCCTGATATAATCCCTGCTCCAATGGATACCCCTTTTCCAAACTGAAAAGCCAGAATCAGCTGCCACAGATAAAGTGGAACACTGCTTCCCCACAGCAGCAATGCTGCAAATATACATCCTTTCATGATTTCGATATCGCTTGATGCGATTCTTCCAAATCCAATTCCGAATATGATTGCTGTCAATAGGATAGAGCACAGACACAAAACCAGTAGCATCAACAGTTTCGATAAAAATGCTGCAGGTTTATCCGGTAAAGACAACAGATTTTGAAAATCACCTGCATTTTGTTCCTGTTCCATCACACTTGCTGTAAAAATTCCAATAAGTACCGGAAGTCCTGCTCCTATTGCCTGATAAAATGCAATCACTTTCATATTTTCATTCCATGGTGAAAAAAAGTAATATATTAAAAATATAACGCTGGTTATAATCGGAATCAGTAAGTGTGCCAGAATCACAGATGTTCCTTTCATCTTTCGCAAGTCTGCATTAAGAGATCTTCCAATCATCTTATTTCACCTCTCTTCTCTCAAACCATTTCAAAAACAGAACCGTTACAAAAACAAACCAGATGATTGAGAGACACATTCCCGGAACAATGACTCCCGTATCCAAAAGAGGATTCCCTGCTTCTGCGGCAAGTCCATTTGGTAAAACATGAAGCAACGGGCACATCATTCGCATAGGGATTGCAGAAACAAGTACATACCAGATTCTGGTTTGTGATATTACCACACCGCTGACGGTAATAAATAGGCAGACGAACAGGTTTACAATCATTCCAAATCGTTCACTTAAAAATAAAGCTACCGGAATCTCCCATAACTCAGAAACCGTCAGAAACAATACTGCAATCAACGCTCCTCCAACTGGAACATGTGTCGTTAGAAGAAAGCCTCCAAGCGTTGCTCCTGCAAACACAATCACATTAGAAAACAAAATCATGTACCCAATATAAATAATTTTCCCCAGCAACAATTTTCTTCTGTCTGTGGGAATAGTCATTAAATGATAGTATTTTATCTTTTTCTCCTGCGCCACAGAAAGATAACAAAATAGAGCAATCATCCCCGGCAGCAAAAGTGTATACCACCAGTTCCAAACACTTTCTGCATAAGCATTTGTCATCCCAAGAGTAAATATAAATGCCATGACAAATGTAAGAAGAGGAAATCCCCAGATAAACTTTTTTCGCATGGTTCTTTTGGCTTTTTGATGTTCTGCTTTTATAATATTAACCATGGATTTCACCTGCTTTCTGGTTTTTTCTTACCACATTCATAAACAAATCTTCAAGATTATCTCCCTGCTTTAATGCTCCTTCGTATCCTAAGATTCCACCTGAAATAATCCCGACTTTATCTGCAAGTAACTGTACCTCTGAGAGAATATGACTGGAGAGAATTACAGTGATTCCCTGTTCCGGAAAAGACCGGATCAGCTCTCGTAATTCCTCGATGCCTATTGGATCTAATCCATTCGTAGGTTCATCCAATATCAAAAGTTCCGGTTCTCCAAGCAATGCCATTGCAATGCCTAGTCTTTGCTTCATCCCCAAAGAAAACTGTCCTGCTTTCTTCTTTCCGGTGTTTGTAAGTGATACAATCTGCAAGACCTCATCAATTCTGTTTTCATCTGTACCAAGCAATAATTGTCTTACCTTCAAATTCTCTCTGGCGGAAAGATTTTCATAAATAGGCGGATTTTCAATTAACGCTCCTATTTTTGATAAATCTTTCCTATCCAAAAGTTTTCCATCAAAGTAAATCTTTCCTGCAGTTGGTTTCATCATACCGGTCAGCATTTTCAATGTGGTAGATTTACCAGCGCCATTCGGTCCAAGCAGTCCATAAATCTGTCCCTTTTCGATATTAAGTGAAACATTATTTACCGCTTTCTGTTTTCTAAAATATTTACATAGATTTTGTGTCTGTAACATCATTTCCATCTTTACTATCCTTCCTTCTATATTTCATTTCTTACTGAAATATAACCTAACAGAAAAAAATAAAGATTTGATGAAGATTTATTCCCGTATGGAATAAACCATCAATTTATCTTTTCTTATATGTCACCACAACTCCAACCACCGAAGCCAAAAAAACAATCGGTGCGAGTCTTACAAACAAGAATTCAAACCCATGCAGTATTGTTCCTGCCACTGCCAACTCAGGATCATTGTAATTGTAATTCCAATTCAAATAAAAACTATTCGTAGATGCAAGTGCGATAAATATTACCACTATAACCGCACACAATGAAATAAGAATCCATCGAATCGTTTTTACCTTTGTTATACTTCTTTTTGCAAGCTGCAAATTAATAACTTCTAATTTTTCAGAAAGAATCTTTAAATCATCGGTAGTCGGTTCTGCTACAGGTTCTCCAAGTAATTCACTTACAGTAGTATCCAGTTCATTCGCCAAAATAATCAGCATACTGGAATCTGGAACTGACAAACCGGTATCACATAGTTAAAAATATTGGTGTCATTTAATCAATTTTGCCGATAAAGCGGTAGAAGATTTCTACCTCCTGTTCCCGGCTTCCGTCCTCACCTTTGACCGCTTCATGGACAACGATTTTTTCAATCAGCGTATTCAAAAGTTCGGCGGTCAGTTCTGTTGGATTGACGCACTCTTTCATCAAGGCAATCCATTTTTCTGCGTCTGCGGCGTTCTGGCTTTCAGTGGCGATAGCGGATTGAAGCTGTTCAATCTTTGTGTCCAGTTCAGCCTGTTCGCTCTGGTACTTCCCGGACAGCATAGAGAAGTTGTATTCTGTGATACGCCCCGCCGCCCAGTCCTCATACATCCGGGCAAACAGGGTATCGACTTCGGCTTTCCGCTTCTCCGCTTTGTTCAACTCTGCGGCTTGCTTCTTTCTTGCGGCGGCCTGTCCCTTGTCATTGGCGTTTAACAGCCGCTTCAAAAGCCGTTCTTCATCATGCTGTACCAGCCCCGACCAGTATTGCAGACGGGAGAGGACATAGGCGTAAAGCACATCATAGCGGATATAATGCATGGAGCATTGGCGTGTGCCCTGTCCGTACTTGCTACAATGATAATGGCCGTAAGGCTTGCTGTTCTGCCTGTTCTCCCCATAGGACAACGACCAGCCGCAATCCGAACATTTTACCAATCCGGAAAAAATCTGTGTTGTACCGTCCTTGCATTTTCTGCGGCGGTTTGCTATCTGCTCCTGTACCTGCCGGAAAACCTGTTCGCTGATAATCGGCTCCTGCGTGTTCTCCACCCGCACCCATTCACTTTGGGGCTTGCGTATCCTCCGCTTGTTCTTAAAGGAAATGTTTGTTTCCCGGTAGTGGATGGTATGGCCGATATAGGTTTCGTCTTTCATAATGCTCTTGACCTGCGCTATCGTCCATGCGTAGCTTTTTTCCTCTGGCGCACCCGCATAGATGTTTGCGAAAGTCCCGTCACGCTGGAAGTTGATAAATCCCGGCGTGGGAACCTTTTCCGCAATCAGTATTCTTGTGATACTGGCCGCCCCTCTGCCATGAATGGCAAGGTCAAAAATCTTCTCCACTATCCAGCGGGTTTCCTCGTCGATTATCAGCTTGTTTTTGATTTCCGGGTGTTTCCTGTACCCGATGGGAGCATAAGCGCCGATACGCTGTCCTGTGGCAAACTTTGCTTTGAAAGCGGCCTTTACCTTGCGGCTTGTATCTTTCGCAAACCATTCATTGAACAGGTTTTTGAACGGGACAAAATCGGAAAGCCCTTTCTCTGTGTCCTCATTCTCCGCAACGGCGATGTAGCGCACCCGTTTTTCCGGGAACAGAAATTCCAGATAGTAGTCCATCATCACATGTTCCCGCCCGAAACGGGAAAGGTCTTTCGTGACAATGCAGTTTACTTTTCCGGCTTCCACATCGTCCATCATGCGCTGAAAATCCGGGCGTTCAAAGTTCGTCCCCGACCAGCCATCGTCCACATACTCACCGACTACATGAAGTCCCTGTTCCTTTGCGTACTGTTGCAGGATTGTCCGCTGTGTTTCAATGCTTACGCTGTCACCATAGTTTTCATCGTCCCGGCTCAATCTCATATAAAGCGCCGTGTTGTAAATCGTAGTATTGTAAGGTTGTTTCACCGTTAAAAATCCTCCTTCTTAAAGAAACAACCCACGCTTACAATACTTTTGCTCTATGGCAATTATATCATAAGCGTGGGCGTGTTATCAATGATGGGCTATCAGGTTGAAGCGGCTTTTTCTGCGGTATGCCGCACCACATCTACAATCAGATCACCGAGGGGCTTCCCGCCTGCGGCGAAGTGTTCGGAGATTTTTATACGGTTGTTCCCACATACAAAATACTGCGTGCCGTTCTCTGCTTGTATGACCTGCCCTGTCCGGGGCGTAAAAATATCGCTTTCGCTTTTTGCCATCCAGTGTCCTCCATATTCAGTTTTCAAGGTACAATGCCGCACAAAGGCGGCGAAAATTTCTGCTTATATCTATCACCTTTCCTTTACCGTGTGCCGCTGCTGACGTTTCAGTTCCGCCAGTATATCCGGCGGGATACGGTCAACCAGCCGCTGTAAATTGTCCAGTTCGCTTTTCAGCTTTGCCCGTTCCATCGTATCTTTCATCTTTCCTTTTTCGCTGGCCTTTGCCCTTGCTTCCAACTTCTCATTCTCCGCCAACAGGTCATTGATTGTGACCTTGTACTTTTTCAACTGCCCGGAGAAGTTCTCCATCTGCGGGAACCACTTTTTCAGCATGGAGAGGGCTTCCTCTTTTTTCTTTCCGGCGTTCAGCGGGTTAATGCCGTCAAGGGCGGCTTCAATGGCTCTGGCCTGTTTGGAGAGGGAAACCGCCTGTTTGAAAAGCCGGGTGGGGATATGCTTCCGGCCTGTCTTGCTGGCACTCTCCCCACGCTCCAAGTCGGGATATTTCACCACCATATAGGCGTGAAAATCGTCCTGCCACTTCGTCAGGTTTGCCCGGTTGCCGATAATCTCCTTTGCACACAGGCGGTTGTCCTTTGTCAGCGGAACAAAGGTCAAATGCAGGTGGGGCGTTTTCTCGTCCATGTGTACCACCGCCGACACGATATTTTCCCGTCCTACCCGGCCAATGAGGAAATCAGCCGCCCTTTGGAAGAACGCCTGTATCTCCTTTGGAGATTTCCCCTTGAAAAACTCCGGGCTGGCGGTTATCAGCGTATCGACAAACCGTGTGCTGTCTTTCCTTGTCCGGCATCCGGCCTGCTCGATACGGCTCTGAATGAAGTGGTAATAGCGTCCCTCCGGCTTGACGATATGGAAATTGTATTTGCTCCGGCTTGTGTCAATGTCGGGGTTACTGGCGTATTGTTCTTTCTGCCTTTCGTGATGGGCTTCCAGCGGCCTTGCCGGGTTGCCCTTGTGCTTCTCAAACCGCAAAATTGCGTGTTGTGCCATTCTGCTCCTTTCCCCATTCCTTTCCTATCCGGGGTTTTCCACAGGGAAAATCCCGCCGGAATTATCTCTGATACGATAGGAATGGAATGGATATAAATAAATCATTTTAATCTTTGTATTTCTATATACCGTCCGGTTTTCGTACTTCTCAAGATTGATTTCCGTACTTCAAGGGTACGGTTTTCAGTCCGACCGCGTACCAGAACGGGATTTCTTGAAGTCGGTGTTTGGAACCGCTTCATAGGATTTTGGGAAAATGCGGTTGGGTTTTCCACAGCCCTGCTTCTGGATCTCCACCAGTCCGGCGTATTGCAGTTCCCGCAGGGTGTTCACCGCTTTCTGCCGCCCACAGTGGAGCAGGTCAACCACTTCACAGATAGGGTAATACAGGAAAATCCGTCCGCAGTCATCCGCCCACCCATTCTTGCGGGATAACTCTGTCCGGCGCAGGATAAAGGCGTACAGAACCTTTGCCTCGTTGGACAGGGGCTTGAATGTGGGGGCTTCAAAGAGGAAATTCGGGAGCCGGGTGAAGCTGAACGCCTTTTCCGGCTGATGAATGTAAATCGTGTTTGTCATATCGTGTTTTGTGGACGGTTAGAAGCCCGTTTTCCGGGGCGGGCGATACTTTATACCACCTGCCCCGGTTTGGGGCTTGCGGAGCCTGATAAATCAAGGCTTTTTTCGCTCCTAACTGTCCACAGCAGACCTCCTTTTCCGTTCACTTTCTGTTTTCTGCCGCCTGTGAACTCTGGCGGCACAGCCGGGGCAGTATTTTGCCCGGTTGGATTTGGGGACGAACACACCGCCGCAGACCGCACAGCGTTTCAAGTCCTTATCCCGGAAAATCTCCGCTTCCAGCGTCCCGTACAGCGGCAAAACCGCCCAGCGGAACCACTTACAGCAGACCGAGAAAGAAATCGTCTGCGGGCAGGTGCAGGTGTCCCCATCGTCAAGGACAATGCAGTTGCCGTCCTCACAGCAACAGCACTCCCGGCGTATCAGGCTGGCCGCCTGTTTCCTCTGCGCCGGTGTCATGCGGTAAAGGGAACCGTCCGGCCTGCGTTCCAGTGGCGGCAAGTCTTTATAGGGGTTATCTCTCATGCGTTCCCTCCATTTTGCTTTCCGTTGCCGTTCTCCCCGAAAAGGCTTCCTGCCCCATTCCTGCGGCGTGTTCCGGCGTTGGCACGCTCCCCGGACTTCGGGACATTTTGTCCCGAAGTGGCTCGTTGCGGTGCTTCCCCTGCCGGGGTATTCCTTTTCGGACGGTCATTCATTTTTCAAGGTGCAGCTCATCGATGAACTACCCTAAGTCTACACCTAAATGATCGCCCGTCCCGTATATCCGAAAGGTAGGAAATCCGCCCAAAAAACTGCCTATTTCCAAGCTCTCGGAATTGTGGTAGAATGAAAAAGCAGAACAATAAACGATAATTTTGGAGTACATACCGATATGGAAATTATAGAAATCAAAGAGAATAAAAAACAATTTCTCCCCTTATTACTGTTAGCCGATGAACAAGAGAGCATGATAGACCGATATATTGATAGAGGAACGATGTATGTATTAGTCGATAATGGGGTTAAATGCGAGTGTGTAGTAACCGACGAGGGCAAAGGCATTCTTGAAATTAAAAATATTGCAACTGCGCCAGAATATCAGGGCAAAGGTTACGGCAAGGCACTAATTGACTTTGTTGCTGCGAAATATAAAGGGAAGTATTCGATACTACAAGTTGGTACAGGGGATAGCCCGTTGACCGTTCCTTTTTATGAAAAATCTGGTTTTGCCCGCTCACACAGCATTAAAAATTTTTTTATTGATAACTATGACCACCCTATTTTTGAAGGTGGGGTTCAACTAACAGATATGATTTATTTACAGAAAAAAATATAAATTCCCATTTATCGGGCAGACAAGGAGGGAGAGCATGGAACTATCCATACAAGAACGATTGAAAGACCTGCGTGTGGAACGAGGGCTGACGCTGGAACAGCTTGCGGAGGAAACTCATCTTTCCAAATCTGCTTTAGGCAGTTATGAGGGAGACAATCTCAAAGACATCAGCCACCATGCCCTTATCCAGCTGGCAAAGGTTTATGAAGTGACCGTTGATTACCTGCTGGGACGCTCTAAAACAAAAAATCACCCAAACGCCGATCTTGCAGACCTGCGCTTGAGTGATGATATGATTGAACTATTGAAAAGTGGGCGGGTGGATACTTCCCTCTTGTGTGAGCTGGCGGTACACCCGGATTTCCCCCGGCTGATGGCTGACCTTGAAATCTATGTGAACGGAACGGCAGTCAAGCAGGTACAGAGCGCAAATGCCATTGTGGATATTATGAGCGCAACCATTATGAAGCAGCACAATCCCGGCTTGTCCGACCCGCAGTTAAGGCAGCTTGTCGCCGCCCATATTGACGATGACAGCTTTTGCCGCTATGTGATACAGCAGGACATAAACAAGATAGCCTTCGACCTGCGGGAAGCCCACAAGGACGATTTTTTCAGCGTCCCGGAGGACAATCCTCTGGAAGATTTTTTGCAGACCGCAGAGGAAACCACCAGAGAGGACAGCGACCCGGAGCAGGCGGCTATGGCATTTATCTGTAAGCGGCTCAAGCTGAACTATGGGAAACTGTCAGAGGAAGAAAAGAAGTGGTTGAAAAAGATTGCACAGAAATCGGATTTGCTGAAAAATCCAAAGCCGCAGCGGGGACGCAAGTAAGAGAATAATAAATCAGATTATATGGAGGTATTGGTTATGAAAAAGTGGTTACTGATAATTTCAGCGACTGTTATTTGCGTTGCTGCCGCTTTTTTATATTTCTTTAGTTTAACTCCCAAAAGAGATACCATTACCAGCAGAGAAAGCATATTGAACACCGCAATTTCAAAAGGGAATGAATGGACTATCGCAAAAGAACTGGAACTTGGCGGTTATATCGTGAGTGGAGCATATAGTGCAGATAATAAATCTACACTTGCCATCTTTGAACCAACAGGAAATGGAGACTACAAATTTAGTACATCAACAAACCGAAATAGTGATGAGATTATTGTCGGTGGCGTTGCAATAAACGGAGAATGGTATGATTTAATTTGGTTTAATGGTGCTAAAACAGAGTATGCTGAAATCACTTATACAATAAATGGACAAGTGCAAGATACATTGAGATACAACACAGATGATATGGATATTATCTCAATTAAAAACCCAGAAAAAGAGTATTCCATTCATGTGGCTTACTATGACAATGATGGAAATAAATACGAATAAATTGTTTTTCATCGAGAAAATAGCAAAGCCAGCCGAGCCAGTCAACGGTCAAGATGAACGGCGCATTGAACTGCACCCCAAAAGTTGGACAAGAAAGTCAACGAAAGGGGTGCAGAAATCTATGGGAAAAGAATTGTTCAGTGAGGAATTAAAATTAGCAGTTGTTCAGTATGTACTGGAAGGGCATACACGCAAAGAGGCATCCGAGAAATTTTGCGTATCCTGTACGCCGATTGAAAAATGGGTAAACTTGTATAAGCTGCATGGTGCAAAAGGACTTCTAAGCAGAAATCTGGTTGGCCGACAAAAAGGCTTTGATGGCGAGTTTCGCCTAAAAGTGTTACAATACAAGCAGGAACATCACTTATCCTGTACACAGACAGCTATGCACTTTTGCCTTGATGTTGTAACAGTGTGCCGGTGGGAGAAGAAATTCCAAAAGGAAGGTGCACGGGGACTTATGAAAAAGCAGGCGACAAAAGGTAGCGAAAAACGACAAAAGAAGCAGGAACAGTCGGAGCTGCAACAGGAAAACAAGCGGCTGTCAGAAGAAATTTACCGGTTGAGAATGGAGAATGATTACCTAAAAAAATTAAACGCCTTAATTCAGAAGCGGGAAAAACCCGAATAAGCGATGTTGTGGCTGCTGTTACAGAATTAAGGCGTGATTATCCTCTGGCAGCATTACTTAAACTGGCCGGCATTCCCCGAAGTACATACTACTATCATTCCCGGAAAGCCAATGCTGTGGACAAATACGCAAAAGAAAGGGCGGAAATCATAGCAATTTATCAGGAGAATCAAGGCCGGTACGGGTATCGGCGGATTGGTATGGAATTACGCAACAGAGGCTTTTATCTGAACCACAAGACGGTACAAAAGCTGATGAAGGAGTCAGGCCTAAAATGTATGGTACGAATGAAAAAGTATCGTTCTTACCGTGGAGAAGTCGGCAAGATTGCACCAAATCTACTGGCTAGAGATTTCCATGCGGAAAGGCCGAATCAGAAATGGGTAACTGATGTGACTGAGTTTTCCCTGTTTGGAAGCAAACTTTATCTCTCTCCTGTGCTTGACCTGTATAATGGTGAGATCATCAGCTATGCCATCAGTGAACGGGCTAATTACCGCCAGGTGGATGAGATGCTGGATAAAGCATTCTCCCGGCTCCCGGACAGCAGCGGGCTGATCCTTCATTCGGATCAGGGCTGGCAATATCAGAACGTCAGGTATCAAAAAAGACTGTTAGAAAAAGGCATTCGGCAAAGTATGTCCAGAAAGGGAAACTGTCTGGACAATGCGGTTATGGAAAACTTCTTCGGACTGTTAAAATCGGAACTGCTATACCTGCGGACGTTCCAATCATTAGACGAGTTTTGCCAGGAACTGATCGCTTATCTTGAATACTATAACCATAACCGAATCAAAGAAAAATTGAATGGGTTAAGTCCTGTCCGATACAGAATTCAAAATGGCTTTGCCGCATAACTTTTGTCCAACTTTTGGGGAGCACTTCAATGCGCCGTTCATCTTGACCGTTGACTGGCTCGGCTGGCTTTGCTATCTTCCTGACAAATGGGAATGTCTAAGATAGTAAAGACGTCCCACATGCAACTCTTTCTTTTATTGCGGAAACCGTATCTTTAATTGTGAATGTAGTTGTGTCTATGACATTTGATTCATATATCCCCAAACCGGAAAATTGCTCCCACATTGTTTCCACTAATTCAATATTTGTTTTTCTATCTAATTTTGAGCGTTCCACAGCTCGCTTCATAGTTTCTTTTTTACTCGCTCTTAATACAATATAGTGTACCTCGTAATCTTCTTGGGCAAGAGCTTTCCATGGCTCCAAAAACCATGGCCCGACAATCCCATCTACAATTACATCATATCCGCCACGAGCATATCGCTTTGCAGCTTCTAAAAAGGCTTCAATGACAACCAGATTTTGCTTGTTGGATTCTGGCAAATGTGGTGGTATTGCGCCTTTGCTTAAGTAATGAAAAAAGTCATCGGTGTGCATATGCACTGATTTATCCATATCTGATTCCTTTGCGACAATTGACGCAGTTGTTGTTTTTCCTGTCCCCGGTGAGCCTGTAATCACAATAATTCTTCCTTGATTCATCTGTATTTTCCCTCACAATTTGAATTTATCACTTTGTTCCTGCCTGCTCAATCATCTTCTTCGCAAACTGGTTTTCCCTGACCCTGATTGCCCACCAAGTAAAAAAGCGGTTGGCGATTCAACCGCTTTTTTACTTGAACCAATTCTTCTAAATTATCATTTAAGCGATTCTCAAACTGTTTGTCAGTAAAATTGACTATATTTGCCATATTAAGCCACTTTCTCTTTATTCAAAACTTGTTTTGAGTAACGATTCATTGACCGCCAATACTCATGAACGGCTTGTAATTCTTCTAAAGAATAATCAAAAAGATTTACACGTTTTGCAAGCTTTAATTGGTTTAATAAATTGACTTCCAATAATTGAGAGTCATTTTTATTTAATTCATGGTTCAAAACATAGTTTAATTATTTCCTCCCGTTAAATAATAGATAACTATTAAAAATAGACAATACTTGCTCATAAGTAACGGTACTTAAATTGTTTACTTTGGCGTGTTTCATTGCTTGATGAAACTGATTTTTAGTAAACAGTTGACGATATTCTCGATTGACCCATTTTGAAACAAAGTACGTATATAGCTTCCAATATTTATCTGGAACATCTGTGGTATGGCGGGTAAGTTTTATTAAGACACTGTTTACTTTTGGTTTAGGATGAAAGCATTCCGCTGGCAGCTTAAGCAATTGCTGAATCGAGACTTGAGTGTGCAAGAGCAACCCTAGTGTTCGGTGAATATCCAAGGTACGCTTGTAGAATCCTTCTTCAACAATCAGATAGATGTCAGACGCATGGCTTTCAAAAACCACTTTTTTAATAATTTGTGTGCTTAAATGGTAAGGAATACTCCCAACAATTTTATACCTCTGTTTGTTAGGGAATTGAAACTGTAGAATATCTTGGTGAATTAAAGTGACACGAGTATTCAGTTTTAATTTTTCTGACGATAAGTTGAATAGATGACTGTCTAATTCAATAGACGTTACCTGTTTACTTATTTTAGCCAGTTTCGTCGTTAAATGCCCTTTACCTGTTCCAATTTCGTAAACGGTATCGGTTTCTTTTAAATTCAATTGTTTTATTATTTGGTTGAGTACTTTTTCACTCGTTAAAAAGTTTTGAGAATATTTTATATTTTTGTTCATGTAATATCCCTTTTTATTTGCTGTGAATATTCGCTCATTTTTCTTCCTCAATAAAAACTCTACCAGCTAACCAACATTCGTCTAATTCATTTGGGAATAATTCAAGCTGGCGAATCATATAATGTGTACTTGGAATGTAATCAAAATAAAACAATAGTGCTAGATATAAACTCCATGGAATTGGGCGTGTCCGATTTTCGTAGGCACTATAAGTTTGTCGTGAAATACCAACAGCCGAAGCAATTTCTTCTTGTGATGCACCAACTTTTCCTCTGAGTGCGGGTAACTCAATCGCCAATTGAGTGGCCAAGTTCTCTTTCTCATCTTTACTAAAATTCCAAAACTGCTTATAAGCATCTCGCCCTACAAATTGAATCAATAAATCTCCTCCTGGGTATACTCTTTCGTAGAGTACATTACTCCACGAAAAAACACCGCCAAACACTGAAAACTCAGCATTATTTGACGGTGTTGACAATTTATTTGACGGCTAATAAATCAGAAAGCCGTTGCATATTTTCTCTTTTTAAATCCATGGATGGGTGTACATAGCGATTCATTGTAATATTCACGCTGGCATGACCCAATATTTCGCTGAGACTTTTTACATCGAATCCAAGCTCTATGCACCTTGTAGCAAATGTATGACGTAACGAGTGATAATTTGCGGAGGTGATTCCGCTGTTTTTCAATACCTTCTTAAAATGATTTTGCATGGTTCTTGGTTCTAATGGATTCTGATCGCTATTGGTTAGGATGTAGCCAGTAGAAGAAGCTTTGTGTGCTGTAAGAATAGTCATTAAGCCATGGGGTACTGGAATAGTACGGATGGAGCAAGCACTTTTTGGTGTGGTAACAACAATCCTTGTCTTGTATTCACTGTTGGTTCTATCTTGGATTCTCTGGAGCGTTTGATGCACGTGGATTGTGTAATCTGAGAATGAAACATCTTCCCATCGTAACGCACAAATTTCACCTACTCTGAGACCAGTGAATAAACATACTAATATACCAATATTGCAGGAATCAAGATTAGAATACAAGTATTGGCATAATTTTTCCTGTTCAGCACGACTCAAAACTCTCATTTCCTTCGTTTGACGTTTTATCTGTATAGATCGTGCGTCACAAGAAATGGCTTTCCCGTTTCGGGTGGCAAATTGTAAGACATTTCGAATTAGAGATAAAATATCTGAAACAGTTTTAGAGGAAAGTCCATTCTCCTTTAATCCACCAGAAACAAGGAAAAAATTACACTGCGTTTCAATAAACTCGTGTGTTATATCACGCAATTGTTTGCTTCCGAACACAGGAAGTATATACGAGCTGAGAAGATTCCTATATTTGTTGCTTGTAGATTCCTTCACTTTAGGACATATAGCTTGAAACCATTCCATAGCAACCTGTTCAAATTGATCTGAGCTAATTTCTGGATCGACAGTGACAGAATTACTCGTGCACGAACTTTGACTGATAAGTTTTGCCTTGACTTCTCGATATGACTTTGCATAAACATAACCGTAATTGGCTTTGCCTGTAGAAGATCGGGACTTAATGTATCTTCCTTCCCATCTGCCGTCTTTCCTTTTGTAAATATTTTCTCCTTTTCGTGCCATAAGGTACACCTCCTTCAATATGACTATAATTCTGACGGCAAATTGTGACTTTGGAACTTTCTAAGATGGATTTTTGTGCAAAACCTCGTGTTTTATGTCCCTAACATATTGACAAACAGTGCGACAATTTGTAAAATAAAGATATAAACTAAAAAAAACAGAGAAGAATGCGATTCGTGGAGTAATGTACTCTACGAATTTTTTATTTTAAAGAACCTCAAGATAGCTCATATTGTCGTCTTGGGGTTCTTTTCATTCTATCATTTAATGCAATCTGCCTATAAAATTTTATCATATTGCATTTATAAATGCAACTTGCACCCGATGTTGGTTGTTGAGATTTTTGGTACATTTTATAATGTATAGCAGAATCATACACAGCATGGAGGTGATTGAAACGCAACCGGAAATTGATTACGTTAAGATTGGTCAGCGCATTAGAGCTGCCCGACTGGAAAAGGGTTATAGTCAGGCTGATTTGGGTGCGTTGGTTGGTTGCTCGAACAATCATATGAGCCATGTTGAAGTTGGACAGACGAAAGTTTCTTTGGCAATGCTTCTAAAACTGGCAT
>OMAQ01000705.1_pt1 | contig 17308 bp, 19 predicted proteins | sample 1673461 | NCBI WGS metagenome assembly OMAQ01 (sample SAMEA103958112, study PRJEB25191) | human gut metagenome | biome: human-associated habitat [ENVO:00009003]; feature: intestine environment [ENVO:2100002]; material: feces | place: Germany | collected 2013/2015
GATAAGTCCACGTGCTTCCGCCCATGCGCTGGTTTACCCTGAACTCGGTCGCCACACCCTGATGGAACACCGTGTAGTGGGCGTCGTCGACACTCTTTCCGACCGTGGCATAGCTCACGTAGACGGCATACTTGCCGCCCTTGACGAAATAAGGCTGCCACTTGGCGAAAGCCTTGCCGGCCTTCCTTGTCGCCTTGATTTGCCTCGCGCCGCCCGCATGAAACGGGTTCTCGTTGTCGTGGTAGTTGCCAGCGTGGGCGGCGAATCCAGGTAGCGCCGCGGGCTTCCACTTGTCGGAATACTCGCTATAGCAGGAGCTTGACGCGTTGAGCCCTCCGTCAGGGTCCACGACATACTCCATCTGCTGCCAGTCGCGCTCACGCGGCGTGAAGACATTGGCCCCGGCCCGCTCGAGCATAGGGATGAGATAAGGCACCACTATGGTTTGGGTGAAGAGGTCTTCCGTGGTGGAGAAGAGCAGCGGGCGTTGCCATTCCCATTGGCCACGGTTGTTGTCGAAATACCTGCCGTGAGACGCCCACACCGACAGATGCCGGCCTTGAAGCCCGTCAGACGCCTCAACGAGCGAGGAGACATTGGTCACCCACGGGGCACCATGGTAATCGATATCTCCCCACAAGGCCGGGCACACGGCCCACTGTGGCACGTCGTCGATGGAGCGCGCGCTTGCGTGCGCAGCATCGAGAGTCAACAGAAGAGCCGCGCATAATGACAGTACTTTCTTCATTTCACTCCTCGCCAATGGTGAATTTTTCGGGACGCTTGCCCTTGTAATCCTTGAAATATTGTTTCACCATACTCATCTCGTTGTCCACGTCGCCAGAGGGAACGAAACTCTTGGTGCACTCTATGATTTTCCGCTCATAGTCCACTCCATACAGCAACACGGGTATGTTTGCCTTCATGGCTATGAAATAGAACCCGCGCTTCCATTCCGGATTGAGCGACCGCGTGCCCTCAGGCGTTATGCAAAGCTTGAAAGTGTCTCGCTTGCGTGCCTCCTCCGCGAGGTTGTCCGTGAGGCTGGTGTGCTTGGACCTGTAAACCGGTATGCCGCCCATTTTGAGGAAAAGCGGCTTCAGCGGTCCCCAGAACCACTCTTTCTTCATGAGGAAGTTGATTTTCAGTCCCTGTGAATGCATATACAGCTCGCCAAGGATGAAATCCCAGTTGCTCGTGTGTGGCGCCAGGGCGATGATGAACTTTTCAGGAAGGGCAACAGTGACATTAAGCTTCCATCCAAGGCACTTGAACAGAAGCCATCCGCAAAATTTCTTTAGCATGTGCTTTAGACGACTATCCCAAGTTAGATATGTTGTCAATCGTCTCGGACATCGCGTTGTTGAAATCCTTGACAAGAACCTTGAAATACTTCTTTGGCGCCATTCCGGGCTCAGGGTGCGAAACACGCGCTATGAAATCCCCACGCATGAGGATTATGGAGGCAAGAAGGTTGTCGGCCTCTTCCTTGTTAGCCTTGTCGCTGTAAATGGCGGCAGCCATTGCTTCAGCGAAAAGCTCACTCGTGATGTAATTGATGTTGCGCTTCAGTTGTCTTTTATTTGCCATAATAAAAAGGTGGTTTGTTACTAACGATTTATTTTTATGGCCAAAGATATGAAAAAATACCGTAACTTGAAATAGAAGTGTTCTAAAAAGTGATAAAAATATATTTTATTGTCTATTCCTTTCCTTATTTCAGCTAAAACCGCTACTTTTGCAATTGGAAATTCATAAAATCAAATCAATTTTCAAATCAATGAAGACAAGTCTTTTGCAGAAGGCACGCGCGCAGTATCAGCCCAAGCTCCCCAAGGGCCTGCAGGGTGCCGTTAAAGTCAAGGAAGGCGAGCCTACACAGAGCGTAGGTAACCAGAAAGAGATCAAGGAGCTTTTCCCTAACACATACGGAATGCCTTTGATAGAATTCGTGCCTGGTGACAAGGAAGCCACCAACGAGATGAACGTGGGCATCATCCTCTCTGGCGGACAGGCTCCAGGCGGCCACAACGTCATCTGTGGTATCTACGATGCCGTGAAGAAGATGAACAAGAACAACAAGGTCTATGGTTTCCTGATGGGTCCTGGCGGCCTCGTTGACCACAACTACGTGGAGCTGACCGAGGATTTCGTTGACCAGTATCGCAACACCGGTGGCTTCGACATGATTGGCTCTGGCCGTACAAAGCTGGAAAAGGTTGACCAATTCGAGAAAGGCTTGGAAATCATCCGCGAGCTCAACATCAAGGCTGTTGTCATCATCGGTGGCGACGACTCCAACACCAACGCTTGCGTGCTGGCAGAGTATTATGCCGCAAAGAACTATGGCGTGCAGGTGATTGGCTGCCCGAAGACTATCGACGGCGACTTGAAGAACGACCAGATTGAGACAAGCTTCGGCTTCGACACGGCCACAAAGGTCTACTCTGAGCTTATCGGCAACATTGAGCGCGACGCTAACTCTGCACGTAAATATTGGCACTTCATCAAGCTGATGGGCCGCTCGGCCTCTCACATCGCCTTGGAATGCGCCCTTCAGACACAGCCTAACATCTGCCTCATCTCTGAGGAGATTCAGGCCAAGGACATGACTCTCAACCAAATTGTTGAGCAGATTGCCTCGGCAGTGGCAAAGCGCGCAGAGGAAGGCAACAACTTCGGCGTGGTTCTCATCCCGGAGGGTCTCATCGAGTTCATTCCTGCCATTGGCCGCCTCATCGACGAGCTCAACGACTTGCTCGCCGCTCACGGCAACGACTACAAGAACCTCGACAAGGACGCACAGCGCGAATATATCATCGCCCACCTGAGCAAGGAGAACGCTGATACATTCGCCACGCTTCCTGAGGGTGTAGCCCGCCAGCTCTCTCTCGACCGTGACCCTCACGGAAACGTGCAGGTTTCTCTCATCGAGACCGAGAAGCTCATCTCTGACATGGTTGGCGCCAAGCTCGCTGAATGGAAGAAATCAGGCAAGTATAATGGCAAGTTCGCCGCACAGCACCACTTCTTCGGTTACGAGGGTCGCTGCGCAGCTCCTTCAAACTTCGACGCTGACTACTGCTATGCTCTCGGCGTGAGCGCCGCTAACCTCATCGCCAACGGCAAGACTGGTTACATGGCTATCGTGAAGAACCTGTCAGCACCTACCGACGATTGGAAGGCCGGTGGTGTGCCAATCACGATGATGATGAACATGGAGCGCCGCAACGGCGAGATGAAGCCTGTTATCCGCAAGGCTCTCGTTGAGCTTGACGGAGCGCCATTCAAGGCTTTCGCCGCTCACCGTGACGAGTGGGCAAACAACACATGCTTCGTATATCCTGGCCCAATCCAGTATTGGGGTCCGGCAGAGGTGTGCGATCGTGACACAAGGACTCTCTCATTGGAGAACGCCGAGAAAAACAAGTAAGGATATTAATGCGTAGGAAAAAGCCAGTCAGTAGGCGGTATGCGTCTTCCAAAAATTATAGGCGGAAAACCCATAACCGGCACGGACTGGCTTTTTTCGATTTCAAGAGTTTTTTCAAAAGAAAAAACGGCAAGGCCTGGGTCTTTGGCGGTATTGCCGTAATCGCGCTTTATATTTGGGCTTTTTGGTATTTCTTTGTGGGACCCACAGGGTTTCGTTGGCGAGCATTCTATGGCGACGCCAAATATCCTGAAGGTTACGAGATTCACGGAATAGACATTTCCAGATACCAAGGACAGATAAACTGGGACAGGTTGCGCTCCAACGCCCTAATCGACGGTTGCCCCTTGCGTTTCATCATCATCAAGGCAACAGAAGGATCAACAAAAGTTGACCCCAATTTCGCCGACAATTTCTATCAAGCTCGAGAATATGGCTTCATACGTGGGGCATATCATTTCTGGAGCAATAAATCATCGGCCCGTGCACAAGCCTATTTCTTCTTGAAAAAGGCTCATCTCGAAAATGGCGACTTGCCTCCCGTGCTCGACATTGAGCACAAGCCAGCTGACAAGAGCGTGGAAGACTTTCAAACCGACGTGCTCGCTTGGTTGCATATCGTGGAAGACAAGTATCACGTGAAGCCAATAATCTACACTTACCACAACTTCAAGGAGAAGTACCTGTCAGCTCCCGTGTTCGATGACTATCCATATTGGATAGCCCACTATTATGTCGACAAGGTGGAATATAGGGGCAAATGGAAATTTTGGCAACACACTGACACTGGCGTGTTGCCTGGAATAAAGGGCAATGTGGACCTTAACATCTACAACGGCTCATACTATGACCTCATGCAACTCACGATTGGGCATGAGGAATAAGCTGCCGCCTTCTTGTCACGGCCCACATTTATAATCTGCTATACGATAGCCACCACGCGCAATACTCTACAACACCCCCTTTGAGGAAGGCAGTTGGAAATGGTAGATGTCTCTTCTCACCGCCATCTTCAGACTACGGGCGAGAGCCTTAAATATTCCCTCTATCTTGTGATGTTCATTTGTGCCTTCGGCCTTTATGTTGAGGTTCATCTTGGCCGAGTCGCTCAAGCTCTTGAAGAAATGGAAAAACATCTCGGTAGGCATTTCCCCGATTTTCTCACGCTTGAACTCGGCATCACACAAGCCATGGTCGGCCACCGAAATCGAGCGCCACTTGGCATAGGCAATCATCCATTGGCAGACAAAAACCATATCGCTCAATGCCGCGTTTGTCGCCAAGGGCCTTGAGTATGCACTCGCCCAAGGCAAGTCCCGTGTCTTCAATGGTGTGATGCTCATCCACATATAAGTCGCCTTTGGTATGGACGGTAATGTCTATCATGCCATGATGACCAATCTGCTCAAGCATGTGATCGAAGAAGCCAAGGCCCGTCGTCACGTCGCACTTGCCAGAACCGTCAAGGTTGAGTCGCACGAACACGTCGGTTTCTTTCGTTACCCTGTGCATCTCGGCTATGCGCTCACCTGCGAACAGGATCTCGGCAATCTTGTTCCATGTCATACCGTTCTTTCCGAGTATGAGCGACTTACAGCCCATGTTCTCGGCAAGTTGCGCGTCGCTCTCCCTGTCGCCAATAACATAGCTTCCGGCAATGTCAACATTGTCTTCGTCCATGTATTTCTTCACCATTCCCGTGCCAGGCTTACGCATGGGCGAATTGTCCTCAGGGAAATGCCGGTCTATCAAAATATCGTCAAAGGTTATGCCCTCACCTTTAAGCGTGTCAAGCACGAAATTGTGTACTGGCCAAAAGGTCTCTTCAGGGAAAGAACTCGTGCCCAGCCCATCTTGATTGGTCACCATAACGAGTTTATAATCAAGATGATGCTTTATGAATTCCAAGTTTCTGATTACTGTCGGCACAAACTTCAATTTCTCGAAGCTGTCTATCTGCTCATCGCTTGGCTCCTCGATAAGCGTGCCATCACGATCTATGAAAAGGATGCGTTGTTTCTTCATTTATCTTACTTCTTCAAAATCCATTGCCCTTATCTTTGCTTGCCGTCTCTTTTACGTCTGCCTTCCTCAAGGCCAGTCTTGCCTTTTCCTTCTCGTCTATGCAACCGTATGCATAATAAAAGACAAAGACGACCCAGGGTCTGACAAAAACCATGACAAACGTGCAAGCAGTGGCTGTGAGAAATGTCAACAAGCCAAAAGTTGATGGCACGACAGGAGAATCACCCTCCATCATGCTGACGTGTCTCATGCCTGACGCAATTGAAAGTATGTTGTTTGGCATGCCCACAAGGGTGTCGATGACCATCACGATAATGCCCACGAGCAGCGCGATAATAAACAAGAAACCCCATTGATGCCAGCCAGACAAGTAGTTGCGCTTGAATATAGCCATGACCTTCTCTTCGGTCTCAATGCAATATTTCATAATCGAATAGCATAATGGGAGCGCCAAAACATATGCGACAACGCATGCGACCGCCGCTCCAAGCACGCCCGTTAAAAGCACGGTATTGGGCTTTGTCTTTGTCAGGCCAACAAAAGCCATGGAAACCAACCCTATGAACGCGCACACCACTATCATCAAGCCAAAAACGGCAAGGGCAAGACGTATCATGCGTGGCAAGTTGGCTTTCACGCTCTTGCCGTTGAGAAGACTGATGATAATTGTAAAGATCCAAACATAGGCGCATGCGCTCAAGAGACATAACACGGACAACGCTATCCCACTGCCAACACTCAAATTGGCAGATGCCAACGCCATCAAGCCGTTGGCATATATCAAATATGTGGCAGCTGTCAAAAGCGACAAGATGAGTGATGGCAACCATATCCGGCGGATTATGGTCTTGAAATTGGTTCGATACAGGTTGTATGCATCATTCATGCACCTGCTGAGGCTACGCTGCTTATACAGTTCTGATTCCATTGTGCTGTGATTATTAATGTTTTGTTTCAATACGATGCGGTGCAAGCTATGCCAAAGGCAACGACCAAGTCCTTTATCCTGTCAAGTTCTTCATGAGAGGCTTTCTGAAGCATCCTGTCGGGTGTCTCTCGGTCGATAGTGTACACCATTACTTCCTGTGGCTTGATACTCTTTACCGCGTCCAACCAAGGCATCACATACTCATCACCGGTATTGTCGGTGCCATCGCCTTTCATGAACATTGTCTGTATTATGACATGCCCGTTAAACCACTTCAAGTCCTCGATGATATCGTTAACGTCGTATGTGGGTTGGGTAGGGCGGTCTACCTTCTTGATATAGTCGGCATTCACCGTGTCGAGTTTCAAGATGTTGTTGTCCACCTTCATCAAAGCCAGCCTAACCTTTTCACGATGTATGAACGTGGAATTGCTCAACACGCTGATTTTAGCGTCAGGACACCACTTGTCGCGAAGCCTAACCGTGTCGTCTATTATCTCTGGGAAATGCGGATTGCCAGTAGGTTCGCCATTGCCCGCGAAAGTGAGCACATCGGGATGCTCATTGTCATTGTGCATCTTAATCAACTGCTTTTCCAATGCCTCTACCACGATCTCACGTGTTGGGTAATGTGAGCGTGTGCGACGGTCAGCGTTGAACCCACATTCGCAGTAGAGGCAATCAAACGTGCATATCTTGCCATCGGCTGGCATAAGGTTTATGCCAAGGCTAAGTCCAAGACGACGACTATGTACTGGTCCGTAAATAGGACTCGGATAAATAACAGTGCTCATGCTATAACTAATTTAGTTTACGCAAAAATAGTAAAATAATGAACAGTGAGCAAACTATTTCATCAAAAATTTTACTCATTCATGCAAAATGTCACGATTCTTATTTTCTAATATTCACCTCAACATGCTTGTATCCCATGGCATGAAATAGGGCCTTTACTTGTATGCACGCGTTTTCCGCGGCTTTTTGATAGTTTTCTTTCGTTAGGCATCGCTTCCGCATCATCCTCTCCGCCTTACGTGTCAAGGCCTCTCTGTCAGCCTCTGTCCATTTGCCATCCTCTATCAAGGCTTTTGTACGGGCCTCATCAATGAAGCTGTTGTCGAGCAGCGTTATCTCCGGAAGGGTGACCACAATCGAGTCTTTATTGGCACTCACGAAATCATCACCAGCTTTACTTAGGTCAGAGCCAAGGCGCAACGTGCCATAATAGACGCGTGAAAGCTCATTGTCGCCAAAGAAATTATGACGCACCGTGTCGGCAATCTCCTCATCGGTCAACGTGAGGAACTCCCATTGACCTATACTTCTCACGTTCTCCACTTCCATTGGCGTTGGCATTGTCTTGCCCTTTGTGTCAACACTCACAAGAGGTTGCTTGTTAATGGTGAAAAACAATACGAGCGCGCAAATCATCCCGATTAACACGATTGATAGCAGCAGTATGTTTCTGATTTTCTTCATGACCGTCTTATTTTAGCTGTCGGATTAGAGTGTTGAAGTTCCCAGGGTGGAAATCCTTTCGGAATGTCACCGTGACGTTTTCCTCCTTGAAGCCACATTGCACGGCGATTGGCACGATGAGCCTGGCCGCGTTTTGCCGCGCGTCTGTGACAATGTTTGTTTTTGAAAGGCTTTCAATGATTTCGTTCCGGCCTTTACCTTGCAAGCTTGTCATTTCCTCATCTGTGAAATCATGGCGAAACAGCCCTACTTTCTGCTTCACGCTTTTGTGGTCTATCCTTGTTGACGTAAGCATTATCTCGGGGTCGGGAAGGATAATCTCCAAACGATCGCCTCGCTTGATAATATTCTCACGCTTAATCTTGCCAAGGTCGATAAAAGCCTTTGCCGTGGCGGAGATGGGTATGGCTATCTTGCGGTCGCTCAATGGCAACGCCATCTTGACGTGATGATTCAGAAAATTACCACTGATGGTTGTGGTGTCAGTATAAATCATTATCTTGCGCACGTCGTATTGTGCGGTGTAAAGCCTTGAACAGGCAGAGATGTTCGTGACGAGCACCTCCATGGTGTCTTTCTTGTCCGTGTTTGGCGCATTGCCCGTCTTGTGGTTGCCACAAGCCGCTGTAACGCACAGCAGGCAAAGACAATAAATCACAAGCGCGTTTTCCTTAATGATGTTCATGGCTATTTTCCTGGTATTATAACACCGCAAAGATAAATAATATTCTACATTTTTTGCTAACTTTGCAAACGCAAATTGAGTTTGAAAAATAAAAAGAACATGAACAAAGCAATAATTTACAGTTTGCCTCTGCTTATCGTTGGATTAGCGTCATGCAAGGACAAACCACAAAGTAATATTATTATTGCGCACAAGCCTTTAGTTGTCACCCATCAGGCAAAGCCTCGTGCCATAGGCGATGTTGTTAGGAATAGCAACATAAGTTGGGTAGGGGGAAAATACACGGTAAGGGTTACCGTGAAAAGCGACACGTCACTGCCATTGGCCACCGATGGCGTAACGAGCTATTACGACAACCGAGTGAACATCAATATCATCCGCTCTGACGGCTCCTCTTTTTTCAACCACACTTTCACTAAATCCGACTTCAAGAATTATGTCGACGCCAACTACTATGAACACGGTGCGCTTATCGGTATAATATTTGAAAAAGCGGAAGGCGACAACTTGAAATTTGCCGCAAGCATCGGTAACCCAGACCGTTCTATTGACGACTTCGCATCGCTCGACATAACGGTAAGCCACATCGGCGGCATTTCCATCTCAACAAGCAACAACGAAGAGAGCGAGTAAGAATTTCATCTTACTCGCTCTCCATCATATCTTTTCTTTATCGTCTTTTCGCTATCTGTCAGGTGTGGAAAGAATCCTGTACGAATTCTCAAAACTTCTTGGGTGCTTTCCTATCAAGCAGATGTTTACCAAACAGTTGGCAAGCATCTCCGCGTCATTAAGATCCACACCCTTTTCCCGGCTAACGTTTTTTCCGATGATAACCTCCCAGGTCGTGTCAAAGTCACGGTCGTCGGCACCGACATACTGCTCATCATCATTGGCGCCTTTAATGAACTTATACTTGATTTCTTTCTTCGAAGGTACCGGTCTCATGCCGAGAAGAGTGTCCCAAGCCTCACGCAACTGTCCCCTATACTTACCCGTGCCTGGAAACATGTCAACGATGACAGGCATTATCTCGTCGAAATCATAGGCTTGAAGAAGTTCGTATAAACGCATAAGAAAAAATATTAGTCCTTTAGAATTTAGCCATCATGATGGCATCGGCAGCGCATTCAGCACCCTTGTTTCCAAGTTTTCCACCACTTCTTTCCTTTGCCTGTTGCAGGTCGTTTGTGGTCAGAAGACCATAGATTACCGGAATGTTCTGCGTGGCATTGAGATGAGCGATACCATAAGTCACGCCCTGGCAGATGTAATCGAAGTGAGGAGTCTCACCGCGAATAACGCTTCCCAGGATGATAATGGCATCAAATCCATCATTCTTGCTCATCTGCTGTGCACCATAAATGAGCTCAAAACTACCTGGAACATGCTTGACGTGGATGTTCTCCGGCAATGCTCCATGCTGCTCGAGCGTGTCCACCGCGCCCTGAAGCAAAGCCCCGGTAATCTCGTGGTTCCAATCAGCAACCACGATACCGAAGTTCATATTGCTTGCGTCAGGGATGTTAACGTCGACTAAATCGGTAAGATTATGAAGTTCTGTTGCCATTACTTGGTTGTCCTTTCGATGTACTTGTCGATGTCGTTGCTCTGAACGATAGCCGAATTGACATACTTCTTCTTGATGTCCTGATAAAGCTTGTTGGCCTCATCCACCTTGTTCTGCGACTCCAGCAACTCTCCTGCCTGAAGCAAGAACGTTGGTGAGAGACTGTTGTTTGTGCCATTGTCTGCCTTGGCGTCAGCCTTGCTCGCAGCGTCTTTCAATGTGCTGATGGCCTTGTCTATCTGGCCAACATGAGCATAAGCGTTGCCCAAAGCCTCGATAGCCGCAGGGCTAATCATCGCATCACCCTTAGGCGAGTAATCCTCAAGATACTTAACCGCGTCTTGCCACTTGCCAAGGTTGGCATAGCAAAGACCGGCATAGAGGTTGGCGAGGTTGCCGGCGTCGGTGCTGCCATAATCGCTCGCGATTTTCACGAAGCCAGTATAGCCCGCGCCATCGCCGTTGAGAGCCTTGTCGAACTGGTCAGCGTTGAAATACTCCTGACCACGAGCCAAAGCCGTGCTGGCCTTCTCTTGGCGAGGGCCACCGATAAACTGGTTGTAGCAAATCACGGCTGCCACGATAACGATGACGGCAATGATGGCACCACTGATGATTTTCTTGTTCTTTTCGAAAAATGCCTCCGACTTTACGGATGCATCAAAAGTCTCCTTTTCGTTGTTGTTTGCCATTATTTTTAGTTGTTGTTTTTCTTTTTGGTTTGCCAATACTTAATGCGTGGCAAAATTAGTCATTTTTATTCAAACATTGAAATTTATAAAGCTCTTTTTTCATTTTGTAATACAAAAGAGCAGGTTTGTCGCATATTTAAGTTACCTTTGCGGATAATTATGATACTCAAGAAAATTTCAATAATCAACTATAAGAATATCTTGCAAGCCAACCTCACGCTCTCTGAAAAGCTGAATTGTTTTGTCGGAAGCAATGGAGTGGGGAAGACCAATTTGCTCGATGCCGTGTACTTCATGTCTTTCTGCCACAGCAGTTTCACCAATCTCGACAGCATGGTAATCAATCACGCCCAAGACTTCTTTGTCATCGAGGGAGACTATCTTTCCGAGAACTCCACCGAAGAGCGCATTTACGCCGGCATGAAGCGTGGCAAGCATAAGCATTTCAAGCGCAATGGCAAGGATTATAAAAGACTGTCGATGCACATCGGCATGATACCGCTTGTCTTTATCTCGCCTGCCGACAACAGTCTCGTGACTGGTAGTGGTGAGGAACGACGAAAACTCCTCGACGTGGTAATCGCGCAGCTTGACAATAGCTACATCAATGCTCTGAACAGGTACAACAAGGCATTGCAACAACGCAACGCCCTCTTGAAGTCCATTTCTGAGACCGACATGACCCTCATGCAGCTCCTTGAAGAGGAAATGGCGAGAAATGGTGAAATCGTATACAAAAAAAGAGACGAGCTCGTGAACGAGCTAACCCCGACTTTCCAAGAGGCGTATTCCCAAATATCCGGTGGACGCGAGAATGTGTCACTGCGCTACGTGTCTCATTGCCAACGTGGCCCATTGCTTGACGTGATTCAGCGCGACAGGTTCAGGGACAGGGCTGTGGGGTACAGTCTGCATGGCACCCACCGTGACGACCTTGAGATGCTTATCGATGGTTACCCTATACGTCGCGAAGGCAGCCAAGGACAGACGAAGACTTACGTCTTGGCGCTGAAGCTCGCGCAGTTTGCTTACCTAAAACGGAAAATGGCAGGAAAGATGCCACTGCTGCTCCTCGACGACATCTTCGACAAGCTGGACGCCAATCGCGTGGAACAGATTATCCACTTGGTGGCAGACAACGATTTCGGGCAGATTTTCATAACAGACACCAACAGGGAACACCTTGACAAGATACTTAGCCATGCCGATGTCGACTACAAGTTGTTTGACGTTAAGGACGGCGAGATAACGGAAAGGGCCAATTAACCAAACCAGGGACAAGCAATGTTTAAAAGGGACGTTAAGGCATTGGGCGATGTGCTGCGCCAGTTCATCAGAAACGAGGGGTTGGAAACACCGCTTCTCCAGAAGCGCGTGGTGGACGCCTGGGAGAAGGTGACAGGTAGAGTGGTTGCACAATACACCGCCGAGAAATTCATAAAGAACCAAGTGCTATTCGTGAAAATAACAAATCCCGCCCTTAGGCAGGATTTGAGTATGATGCGCTCGCAACTCGTCCGCCGTCTCAACGAGTCGGCAGGCGGGTCGATTATTTCTGATGTCAGGATCTACTGATATTGCATTTTTTCAATATCAATTCTTGAACGAATGTATAGGAGCGGGTATGCGACCGACGCGGTTGACAAGCCTCTCGCTTGAGAACTTGTTTACGGGCATAATTGGCGCATGGCCTAAAAGTCCTCCCCATTCGATGGTCTCGCCCACGTGCTTTCCTATCACCGGTATTATTCGCACGGCAGTGGTCTTTTGGTTTATCATGCCTATTGCGGACTCGTCGGCGATAATGCCCGAAATAGTGGTGGCCGGCGTATCACCGGGAATCGCTATCATGTCAAGGCCGACAGAGCAAACGCAAGTCATGGCCTCAAGCTTCTCCATCGACAAGGCTCCGACATTAACAGCATCTATCATTCCCTGGTCCTCACTCACTGGTATGAAGGCTCCAGACAGGCCACCGACATAGGAGCTTGCCATGATGCCGCCTTTCTTCACTTGGTCGTTTAGAAGGGCGAGGGCGGCAGTCGTTCCAGGCGCGCCCGGCTGCTCAACGCCTATACATTTAAGAATGTCGGCTACCGAATCGCCTACAGCTGGTGTCGGTGCCAACGAGAGGTCTATTATGCCAAAAGGCACGTTGAGCCTGCGGCTGGCCTCTTGCGCCACGAATTGACCTACACGTGTTATCTTAAACGCCGTGCGCTTGATAGTCTCGCAAAGAGTCTCAAACGTGGCAGACTTGTCGTCACCGTCAGCCTTACGACATTCCGCGTCCATTTCCTCCAACGCCGCTTTCACTACGCCAGGTCCTGATACGCCCACATTAATAATGGCGTCGGCCTCGCTCACTCCATGAAACGCGCCTGCCATGAACGGGTTGTCGTCGGGGGCGTTGCAAAACACGACCAACTTAGCCGGACCGATGCAATCCTTGTCTTTGGTTTGCTCAGCGCTGTCCTTGACAATACTGCCCATCAATCGCACGGCATCCATGTTGATGCCAGTTTTCGTGGACCCCACGTTGACGCTTGAACAAACCACATCCGTGACGGCTAGAGCCTTTGGAATGGAACGAATGAGCAATTCCTCGCTCGGCGTCATTCCCTTGCTCACTATCGCGGAGAATCCGCCAAGGAAGTTGACGCCTATCTTCTTCGCGGCGTCATCAAGGGTCTTGGCTATTGCCACATAGTCTTCGACGGTTTTGCAGCAAGCCGCACCCACCAAAGACACCGGAGTGACGCTGACGCGCTTGTGCACGATAGGAATGCCTATCTCGCGCGATATGCTCTCGCCGGTCTTTACGAGATCCTTGGCAAGGGTGGTTATCTTGTTGTATATCTTGTCGCAAGTCTCTTTCAAGTCAGAGCTCACGCAGTCGAGCAGGCTGATACCCATCGTGATGGTTCTCACGTCAAGGTTGTCCTGCTCAACCATTCGCTTGGTTTCGAGAACTTCAGAAGCTGTAATCATAATTTATCTTTCAAGAATTACCGTTAACACGTTTCAGCCGTGTCAGATTCTATACATCTTATCGAAGATGGCTTCCAACTGTATCTTTGCTTGCACGCCCTTTTCCTTTCCAGCGTCGTCAAGTTCAGAACTAATCGTCTCGAAAGTCTTGCCACTTTGCGATATGTCGACAATCATCATCATGTTGAAGAAGCCATGAACAATGGTCTGGTTAATGTCAAGAATGTTAATGTTGCTCTCGGCAAGGTAGGAACATACATGTGCTATGATTCCAACCGTGTCTTTCCCTACAACAGTAATGATAGCTTTTGTCATCTTATTCAGTTTTGGTAATAATGTAGGCAAAGGTAACACAATTTGATTAATAATCAAAATTAATGGAAACAAAGTTAGCAATTCCATCGTTTCCATCTATACAAACGCTGCTAAATTGGCACGCGGCAATGACATGTTGTCACATTTGGCAATTAGGTACATCCTTTGATAGAAAGCGGGTGTAACAAAAACACGAAAATAAAAGAAAGGAAGAAATATGACATTCGACAAATTTACAATCAAGGCGCAGGAAGCCATCCAAGAAGCAGTCAACACTGCTCAAATGGCTCACCAGCAGGCCATTGAGCCAGTACACCTCTTGCAAGGTATTTTGCAAAAAGGCCGAGACGTGACCAACTTCGTCTTTCAGAAACTTGGCGTAAACGCCATGCAGATTGAGAGTCTTGTGCAGCAGGAGCAGAAACACCTGCCTCGCGTTGAAGGCGGTGGTCAGCCTTATCTCTCCAACGACTCCAACACAGTGTTGGAAAAAGCAGTGGAAGACTCTCAAATGATGGGCGACGAGTTTGTCTCCGTGGAGCCTATCATGCTCGCCCTCTTGCAGGTCAACAGCACCGTGAGCCGCATACTCAAGGATTCCGGCTGCACGGAAAAGGATATGACAAAAGCCATTGAGGAGTTGCGACAGGGGCAGAAGGTTCAAAGCCAGAGTGCCGACGACAACTACCAGGCTCTCTCGAAATATGCCCGCAACCTTGTGGACGAGGCTCGCAAGGGCAAACTCGACCCTGTGATTGGCCGTGACGAAGAGATTAGGCGCGTGCTGCAGATCCTTTCCCGTCGCACCAAGAACAACCCTATTATAATAGGTGAGCCAGGCACGGGTAAGACAGCTATCGTCGAGGGGCTCGCCGAGCGAATCGTGAGAGGTGACGTGCCTGAGAACTTGAAGAACAAACAGCTCTACTCGCTTGACATGGGCGCGCTTATAGCAGGCGCGAAATACAAGGGCGAATTTGAGGAGCGCTTGAAGAGCGTAATAAAAGAGGTGACCAACGCCAACGGCAACATCATTCTCTTCATTGACGAGATTCACACGCTTGTGGGAGCCGGTGGCGGCGAAGGTGCCATGGATGCCGCCAACATCTTGAAACCTGCCTTAGCAAGAGGCGAGCTGAGGGCCATTGGCGCCACGACGCTCAATGAGTATCAAAAATACTTTGAGAAAGACAAGGCCCTGGAGCGTAGGTTCCAAACCGTGATGGTGGACGAGCCTGACGAGGCTGACGCCATAAGCATTCTTAGAGGACTGAAGGAAAGATATGAGAACCATCACAAGGTAAGAATAACCGATGATGCCTGTATAGCCGCCGTGAAACTCTCAGAGAGATACATCTCCGACCGTTACCTCCCCGACAAGGCCATCGACCTGATGGACGAGGCTGCCGCCAAGCTGCGCATGGAACGTGACTCTGAGCCGGAAGAGCTCGACGAGATTTCGCGCAAACTCAAGCAACTTGAGATTGAGCGTGAGGCCATCAAGCGCGAGGGTGATGACGACAAGATAAAGCAGCTCGACAAGGAAATTGCCGAACTGAAAGAAAAGGAGCACTCTTACAGGGCTAAGTGGGAAGCCGAGAAAGGACTGGTGAACAAGATTCAACAGGACAAGCAAACCATTGAGAGCCTGAAGTTTGAGGCGGAGAAGGCTGAGCGTGAAGGCGACTATGCCAAAGTGGCCGAGATTCGCTATGGCAAGTTGAAAAGCTTGCAAGACGACATCAACTCCGTGCAGTTGCAGCTTCATGCCACGCAAGGTGGCGACGGACTGGTGAGAGAGGAAGTGACCGCCGACGACATAGCCGAGGTGGTGAGCCGATGGACTGGCATACCTGTCACGAGGATGATGCAGAGCGAGAGGGAGAAGCTGCTCCATCTCGAGGATGAGCTGCACAAGCGTGTGGTAGGCCAAGACGAGGCCATAAACGCCGTGGCAGACGCCGTGCGCCGCTCGCGTGCCGGACTTCAAGACCCGAAGCGCCCAATAGCATCGTTCATATTCCTCGGAACCACCGGCACTGGTAAGACCGAGTTGGCAAAGGCACTTGCCGACTACCTCTTCAACGATGAGAACATGATGACGCGAATCGACATGAGCGAATACCAAGAGAAGTTCTCAGTGACAAGGCTCATTGGCGCGCCTCCGGGGTACGTAGGTTACGATGAGGGCGGACAGCTCACCGAGCAGGTGAGGCGTCACCCCTACTCCATCGTGCTGCTCGACGAGATAGAGAAGGCCCACGGCAACGTGTTCAACCTCTTGCTGCAGGTGCTCGACGAGGGCAGGCTGACAGACGGCAACGGACGACTCGTAGACTTCCGCAACACGGTGATAATAATGACTTCCAACGCCGGCACGCGCCAGCTGAAGGAGTTTAGCCGGGGCGTGGGATTCAACGCAGGGGGCATAACCAACGCCGCCAACATGGACAGCAAGGACAAGCAATACGCGCGCTCCATAATACAGAAAAGCCTCGCCAAGCAGTTCTCGCCTGAGTTCCTGAACCGTCTCGACGAGATAATCACCTTCGACCAGCTCGACCTCGACGCCATAAAGCGGATAATAGACATTGAGCTCGCCGGACTGCACAAGCGCGTGGCAGAACTGGGACTTACCATCTCGCTCACCGACAAGGCCAAGGAGTTTGTGGCGACAAAGGGCTACGACATACAGTTTGGCGCAAGACCACTGAAACGCGCCATACAGACCTACATCGAGGACGGAATAGCCGAGATGATACTCTCGGAGGAGACAAGCGAGGGCGACACCATCGTCGTGGACAAGGCGGACGACAAGGACGAACTGACCTTCAGCGACCGCAAACCAGAAACCACGAGTGAGGAACCGGTGTCGCAAGAGTGACGGCACCGACATTCGGATAACGGACGGGCACAGGGCTAACAACCCGCAAACCGAACGGCAAAACTCCGAAAGAAACGCCTTGTAGGGGTTTCCCCCTCACGACATAGGGAAAAGCCACGCTGACTATGAAAACTATATCATAACTTTGCAACATGAAAAACAACATGAACGGCAATTCTAAAACGATATAGCTATGAAAAGGTTATTTACAGCATTCGCGCTCTTGCTCACATTCACGCTGAGCATATCAGCCATGAGCTACGAGCAGGCTCGCAATCAGGCTCTCTTCCTGACTGACAAGATGGC